>Ga0255054_10000211_pt1 | contig 33503 bp, 29 predicted proteins | sample JV7_2_23_MG_FD_188634 | JGI IMG/M metagenome (GOLD analysis project Ga0255054, IMG submission 188634) | Seawater microbial communities from Jervis Inlet, British Columbia, Canada - JV7_2_23 | ecosystem: Environmental > Aquatic > Marine > Inlet | place: Canada: British Columbia | collected... | reverse complement strand
ACAATATCGACCGGGGTCACGGTGATGGCCTCCTGTAGTCGCGAAACCACAGGATCCATCACCGGACCCCCAAACAAGTGGAACCTCAACTCGTGGCCCGTGAGTACTAGTCACTCCCGGGCGGGAGCGGCTTGCGGACTGCTGTGGTGCGACCACCGTGTTCAAGCAGAACGGCCACCTGGACGGAACCGCTTCGAGCCGCGAACTCCAGATCGCGCCGATCACGCCATGATTGGGCCATGGATGTCGACGCCTACCTCAGCCGCATCGGTATGACCGGCCCGATCGCGTGCGACGCCGAGACCCTCGAACGGCTGCAGCGAGCCCACCTCACCGCGGTCCCCTTCGAGAACCTCGACGTCTTCCATCGCCGTGGCGTCTCGACGAGTCCCGACCGGTCCGTACCGAAGATCGTCGAGCGCAACCGTGGCGGCTGGTGCTTCGAGTTGAACGGTGCGTTCGCCGAGCTGCTCGTGGCCCTCGGATTCGCGGTCACCCGCCTCGCCGCCCAAGTGTTGCTGGAAGGGGCGGAACCGAAGAAGCCGGATCACCTGACGATTGGAGTCGACCTCGATCGACCCTATCTCGTCGATGTCGGCTTCGGCCATAGCTTCATCAAGCCGTTGCCCCTCGACAGCGAGGGACCTCATGACGGCGGCATCGGTGAATTCGCGTTCGAGTTCGACGAGCGCGAGACCACCCTGCTCCGGATCCACGGGGACGGCACGGTGGTCCCCCAGTTTCGCTTTGGTGAGACGTCGGCCGCCGCTGCCGATTTCGATGTGTCTTCTGAGTATCTCCAGACCGAACCTGGGTTGCATTGGACCGAGTCGCCCTTTGCCACCCGCCTGCTCAACGGCGGTCCGGATCGGGTCACCCTCCTTGCCGACCGCTTGAGGTTCCGCCGCGATGGCACTTGGTCTGAGGAGCCGGTCCGGCCGGAGGTGTGGAACGCCACGCTGGAGTCGTGGTTCGGTATGGGGCCGTGAGTCGCGGGCCGCTCGCAATCGGGCCCGGGTAGCCTCGTTGAGATGACGATGGTGCAGGCGCCGACGGGAACGGTGACGTTCCTCTTCACCGACATCGAGGGTTCGACCCGGCTGTGGGACCGTTACCCGGTTGCCATGTCGGAAGCTCAGGCCGTCCACGATCGGCTCCTCAGGTCGGCAATCGACGACTGCGGCGGATACGTGTTCTCCAGTGCTGGTGACGGAGTGGGGGCTTCGTTCGGCTCGCCGGTCCAAGCGATCGATACGGCTCTGCGGGTGCAGCAGGCACTGGCTGCGCAGGCATGGCCCGAACCGATCCCCGCCATCAGAGTGCGTATGGGGCTGCATACCGGCACGTCCGTGGAACGCGGCGGCGATTACTTCGGTACGGCGGTGAACCGCGCTGCCCGCGTCTCTGCCGCCGGAAACGGCGGTCAGATCCTCGTCACCGACACCGTGCACCTCCTCATCGCCGACGACGCGCCGAAGAAATGGGGGTTCAGCGACCTTGGTGAGCATCGACTGCGCGATCTCGTGCGAGCCGAGCGCTTGTGGCAAGTCACGAGTCCCGACCTCCCGGCGGTCTCCGGAGAGCTCCGGGTGCATCGAGAGGTGGGGAACCTTCCCCCGGTGCGCACCCAGGTCCTCGGTCGCGACGAGGATGTGGCGACCATCAGCGGCCTCATGAACCGGCACCAGCTCGTGACACTCACCGGCGTCGGGGGGGTCGGCAAGACGACGCTGGCCCGGACCGTCGGTCGCGATCGCGATGGCGCCCACCAGGGCGGTGTTTGGTTCGTCGATCTCGCCCCTCTCGATGATCCCTTGCTGATCGCGGCGGCGGTCGCCAGCGCGCTGGGTGTGACGCAGCGACCGGAGATGACCATCGAGGAGAGCCTTTACGATGCGCTGCGGCTCGACGGTCGTCTCGTGATCCTCGACAATGCGGAGCATCAGGTGGATGCCGTCGCCGTACTGACGGACCGCATGCTGACCGCAGCTCCCGATTGTGCGTTGCTCGTCACGAGCCGCGAATCCCTCGCCATCGAGGGAGAGGCGATCTTCTCGGTGCGTCCTCTTGCGGTGGACGACGCCGGGTCTCCGGCGACCGAGCTGTTCTTCGATCGAGCGGCACGTCTGGCGCCGGACATCGGGCGCACCGGCGACACCGAGGCGGTGGTGGCACGCATCTGTCGTCGTCTCGACGGGCTCCCGCTCGCCATCGAGCTCGCCGCTGCGCAGTGTGAAACGCTGACACCGGCGGAGATCCTCGAAGGCCTGGGCACGCACGAGCTGCAGCTCCGGTCCGGGTCGAGGTCGAAGACGTCACGGCATCGCTCGCTCGAGGACACGATTCGCTGGTCCTACGACCTGCTCACCATGGACGAGCAGCTCGTGTTTGCCCGGCTTGCGGCCTTCTCCGGGGGCTGCACCGTCGAGGCGGCCAAGGCGGTATGCGCGGACGAGACGATGACATCCGCCACGGTCGGCGAGGCGATCAGGACGTTGGTCCGCAAGTCGATGGTGATCGTCGATCGCTCCGGAGGCGCAACACGTTTGCGGCTCCTCGAAACACTGCGCGAGTTCGCCGCTGCGCAGCTCGAGGATATGTCCGACCACCATGAGGTCGCCACCCGCCACGCGGCATGGTTTGCCCAGTTGTCGCGGGTGAGCGCCCCAGGCTTCTTCGGGCCTGAGGAGGCCAGGTATCTATCGGCGGTGAGCGCCGATCTCGACAATCTGCGGGTTGCCCTCCGCTGGGCGGGGGAGCAGCGCCGTTTCGACCTCATGGCCGACCTCGGGATGAGCATGCCCTATCTGATCGGCTCCAAGATGCGTCCCGAGATGCTCGAATGGGTGAAGGCCGCCCTCGAGCTGTTCCCCGCCGACCATCCGGGACGGATCGCAATGGCCCTCACAGTGGGCCACGCCACCCTCTTCGGCGGTGATCTCGAGGCCGCACCCCGGGTCTTCGCCGAAGCGACGACGGGGCTTGGCGACCTCCCGCAGGTGCGGATCCTCCATCGGTATCTCGGACTCGTCGCGGCCTTCTTTGCGGGTGCCCTCGACGAGGTGATTGCCGATTCGCCTCAGGTGATCGCTGACGGCCGCGCCCACGATCACGCAAGGGAGGCCATCGCGACTCATGTCGATCTCGCCCTTGCGCTGCTCTTTTCGGGCGATTTGGAGGCGGCCCGAAGCGAGGCGGCCGATGTCATGCGTGAAGCGACGGAAGCCGGCAATCCGACGCTGCTGGCGTGGGCGCATTACGCCGCAGGGGAGATTGCCGCCCATAGCGATCCGGAAGCCGCCATCTCCCTGCTCGAGGACGCGGTTGAGTACGGTCTATCGGTCGACAACGAGTTCGCCGTCGCCATCTCACTCATCGCGTTGGCATCCACCGCAGGCCGTAACGGCCAGATCGAAGTTGCCCTCGACGGCATGCACCGCTGCATCGGGTTGTGGAGGGCGGCCGGAAACCGGCCCCAGATGTGGACTGCGGTTCGCAACCTCGTCGAGTTGCTCCATGAACTCGGCATGGATGAGGACGCCTACGCGCTGCATTCCGTCGTCGAGCACGATGCCGAGCACGCCCCCGAGCTCTTCGGCCCCTACGGCGAGCGATACCTCGAAATCATCGGGGAGGTCGAAGCATCTCTCGGACCGGCAGCCACTACCAGCGCGGGCGCCCACGGTCGTTCCCTCAGGTACTCCGAGGCGGCCGACTACGCGTTGGGATCGATCGAGCGGGCACGGGCCCAATACGAGGCCGAGCCCACGGGTTCAGATGCTCGGTAGCCATCCCTGAGAGGCGAGTCCCGAGCCCGCACCGGGGTCGGGACGGATGCCCATGTCCTCGAACATGCCCATAGCGGTTGCGACGGCGTCCGCGCTTTCTTCTTGTCGGCCTGCCACCTCGAGGGCCATGCCGTAGGCATGGAGGGCGCGAGCCTGATCGGGCCTGGCTCCGATGGAGGTGAAGAGCTCGATGGCCTTCTCGAAATCCGCGAACGCCAGAGGCCAGTCTGGATCGTCGCTCGCGGCAACCGTGATTGCGCGGTGGAGACGTACCGCAGCCTCCCCGCTGCGCGTCCCCATCGTTGTCGCCGCTTCGAGTGGTGCCGAGAATGCTGAGGCGTTGGCCTGCCCGAGCTTGGCCTGTGCCGATGCCAGCCATGCTTGGCCCAGAGCGACCATGGCCTCCGCGTTGCAGAACTCTCCCAACTCGAAGCTCCGTTCGAGGTGCGGAATGGCGGACTCGGCGTTGCCCAGCCGAAGCTCCTGGTCCGCCGCCAGAAAGTTGCCGACGAGCGTGCACTGGATGTTTCCGACGCTCTCTGCGGTCGCCGTGCCCCGGCGCGTATAGACCAGGGCATCCTCGAGATCGCCCCGTGTCGCCGCGATCTTCCCCATGATCAGGTCGCCGTCCGCGATGATGTTGGGGTTGCCGCTCTCCTCGGCCAGCGCCATGGCAGTGTCGATCCACCTCTGGGATGCAGCAAAGTCGCCTCGGGTGGCCTCGATATCGCCTGCGAACATGGCATTGGTGGCGGCCTCGGAGACGCGGCCGGCGTCGACGAGAACCGGCACCGATCGGCTCAGGAGTTCGATGGCGCGCTCGTACCGGTCGGCGGTTCGGTAGACGTGCCCCATCATGCCCTCGAGTTGGGCGCGGAGGGCAGGAGACTTCACCCGCGGCGCCAGCGTGAAGGCGAGATCCATGGCCTCGCGATATGCCCCGTCCGAATAGTTCTCCTCGAGGAGCGTTCGCACGCCGAGCAGGAGTGCGTAGAACTCGGCGAGGAGATCGGGCTCGCCGAGCGCTTCGACGTCGGCGCGAACGCCTTCGATGACGGCGATGGTCTCGTTGCCGGGCGTGAATTGCATGCCGGCTCGCGCCAGCTCGAGCGCGACCTCGACGCGCAGCCTCGGGGAGCCAGCTGAATCGGCCTCGATGAGCGCTGCAGCCTCGGCGAAGAAGGCGCGGCTTTCGATCATGGCGTGGCGCCGCATCGCGGTGCGGCCGGCGAGGAGCAGGTACTCGAGGGTCTTGGCGTCGTCTCCCGCCTCCTGATAGTGGCGGGCCAGGGTTGGGGCGTTCTCCCCGGCACGGTCGGGTTGGCTGGTTTCGATGATCCGGCCGACCACACCGTGGAGCCGCTGGCGTTCGCGCTTGAGAATGGAGGTGTACGTGACGTCGTGGATGAGGGCATGGCGAAAGGCGAAGGCGAGACTGGGCTGTGCCCCGGCGACCTCGATGAGGCCATGCGCCTCCAGCCGACCCAGATCGGCGAGCAGTTCCGACGCTGCCTCGGGCCCGGTGGCCTCCGTTGCTACAGACCCGAGGAGGCCTACTTCGAAGCGGCGACCGATCACCGAAGCGACCATGCCGGTCTGTCGGGCTCCGGCGGGGACGAGGTCGAGGCGCGACGCCAGCAGGCCGTGGAGCGTCGCGGGCACCTCGAGATCGCCGATGTCGCCTGCGGCCACCCACCGGCCGTCTACTTCCTCGATGAGCTCTCGATCGACGAGCATCCTCACCACCTCTTCGAGGAAGAAGGGGTTACCGTCCGCTTTCTCCAGCACCGCCCGCCGGACGTGCTCCGGGAGTGACTCGATCGCAAGCAGGTTGGCCACCAGCTCCCTGCTCTGCGCGTCGTCGAGGGCTTGGAGTCTCATTTCTGCAAAAGCATCACCGAGTTGGCCGGCACCCTCGGACAGGAGCGCCCATCCTCGAGCATCGGGATCGGGACGCGTGGCGGCCACCACCAACACCGGTGCGTCGCCGAGGTCGCTCAAGACACTCGCCAGGAGCTCCGCCGATGAAGCATCGGACCAGTGAACATCCTCGCAGATCAGCACGAGAGGGGCGCACTCGGTGGCGACGCCCCGGATGAGCTCGGCGAGCGCCGACTCGTAGTGAGCACGAAGCACGACGGGGTCGTCGTCGGCGTGCCCCTCCTCGAGCCCCATGAGCTGCAGCAGGTGGCCCGTTTGAGGACGGTCGGGGCCAAAGATGGGGTCGCCGAGACCCTCGATGGCCTTGACGGAAGCTTCGGGGCCGTCGGCGTCGGACAAGTCGGCCATTCCTCGCAGGAGCGATGCGATGAGCTGGTAGGGCCTGCGTTGGTCGTACGGGACGCTGCGTCCGACCGCCCATCGCCCGCCATCGATGGCGGTGACGTGTCCGTGCAATTCATCGATGAGGCGGCTCTTGCCGACGCCGGGATCACCGACGAGCGCCGTAAATCGAACGGATCCGTTGCTCGCCCGGGCGAGTTGGTCGAGCAGGGCGGCGAACTCCGAGCCGCGGCCGACCATCGGGCTCTGCAGCCCGGGAATGCCGCTACGCCGCTCGTCGACCTCGCGGGCGCCGGTCACCTCGAAGACGCCGACTCCATCCGAGCGTCCCCTGACATCGGCCCGTCCGAGATCGCGGGCGAGGACATCGTCGCCGAGGAGCCGGCGGGTGTCCTCCGAGATCAGTACGGTCCCGGGCGCGGCCAGGGTCTCGATGCGGGCGGCGACATTGGTCGTGTCGCCGAGCGCGGTGTACAGATTGAGGTCACCTGCAGCGACGTCGCCGACGACGACCAGCCCGGTGTGGATTCCCACGCGAACGGCGATGTCGGCCGACGCGCCTTCCGCTGCCGCCGGCGAACCGTGGAGTGTTTCGACGATGTTCAGGCCGGAGCGGACGGCGCGGTACGGGTCGTCCTCGTGCGCCGATGGTGCTCCAAAGAGGGCGAGGATCGAGTCGCCGGCGAACTGGGCGACGGTGCCGCCCCAGTGCTCGACGTGGGCGGCCATTTGTGCCACCACGTTGGCGACGATCTCCGTCCAGTCTTCCGGGTCCATCTCCTCGGCGATGGTCGTCGAGCCGACGACGTCACAGAACAACACGGTGACGATGCGTCGCTCTCCGGCAGCCCGTTTCTCGGTCATGGATTCCCCGTCCGCGTGTCGTGAATGTATCGCGTACCCGACGACAGCGAGCCGGTGCTCAGAAGATGAAGAAGAAGATGCCTCTGATAATGACGAAGGCGATCCATCCAACGATCAGGGTTCCTATCGCCTTCCCGGTCGTGAAGTCCAGACCCTCTCGGATCGCGACGACCGAGGCAATGATCATCCAGATCGTGCCGACCAAGGCGCCGATGCCCGGGACGATCCCGAGAGCGACCGGCGCCTGGGCAAAGCCCAGCACTCGTAGCATCTCACCGGTGTCGGCAGTGCCGCCGAAGAACCGGGTACCGATGAACGCGGCGAGGGCCGCCCACACGACCCAGACGATGACCGCCGCGATCAACCCACCGACCACGATTCCGACGAAGCTATCCCGCACCCAGAACCAGGTACCGAGGGCGGCGAGACCATTGGCAACGAGGACGACGCCGAAAGCCTGTGGCGTGTATGAGGTATCGCGTTCAACGGTGTTGTAGAAATCCGTGTCGAGTCGAGCGGCGCGAAAGGCATTGGCAAGCACGGTCGTTCCTCGGTTGTCGGACTCCCGACATTAGGCACGCCACCGGGCAGACCGTTTGAACCTGCGTCCCCTCCTAGGGTATGGCACGCGTTACGTCGTTAGAGGAGGGCCGTGGCCGATCAGGCCGATTTCGAGCAGGACGCGCTGCAGTTCTCGTCGCAGCTGTACTCGGCCGCGCTGCGCATGACCCGTAACCCTGCCGATGCCGAGGACGTCGTTCAGGAGACGTACCTCAAGGCGTACCGGGCGTATCACACCTTCGAGGCGGGCACGAACCTCAAGGCGTGGCTCTACCGCATCCTCACCAACACGTACATCAACAAGTATCGCAAGACCCAGCGGCGGCCGAGCGAGGTGGAACTCGGCGAGTTGCAGGACCTCTATCTCTACCGCCGGCTCGGCGAGGTGTCGGGCGCCACCCACAGCGCCGAGAAGGAAGTCCTCGACGACTTCGTCGACACCGACATCACCGAGGCGATCGAATCGCTTCCCGAGAGCTTCAGAATGCCGGTTCTCCTTGCCGATGTGGAGGGTTTTTCATACAAGGAGATCGCTGAGATCCTTGACGTTCCGATCGGAACGGTGATGTCGCGGCTTCATCGGGGAAGAAAAGCGCTGCAAAGGAAGTTGTGGACTGTTGCAGTGGACCGCGGCATCGTGAAAGAAGCCAACGGCGAAGATGAGTAGTTGCGAACACGCCATCGAGTACGTGTATCAATACATGGACGAGGAAATCACCATGTTTCGTCGGTCCCGGATCCGGATGCACCTGCGCCGCTGTGGAGAGTGCACCAGCGCCTACGAGTTCGAGTACCAGCTCAAGACGATGATCAGCGAGCGCGGCCGCACGGAACCTCCGCCGGAACTTTTTGACACCCTCCGAGCGTTGATACAACAAGAAACAGAGGCCAGTGGCGACGACGACGTCGCCGACACTTGATTCCAGCCAATTGATTGATTCCAGAAGGGTTTCACCATGTCCGACAACGTCCTCAAGGGCCGCAGGCTCACCGGGGGGACCAGGGCGCCGAAGACGTACTCGACGGAGCGCTCCTGCGCCAAACCCGGTTGTGACACGCGACTCTCTCGCTACAACCGCCGCGAGTACTGCTACACGCACGCTCCGACCAAGTTCCCCAGGCTTCGCGGCCGTATCGTCAACAACGAGAGCTGAGCTCGCCGCTGGGCAGTTCTCGTGTTCGGGTTGGAGGGCCTAGTCTCCTTCCCGATGACTTCACGTACCCGCTCTATGGCGCTGCTCGCGGTCCTGTTGCTCTTCGCGTTGCCCACTACCGCTGCCCTGGCGGGACAGGAGGAAGAGAGCACCGAAGACGTCGTCACGACGACGCTCGATCCCGGTGCTCCGCAGCCGGCAGAGCCGGATCCACCTGCCGAGGTCATCGAAATCGAGCAGCCATGGACGGCCCGTTTCCTCATCCCGGCGCTCGTCGTCACGGCCATTCTCGTCGTCGGCGGGGTGGCGATCTACTACTTCGCCCGTATCAAGAACCGCTACCGCGTGGTCCAGGGCTGAATACTCCTACTCTCGGGTGTATGAGGCCCTCGCGGACATGACACCGACATGACAAAGGTCGACTGGCCGTTGGCGGTGTCCGTTGCGACCCGGTTCGCCGGCACGTACCCGCTCGAGGGCACCTACCACGAGACGAGACTCCGCCGTGAGGCACCGGATATGGTCGCCCGCGCCTCGGAACTGGTATCTGCGGAGACCGGACTCGTCGGTCCCGGTGAACCCGAGGTTGCGGTCGTCAGCCGTAAACAGTGGGTCGAAACGAACGTTGCGGCGTTCGGCACGCTGCTTGCGCCGGCCGAGGAGCGCCTTGGCACATACTCCGGGATCGGTTCGAGGCTTGCCGGCAGGGTGATGGGCGCCGAGCTCGGTGCGGTCCTCGGTCTCCTCTCCAAGAAGGTGCTCGGGCAATACGAGCTCGTGCTGCCGTCGCCGGACCAGGAATTCGGCGACACCGTGATGCTCGTCGGAGCAAACCTGCTCGCGATGGAACGCCACTACGAGTTCCGGCCGGCCGAGTTTCGGTTCTGGATCGTGCTCCACGAATGCACCCATCGTCTGCAGTTCACCGCGATCCCGTGGATGCGGCCGTACTTCATGGGATTGGTCCAGGAGCTCGTCGCGGCGACCAAGCCCGAGCCGGGAAGGATCGGCCGGGTGGCCGGCGAGCTCCGTGAGGCAGCTGCGGCGGGCGATCCCCTCGTCGGCGATCTCGGCGTGTTCGGCTTGTTCGCGACGTCCGATCAGCGCGAGGTCCTCGACCGGGTCCAGGCGCTGATGTCCCTGCTGGAGGGCCACGGTCATGTGGTGATGGACCGTATCGGGGAGCGGGAGCTCGTGAGCCAGAAGCGGATGTCGGACGTGCTCAAAGCACGACGCAAAGACATCCGCACTGCGAGGTTCCTCCGCCTGATCGGCATGGAGATGAAGTTGAAACAATACGAGCTCGGTGAGACCTTCATCCAGGTCGTCGAGCGCGAGGCCGGCTGGGCAACGCTCGACCAGGCCTGGGTCGGTCCCCAGAATCTGCCGACCCTCGAAGAGATCAACGACCCGAAGCTCTGGCTGGAGCGAGTGGCATGACCGCGCTCAGCGAGATTGTGCGAGCGGTCCGGGATCTGTTGGGCGATGTCCCGCTGCTGGTCGGCCTCGGCGGTGGCGCCGACTCAGCGGTGGCGGCCTGGGCGTGTTCACGCAGGGGCCCCACCCGCGGTGTGTTCGTCGACCACGCGCTGCCCAGCTCGACGCTCGTCGGTGATTCCGCGGAAGCACTCACCGGGCACCTGGGCATCGGGTTCGACACCGTCGCGGGGGCGGTCGACGACGGGCCGGATCTCGAGCAGCGGTCCCGCCTGGTGCGTCGCCGGGCTCTGCTCGACTCCCTGCGAGGTAACGAACGCCTCGTGCTCGCCCACACGCAGACCGATCAGGCAGAGACGGTGCTCATGAACCTGTCCAGGGGGGCTGGGGCAGTCGGGCTCTCCGGTATGCAGCCGTTGGGTGGCGCCGTCGTGAGACCGCTGCTCGGCTTCCCGAGAGCGACCTTGCGGGCCGCGGCCGTGGGTCTCGGCCTGCCGTTCGCAGACGACCCCGCAAACGCCGATCCCCGCTTCACGAGGAATCGGTTCCGCGGTGAGGTGCTGCCGGCCATCGAGGCCATCAGGATGGGCTCCACTGCAGCCATCGCCCGATCCGCAAGCCATCTTGCCGCCGACGAGGAAACTATCGCGGCGTTGGCCGGCGAGATCCCGGTTCGGCGAGACGGCGATGCCGTGCTCGTCCCAATTCCGGTGCTTGCCACCGTCGGCAAGGCCATTGCCTTCAGGGCATTGGCCCGCGCCGCGGCTGCTCTTGGAGACCCGATGTCGAGCCACGACGTGGACGCGATCTACGGCGTCGTCGCGGGCGCGCCCAGATCACAGCTTTCCAAGGGCCGCTTTGCCGACCGGGAGGGACCGTACGTGGTCATCTGGAGGCCGCCGGCCGTCACCCCGGAACCGGTGGTGCTGTCCGTGCCGGGGGTCGTCGAGTTCGGCGAACATCGATTGACGATTCGATGCTCGGCCGGTGGGCCGAGCTCGCTCGCGCTTGACCCGGCAGTCCTCGACGATGACCTCTTCGTGCGGGCTGCTATCGCGGGCGATCGCATCGACATCGGGGGCGGCTCCAAGCTGGTCCGCGATGCGCTCGCCGAGCGGGGAGTGCCGAGACGACTCCGTTCGGCTTGGCCCGTGGTCATGGCTGATGCGAAGATTGCGGCGGTGCCCGCCGTTCGCGTCGCTTCCTGGGCTCGTTCTGGGGGCCAGGAAGCATTGACGCTGACCGATGAGAGGCCATTGTGGTGAAGATCAAGAAGATTCTGGTGACCGAAGAGGAAATCCAGAAAAAGCTCGTCGAGATGGGCGCTGCGATCACCGAGGACTACAGGGGCCGCGACCTGTTGATGATCGGGGTCCTCAAAGGAGCCTTCATGGTCATGGCGGACCTCGCTCGCCATGTCGATCTGCCCGTCGAGTTCGACTTCATGGCCGTGTCCTCCTATGGCGCGGCGACGAAGACGTCGGGAGTCGTGAGGATCCTCAAGGATCTCGACCAGGAGATTGAGGGCCGAGACGTCCTCATCGTTGAGGACATCATCGATTCCGGCCTGACGCTGCATTACCTGCTGAAGAACCTCCAGGTCCGTCAGCCGGAGTCGATCGAGATCGCCGCCCTACTCATCAAGGACGGCATCGACCGGCCACCCCTCGAGGTCAAATACGAGGGGTTCCACATCCCCCCCGAGTTCGTGATCGGCTATGGGCTGGACTATGCCGGGAAGTACCGGAACCTGCCGTATATAGCCGTGATGGAGGAGTGAGGCGGCAGCTTTTCGACAACAGGAGGCGCCGCGGTGTGTCGATGCCCCAGTGTGACGCAGGGGTATCGATGAGGTGTGCCCATGATGAGAGCCGAAACCGGGAGCCGAAAACAGGGATGTCACCCCCGATTAATCGTTCCGATTGCGTACCATGGTTTCCACGAAACGGGGGGCGTCCCGCCACTGGATACGGTCACTGGATATGGTCACTGGATACGGCCACTTGATATGAGGGACCCGAAAGAGAGTCGTTGAACTTGAACCGTACCGCCCGAACGATCCTCGTCTACCTCGCCATCATCTTTCTCGTCGTGATGGCGGTGAATCTGTTCGTCAATCAGTCGAGTCAGCCCGAGGAGCTCTCCCTCAACGATTTCGCCATCAAGGTCGAAGCCGGCGAGATCGACGGCATAGTGACGATCCGCGACCGGTCCAACGAAGCAGTCGGCACCTACACCTCGCCGTCCGGCGAGCCCGTCGACTTCATCGTGAAGTACCCGGCCGAGACCGCAGCTCAGGTGACGAACCAGCTGCTGGACGCCGGGGTGGAGACCGAGACGGACAACCAGGAGCCGTCGCTGTTGCAGTGGTTCCTCACAACGATCTTCCCATATGTTCTGCTCTTCGGTCTGTTCATCTTCATCATCTTCCAGCTGCAAGGCGGCGGCAACCGCGTTATGCAGTTCGGCAAGGCGAAGACGAAGCAGGTCACCAAGGACACACCGAAGGTCTCCTTCAAGGATGTCGCCGGGGTCGACGAGGCGGTGGAGGAGTTGGAGGAGATCAAGGAGTTCCTGGAGCATCCTCAGAAGTTCCGGGCGATGGGCGCCAAGATCCCCAAGGGCGTGCTGCTCTACGGACCTCCCGGCACGGGCAAGACCCTCATCGCACGAGCGGTCGCCGGAGAGGCGAGCGTGCCCTTCTTCTCGATCTCCGGATCGGAATTCGTCGAGATGTTCGTGGGTGTCGGTGCCAGCCGGGTGCGGGATCTGTTCGACCAGGCCAAGCAGAACTCGCCTTCGATCGTGTTCATCGACGAGATCGACGCCGTGGGCCGTCATCGTGGCGCTGGTCTCGGCGGCGGTCACGATGAGCGTGAACAGACGCTCAACCAGCTTCTGGTGGAGCTCGACGGCTTCGATGTGAACAGCGGTGTGATCGTGATCGCATCGACGAACCGACCGGACATCCTCGATCCGGCACTGCTGCGGCCCGGCCGTTTCGATCGCCAGGTCGTGGTGGATCGCCCGGACATCAGGGGCAGGGAGCAGATCCTCGAGGTGCACGCCAAGGGCAAGCCGCTCGCCGACGACGTCGACATGGCCGTCCTGGCGAGACAGACCCCCGGTTTCACGGGTGCCGATCTGGCCAACCTCATCAACGAGGCGGCGTTGCTCGCCGCCCGCCGCTCCAAGACCGAGATCACGCTCGAGGAGCTCGAGGAGGCGATCGACCGGGTCATTGCAGGCCCCGAGCGCAAGAGTCGTCTCATGTCCGCAGAGGAGAAGAATCTCACCGCGTATCACGAGGGTGGCCACGCTCTCGTCGGATACGCCCTCCCGAACCTCGACCCGATCCACAAGGTCACGATCATTCCCCGTGGCCGGGCCGGCGGATACACCCTGTCGCTTCCTATGGAGGACAAGTACTACCAGCGCAGGAGCGAACTTGTCGACCAACTGGCGTACGCACTCGGTGGGCGCACGGCGGAGGAGCTCGTCTTTGGCGATCCTTCCACGGGGGCTTCCAACGACATCGAGAAGGCCACCAATGTCGCGCGGAAGATGGTCATGGAGTACGGCATGAGCGACAAGCTCGGGCCGCTCCGCTACGGCACCCCCGAAGCGGAGGTCTTCCTCGGCAGGGACTACGCCCGAAACAGCGAGTTGTCGAACGAGGTCGCCGCCGCCATCGACGAAGAGATCCGCTTTCTCATCACCCAGGCCCACGAGGAGGCCCGTGTCATCCTGACGACGCACCGCGACGCGCTCGATCGCATCGCCGAGGTGTTGATCGAGCAGGAGACGGTGGACTCGGACGACCTGAGCGCGATTTTCCACGACGTGCCGAAGTGGGAGCACACCGATTCCGGGACGATTCGGATCAAGGCTCCGGAACAGGCAACCGCCGAGAGCGGCATGGCGGCCGCCAGCACCGACGGGCCGGGCACCAGCTGAACCGGCCCGGGTTTCGTCCCGTTACCTGGCGGTTGCGAACCCGAACGCTGTCCAACGAAGACCACACGTTGCTGATGGGCGTCGTCAACGTCACGCCGGATTCCTTCTCCGACGGCGGGCGCTACCTCGCCACTCGCGACGCCATTGCCCACGGCATGAGTCTCGCCGCCCATGGCGCAGACATCGTCGATGTGGGGGGCGAATCGACGCGGCCTGGGTCTGAGGCGATCGCTGCCGGCGCTGAGATCGACCGAGTGCTTCCGGTGGTGTCGGCACTGGCCGCCGCAGGAGTGGTCGTCTCCGTCGATACCTCGAAGGCCGAGGTGGCTCTCGTCGCGATCGGAGCCGGCGCCGAGATCGTCAACGACGTAACGTCGTTTGGCGACCCCGACATGGCCAGCGCCTGCGTTGCGAGCGAGGTGGGCGTCGTGCTCATGCACATGCAGGGCACGCCGCAGACGATGCAGGTCGATCCGACGTACGGTGATGTCGTTGCCGAAGTGGCCGGTTATCTCGAGCGTCGCGCTGCGACTGCTATCGAAGCCGGTGTTGCCTCGGATCGCATCTGCATCGACCCCGGAATCGGCTTCGGCAAGACCTTCGAGCACAATCTCGAGCTCCTCGCCAACCTCTCTTCCCTCACCGACGGTCCCCATCCCGTGCTCGTCGGCCCGTCGAGGAAGCACTTCTTGAGCCGGATCATGGAGTTGCACGGCCGGGAGGGGTTGTCTGAGCGGCCCGATGCCGCAACGGGGGCCGTCGTCGCCACATCGATCTGGCAGGGTGCCGCCGTGATTCGGGTGCACGACGTGGAGTCAGCGGCCGATGTAGGGCGCGTGGCCGACGCTATCGTGCGCTCAGATCGTTGATGAATGGCTAAGAAGATCACAGGACTCGAGCCGCGAGGCTTCCGGTGGGTGATCACCGGTCGGCTTGCTGTGTCCGAGCGCATCGGCGGATATGGATTCCAGCACCGCAGGGTGCGCCGCGAGGAAGAGATCACCTGGCTCAACGAGCACGGCATCAACTCCATTTTGAGTTTTCTCCCGGGGAACCAGAATCGGGCTGCGTACGAGGCTGCCGGCTTCTCTTTTGCGGCGCACCCCATCGAGGGCGAGCTCGTTGAAGAAGAGGACATCCTGGAGACGTTCCGGGCTATCGATGCCGCCATGGAACCCTCGGATGCGGCCGTGCTGCTGCACCGTGACATCATCGACGACCAACTCGCCGGACTCCTCGCCGGGTACCTCGTGCACAGCGGCCTGGTCGACGATCCGATCGTGGCGACAGACGTCATCCAAAAGATCGTCGGGCGTCCGATGGGGCCCGAGGGCCGGAGGCTGATACCGGTTCAGAGCTGATGGCGTGGGCAGCCGTCGGTCTCGGTTCCAACGTCGGCGATCGCCGTGACCGTATGCGGCGTGCGGTCACGGGGCTCTCGTCACTCGGAAGTCTCGTTGCGGTATCGGCGCTCTACGAGACTGCCCCGATCGGCGGACCGGACCAGGATCCCTACCTCAATGCGGCCGCCGTCGTCGACACCGCATTGCCGCCCCGGGAATTGCTCCAGGGCCTCCTCGGGATCGAATTGGCCCAAGGCCGAGAGCGAGGCGAGAAGTGGGGTCCACGGACGATCGATCTCGATCTGTTGATCTACGATGACGTTCAGATCCGCGAGCCGGGCCTTCGCGTCCCCCATCCCCGCCTCACGGCACGGCGCTTCGTGCTCTATCCGCTGCTCACCGTGTGGCCGCGGCCAGAACTCCCCGATGGTTCTTCCCTCGCAGACGCCGCCGCCGCCGTCGCCGATCAGGACATCTCAGCCGTCACGCGCGGCTACGACATCGAAGCAGAAGACTGGCGGGATCTGTGAGAGTCGCCCCCGCTCGGGCCCATTGCCGCACGGTCTCACACTTGTCCTCGGGCACGTGCCGATGAGAAGAGGCATAGGCTGCCGTCTCTGGACCGATACCCGAGTGACAGGATCGGAACCATGCGCATCGCCCTCTTCGGCCCCGGCAGGGCCGGCACCGCCGTGTGCCTCGCGGCGCGACGCGCCGGGCATACGGTGGTGTCGGTCACCGGGAGGCGGCCGGAGGCCACGAATGCCGCTGCAGTCTTGCTGGCATCGACGGCGCTCACGCCACGGGATCCCATCACGGACGCCGATCTGCTGATAATCGCGGTCCGCGACGATGCCATCGAATCCGTGGCGGCGGAGATCGACCCCAATGCCCCGGCTGTGGTGCATCTCTCCGGAGCGGTTGGGCTGCAAGCCCTGAGAAGTCTCGCCGAGCGAGGGGTGCGTGTCGGTTCGCTCCATCCGCTGCAGACCCTCCCGGATCCGCAGACAGGGGCCGAAGCGTTGTCCGGATCGTGGATGGCCGTCACCACGTCCTCGGCCGAGCTCCGTACCGAGCTGGAGGTCCTGGCGCGATCGATCGGCGCTGTTCCCTTTGCACTGGCCGACGACAACAAGGCGCTGTATCACGCGGCGGCGGCTGCCGCCGCAAATTTCCCGCTGGCCGTGCTGACGATGGCCAAGGCGTTGGAGGAGAAGGCCGGGGTTCCCTGGGAAGCGGCCCGGCCGTTGGTGGAGGCCGTGGTGGCGAATGCCTTCGACATCGGTCCTCGGGCGGCGTTGACCGGGCCCGTCGCCCGGGGGGATGTCGGCACCGTGCGCCGCCAACTGTCGGCGGTCGCAGCGGCCGCGCCGGAATGGCATGATCTCTTCTCGCAGATGGTCACCGCCACGGCTCGGATCGCCGGCACATCCGATCAGATTGGCGGGCTCGAGCCATGAGGGTGGTCACGAGCTTCGATGACGCCCGTTCCGGGCGACGGGGAACGGGCGGGCTCGTTCCGACGATGGGCGGCCTCCACGACGGCCACCTCGCCCTGGTGCGAAGAGCGGCCGATGAGTGCGACACCGTGCTGGTCAGTCTCTTCGTCAACCCGCTCCAGTTCGAAGATCCGGAGGACCTGGGTCGCTACCCGGCCGATCGGGAGCGTGATGCCGATCTCGCGGAGCAGGCCGGAGCGGACGTGTTGTTCGCTCCCACGATGTCCACCATGTACCCCCAAGAGCAACTCGCACGGGTCGTCGTCCGCGGTATGGGTGACGTGCTCGAGGGAAAGTTCCGGCCCGGGCACTTCGAGGGTGTCACAACCGTGGTCTCGAAGCTGTTCGCCGGCCTGCGGCCCGATCGTGCCTACTTCGGGCGGAAGGACGCCCAGCAGCTCGCGATCGTCACCCGCATGACGAGAGACCTGTCCTTCCCCGTCACGATCGTCGGTTGTCCGACCGTGCGTGACCACGATGGACTGGCATTGTCGTCGCGCAACACGTACCTCTCTCCCGACGAGCGCTTCGCTGCGCTCTCGCTGAGTCGCGGGTTGATGGAAGCGGCCACTGCCATCGACGAGGGCGAGCGGAGCGCTGCCAGCCTGGAGCGGATCACGCTGCGGTCCATGGAGGTCGAGCCGCTGGTCGAACCGGAGTATGCCGCGCTGGCAGACGGGTCGGACGTCGAACTTCTCACCGAGCTCGATCGCCCGGCGTTTCTCGCCGTTGCCGCTCGCGTCGGGACTGTCCGTCTCATCGACAACATCTTCATCGACGCCCTCTTGACCGGTGACGGGCCAGGGCTTCCGACGGTGGACCGCGGCGTCCGATTGGGAGAGGGAGACGTCTGATGCTGCTCACCATCGATATCGGCAATACTCAGACCGTGCTCGGGTTGTTCGATGGCGACGAACTCGTCGGCCATTGGCGCTTCGGCACCGGTCATGACCGAACGTTCGACGAAATGCGATGGGAGCTCCTCGGCGTCCTCGACCTCGATGGGTTCGCTCCGGAGGACATCCAGGGGGTGGCCGTCTCCTCGGTGGTCCCTGCGGTGACCGCCGTCATGCGCGAGGTCGCTCCGGCCCTGGGGCATGGGCCGGTGGTTGTCGTGGAGCCGGGGGTGAGGACGGGCATGTCGATCCTCATCGACAACCCGCACGAGGTCGGCGCCGACCGCGTCGTCAACGCTCTCGCCGCCCGGGAGCGTTACGGCTCGCCGGTCGTGGTCGTGGACTTCGGGACTTCGACGAACTTCGACGTCGTGGGCGCCGACGGCGCTTACCTCGGAGGCGCCATCGCCCCGGGCATGGAGGTCTCGCTCAACGCCCTCATCTCGGGAACCGCCGCCCTGCGACTCGTGGAGTTCACCCCGCCGCGGAGCCCGATCGGCAAGGGAACCGTGGAGGCCATCCAGTCCGGAGCGCTCTACGGCCACGCCGGTCTCGTCGACGGCATCATGGATCGCATCGTGGGTGAGTTCGATGGACCGGTCGAGAGAGTGGCCACCGGAGGACTCGCTTCTACCATCGTCCCCCACTGCCGCACGGTCGACACGATCGATGACTTCCTCACACTCGAGGGGCTGCGGTTGGTCTTCGAACGCAACCAGGATGACGGATGACAGACGACCGCACCGTGGAGGAGGGGCTGATCGCAGCGCGGCGCCTCAAACACGAGGCGATGCTTGGCGCCGCCGCCTATCCCCATCGCTTCGAGCGAACACACACCTCGGGCGAGATCCACGAAGGCTGGGCGCACCTCGAGGCGGGAACGGAGACCGAAGACGAGGTCGTCGTGGCCGGCCGCCTCATGAACACGAGGGAAATGGGCAAGCTCGCGTTTGGCGTCCTGCAGGATGCCGGTGGCCGGATCCAGCTCTTCGTCGACCGAACCACCATGGGTGACGACTTCGACCGCTTCCTCGAACTCGACGGTGGCGACTGGATCGGGGTGACGGGCACGGTCATGGCGACAAAGAAAGGCGAGTTGTCCGTCCGCGTCCGTTCCTTCACGCTCCTCGCCAAGGCCATCCGGCCGCTCCCGGACAAGTGGCATGGCCTGAAGGACGTCGAGGCCCGTTCCCGCCGACGGTACGTCGATCTCATGGCGAACGACGAGTCGCTACAGGTCGCGTTGAAGCGGGTCGCGGTCGTCTCGGCGTTGCGTCGCGAGTTCGAGTCACGGGGGTTTGTCGAGGTCGACACACCCGTCCTCCTGCCTCAGGCCACCGGTGCCGCGGCCCGACCCTTCGTGACCGAGCACAATGCGCTCGATCTCGAGCTCAACCTGCGGATCGCGACCGAGCTGTATCTCAAGCGCCTCGTCGTCGGTGGTATCGAGCGGGTGTTCGAGATCGGGCGCATCTTTCGCAACGAAGGCGTCGACTCGACCCACAACCCCGAGTTCACGATGCTCGAGGCCTATCAGGCTCTTGCCGACTACGAGGACATGATGCGCCTCATCGAAGACGTCTTCGCCGCAGTGGCGAGGTCGGCAACGGGCGACACCGTGATCGAATACCAGGGCGAGGCAATCGATCTGGCGCCCCCCTACCGCAGGGCCCGGTTGCTCGACCTGGTTGCCGAGGCGGCCGACGAGGCGGTGACCTATGACATGGACCTCGATGAGCTGCGCGCCATGGCAGCGCGACACGGGGTCCACACCGAGGCCACTTGGGGCAGCGGGCGGATCGTGGTCGAGCTGTATGAGGCCATCGCAGAGGGATCGATCCGGCGCCCGACGTTCGTCATCGACTTCCCCAGGGAGGTATCGCCGCTGGCACGGAGCCGCGACGATGATCCGAACATCACAGAGCGCTTCGAGCTCGTCATCGCCGGTTCCGAGTATTGCAACGCCTTCTCCGAGCTGAACGACCCCATCGATCAGCGTCGGCGGTTCGAGGCCCAGGCCGCCGCTCGGGCCGGGGGAGATGAGGAGGCGAACCCGATCGACGATGACTACATCCGGGCGCTGGAGTACGGGCTGCCGCCGACCGGCGGGCTCGGTATCGGCGTCGATCGGCTCGTCATGCTGCTCACCGACCAGGCCCATATCCGCGAGGTGATCCTCTTCCCGACGATGCGCCCCGAATAGGCCCGTTTTGGCGTAACTGGACACGAATATTCGTGTCCAGTTACGCCAAAACGGGTTTGATCAGGTGCGGACGGTTTCGACCCGGTCGAGGAGATAGCGGTCGAGGTTCTCGAGCACCGGGGTCAGGTGGGTCTCCGGAATCCGCTGCGCCGCCTTCTCCGCCACCCGGACCCGCTCCACGGCCTCGTCCAGTACCGCGTCGATGTGGCCGCCGGTCACGGCGACGTCGATCACGGTTTCGATGGCTTGGCGCGAGTACGGCTTGCCGCCGGCGAGAGCGGAACGCACGACCTCGCCGCGCGGTCCCTCGGCGGCCAGCAGCACCGGAAGGGTGAAGACGCCCTCCCCGATGTCCGACCCCGCAGGCTTGCCGAGGTATTCCTCGTCCGCGATCAGGTCGAGGACGTCGTCGGTGAGTTGGAACACCAGCCCCATCTCCCAGGCCCATTCGGAGATTGCGTCGACGGCGTCACGATCGGCACCGCTGGTCAAGGCACCGAGACGCGCGGCGGTCCTGATGAGACTTGCCGTCTTGTCGCCGATCACCTGGTAATAGCCGGCCGGCCCGTGCGAAAGGTCGTTCTCGTATTGGAGTTCGAGTACCTGTCCTTCACAGAGAGTGGCGTAGGTGCTGGCGATCAGCGTCACCGCTTCCTCGCCGAGAGGGGCGGCGACTTCCGACGCCCTCGCCAGGAGGAAATCCCCGGCGAGGATCGCGACGGTGTTCGACCAGTTGTGATTGACAGAAGACTGCCCGCGGCGCGTCTCTGCTTCGTCGATGACGTCGTCGTGGTACAGCGAACCGAGGTGAACGAGCTCCACAGCGACCCCGGCCTCCACCGCACCGTCCTCGGGTTGTGGTCCGAGCTCCGCTGCCACTTGGGCGAGCAGGGGCCGGTAGCGCTTGCCCCCAGCGCGAATCCCGTGTTGGGCGATGTCGGTGAGAAAGGGCGTCCGTGCCTCGGTCACCTCGAAGAGGCGCCTCTCGACGGAGACGAGCCGATCCCAAACGGCTGGGATCGGGACGAGATCTCGAAGGATTGGCTGTTCCACTGCGGGACTCCGCGCTGCGGAATTCCGATGCTACCGGGCCGGTTTCCGCTAGAACTACGGTTCGTCGGTTCATCGAAGAGTCCCGGGGGCTTAGGAGGTCGGCCTTCTATACTCACCGGGGCGCGTCGGGGAACCGGAGCGCCATCGGTTATTGCTGATGTTGGGCATTGCTGGTGTCGGGCAAAGCGTTCATGTCGAACGTTCATGTCGAAGTAGATGACTAGGTAACGGACGAAAGCAGCACTGTGTTCGAGCGATTCACAGACCGGGCCCGCAGGGTCGTCGTTCTGGCTCAAGAAGAAGCGCGTCTTCTCAACCACAACTACATCGGCACCGAGCACATCCTCCTCGGCCTCATCCACGAGGGCGAGGGCGTGGCGGCCCGGGCGCTCGAGAGCATGGACATCAGCCTCGAGTCGGTTCGCAGCCAGGTCGTCGAGATCATCGGCCAGGGTTCGCAGGCCCCGAGCGGCCATATCCCTTTCACCCCCCGGGCCAAGAAGGTGCTCGAACTGTCGTTACGCGAGGCTCTGCAGCTCGGCCACAACTACATCGGGACCGAGCACATCCTCCTCGGCCTCATCCGCGAGGGTGAAGGAGTGGCGGCCCAGGTGCTGCAAAAGCTGGGAGCCGAGCTGCACAAGGTCCGCCAGACCGTGATTCAGCTGCTCTCAGGCGTCCAGGGCGAGGAGGGCGGCCAGCCCAGTGGCCACCCCGGAGGTTCGTCGGGCCGTCAGGAGGGATCCTCTTCGGGTTCGACGGTCCTCGACCAGTTCGGCCGTAACCTCACGCAGCTCGCCAGAGAGCGCAAGCTCGACCCCGTCATCGGTCGCGAGAACGAGATCCAACGGGTCATGCAAGTGCTGTCGCGTCGTACGAAGAACAACCCGGTGCTCATCGGCGAGCCGGGTGTCGGCAAGACGGCCATCGTCGAGGGGCTCGCCCAGCGCATCGTCGAGGACAACGTCCCCGATACCCTCACCGGCAAACACCTCTACACCCTCGATCTCGGCGCCCTCGTCGCCGGATCCCGCTACCGCGGCGATTTCGAGGAACGCCTGAAGAAGGTGCTGAAGGAGATTCGCACCCGCGGCGACATCATCCTGTTCATCGACGAGATCCACACCCTCGTCGGTGCGGGCGCCGCGGAGGGTGCTATCGATGCCGATTCGATCCTGAAGCCGATGCTGGCTCGCGGAGAGCTGCAGACTGTCGGAGCGACCACGCTCGAGGAGTATCGGAAGTACCTCGAGAAGGACTCGGCCCTCGAGCGCAGGTTCCAGCCGATCCAGGTGGAAGAGCCGTCGGTTTCCGACACGATCAAGATCCTCGAGGGCCTGCGCGACTCCTATGAGGAGCATCACAAGGTGAAGTTCACCGACCAGGCCCTCGTCAACGCCGCCAACCTCGCCGACCGTTACATTGCCGATCGTTATCTGCCGGACAAGGCGATCGACCTCATCGACGAGGCCGGGTCGCGAATGCGCCTCAAGCGCAAGGACCTGCCACCCGAGATCCGTGACATCGACGATCAGATCGGTCGGCTCCGCAGCGACAAGCGCGATGCCGTGCTCGCCCAGCAGTACGAGCGGGCGGCGAAGCTCCGCGATCAGGAGCGGTCGCTGCTCTCGGACCGCGGAGAACGCGAGGCCGATTCGAGTGCCGCCGGGTACGACGCGTCTGCGGTGATCGACGAGGAGGAGATCGCCGAAGTACTCGCCCAGTGGACCGGCATCCCCGTCCACCGGCTCACCGAGGAGGAGACCACAAAGCTCCTCGCCATGGAAGACGAGCTGCACAAGCGGATCGTCGGCCAGCAGGACGCCATCGCCGCAGTGTCCCGTTCCATCCGCCGCACGAGAGCGGGTCTCAAGGATCCAAAGCGGCCGTCGGGATCGTTCATCTTCCTCGGTCCATCGGGTGTGGGAAAGACCGAGACCGCCAAGTCCCTCGCCGAGTTTCTGTTCGGGGACGAGAACGCCTTGATCCAGATCGACATGTCGGAGTACATGGAGAAGCATGCCGTCAGCCGGCTGGTCGGCTCGCCACCCGGGTACGTGGGATACGACGAGGGTGGCCAACTCACCGAGGCCGTGCGGCGCAAGCCGTTCTCGGTGGTGCTGTTCGACGAGATCGAGAAGGCACATCCCGACGTCTTCAACATCCTCCTCCAGATCCTCGAAGACGGACGGCTCACCGATTCACAGGGTCGCCAGGTCGACTTCAAGAACACCGTCATCATCATGACCTCGAACCTGGGCACCGCCGAGCTGCGCAAGAAGGCCATCGGGTTTGCCGCCGACGATGCGGACATGAGCTACGACAAGATGCGAGAGAAGGTGATGGATGCCCTGAAGCGGCACTTCCGTCCCGAGTTCTTGAACCGCATCGACGAAGTGATCGTCTTCCACGAGCTTACGATGGCCGAGGTCAAGCTGATCGTCGACATGCTCCTCAAGCGGATCCGCACCCAACTCGAGTCACAGGCAATCGACCTCGCGCTCAACGAGGCCGCCAAGGACCTGCTTGCCGAGACGGGCTACGACCCTCAGCTGGGGGCACGACCGTTGCGGCGGGCCATCCAGCGCTTGATCGAGGACCCGCTCTCGGAGAAGATGCTTCACAAGGAGTTCCCGGCCGGGAGCACGGTGCTCGTCGACATCGACCCCGACGATGCGGAGCGTCTCTCGTTCGTGTCGGTGGAGACGCCCGATTCGCCTCCCCTCGAACTCGCCGACCAGGAGTAGCCTCCGGCGCCGCGCGATGGCGCCAAAGAGGCTTTGAGGCCTAATATTCCCGATGGACGCCTTCCATCCTGAAGGCCGTCCGCAAGATCCTGAACAAGACCAGATCCTGAACGGATCAGATCCTGAACAGAAAGGTTCGACTTCATGTTGAAACGAAGAGGGCTCATATTTGCGGTGCTCGTCGTTGCTTTTGCATTGATCGCTGCTGCATGTAGCAGCGACTCGGACGACACAACGACGACCACGGCCGGAGAGACCACCACCACCGGCGCAGCAGCACCGGCTGTAACGGCAGTCAAGGCGTGTTTCGTCACAGATGACGCCGGCGTTGACGATCGAAGCTTCAACGCATCCGGATGGAAGGGTGTCAATGACGCCGTTGCTGCCGGCTTCGTTCAGGCCGATCCCATCCTCCTGGAGTCGACCAGCGAGGCCGACTATCAGCCGCACGTCGAGACGTGCCTCGACCAGGGTGCTGAGCACATCCTTACGAGCGGGTGGAAGCTGGCAGGTACGACTGAGACGTTCTCTGCAGCGAACCCGGACGTGAACTGGACGATCATCGACTTCGGCTCGGTGGGGCCGAACGTCCGTGGTCTCGTCTATCAGACCGACGAGGCAGCGTTTGCCGTCGGCTACCTGGCCGCCGGTATGACCAAGACCGGCACACTTGCCGTCTATGGCGGTGAGAACATCCCGACGGTGTCCATCTTCCTCGACGGCTTCACCCGTGGTGCGGAGTACTACAACGAGCAGAAGGGCGCGACTGTCAACATCCTCGGCTGGGACGTCGCGTCCCAGGAAGGAACCATGACGGGTACGTTCGATCCCGCGGATCCGCTCGTGCGGGCGACGTGTGAGAGCCAGCTCGACGAGGGCGCGGACATCATCCTTCCGGTTGGTGGCGCGATCAACCTCCCCTGTGGCACGGCGATCCAGGACCGCGGCATCGAGGGTGCACTGATCGGAGTTGACGCCGATGCCTTCGAGGCAATGCCCGCCGAGTTCCAGGACCTGTGGTTGACGACCGTCTTGAAGGGTATCGACGTTCAGGTCGCCCGTTCACTCCAGGCTCACGCCGAAGGCACCTTCACCGGTGGCGGCGAGGTCGGTAACCTCGCCAACGAAGCCGTTGGCGTCGCCGACTATCACAGTTGGGCGGCAGATGTTCCTGCAGACCTAGCCGCCGAGGTGCAGCAGGTGCTGGAGGACATCAAGTCCGGTACAATCGACTGGGAGAAGTTCGACGTCGGTTGATCTGACTGACGAACGTTGAGGGAGAGCCCCCGCCGACCCGCGGGGGCTCTCTCGCGTTCCCTATAGTGCGCCGTCGCGAGGAATCGAGGGGAGTACGCCTGTGGCCTTGGAGATGCGGGGAATCACCAAACGGTTTCCCGGCGTGTTGGCCGCAGACGACGTCAACCTCTCTGTAGCTCCCGGTGAGATCGTTGCGCTGCTCGGCGAGAACGGTGCAGGCAAGACGACCCTCATGAACGTCCTGTTCGGGTTGTATTCGCCCGATGGTGGCGAGGTCGTGATCGACGATATCCCTCTGCCGCCCAGTGATCCGAAGGCAGCGATCGCGGCGGGCGTGGGCATGGTTCATCAACACTTCATGTTGGTCCCGGTCTTCACGGTTTCAGAGAATGTGATCCTGGGCTTCGAGCCGATCAACGCGGTCGATTGGATCGATCGGAAGCAGGCACGTCTGTCGGTGCTCGAGATTTCGGAGCGATACAACCTCGCCGTCGACCCGGATGCGATGATCGAGGACATCCCGGTTGGTGTGCAGCAACGCGTCGAGATCATCAAGGTATTGATCCGACAGGCCCGCTACGTGATCTTTGACGAACCCACCGCTGTGCTGACGCCGCAAGAGGTCGAGGAGTTCTTTGGCATTGTTCGTGGCCTCGCCGCCGACGACAAGGGCGTGATCTTCATCAGTCACAAGCTGAAGGAAGCGCTGGAGATCGCAGACCGGATCGTCGTGATGAGGGATGGGAAGACGGTCGGTGCGGTGCTTCCCGAGGATGCGAACGATCAGATGCTCGCAGAGATGATGGTGGGGCGTCCCGTGGATCTCGTCGTGAGCAAGGAGACATCGAGGCCTGAGGCGACCGTCTTGGAGGTCCGCGACCTCGTCGTACTCGACGACCGCAACCATCGGGCAGTCAACGGCGTTTCCTTCGAAGTTCGCGCGGGAGAGATCGTGGGGATTGCCGGCGTCCAAGGCAACGGCCAAACGGAGCTCGTCGCGAGCATCGTCGGTCTTCGGCCCTCTCAGTCTGGATCCGTGTTGATGTCGGGTCGAGACATCACCAAGGCGACCCCCCGGCAGGTCCACGAAATGGAGGTCGCCCACGTACCTGAGGACCGACAAGAGGCCGGCCTCGTGCTGGACTTCACGGTCACCGAGAACATGGTCCTCGATTCGTATTACGACCGGCCGTATTCACGGGGCGTCCAGATGGACTGGGGGGCGGCCCGCGATGCAGCCGAGCGGTTGGTGGTGGAGTACGACGTACGTACGCCCGGGGTTGGCGTCGCCGTTTCGACGCTGTCTGGCGGAAACCAGCAGAAAGTGATCGTCGCTCGGGAATTCGACCGAGATGTCAAGCTGGTTGTTGCTTCCCAGCCCACCCGTGGCGTGGACGTTGGATCGATTGAACACATTCATGCCCGGATCGTGGAGGAGCGGGACGAGGGCGCTGCGGTCCTCATCGTGTCGTCCGAACTGGACGAGGTCATGGCCGTGTCGGACCGCATCTTGGTGATGTATCAGGGACGCATCGCAAAGGAGTTCGAGGGTGATGACGTCGACATCACTGACATCGGTCTCGCCATGCTCGGTTCGGGAGTCTCGTGAACGACTCGAATATTGCCCGACCGTCAGGCGACCCGCGGGACGATGAGCCCGACGCTCTCTATCCCAATTGGTACCGCAGGGCGACCGGGGTGGGTACAAGTGCCTTGCGGGCGATCCTCATCCCGGCGCTCGCTCTGTTGCTCGCCTTGCTCGTCGGCGCCGTCATCATCATGCTCACCGACGTCGACTCGCTTCGCCGACTGGCGACCGAGCCGATTGCGGCGATCGGCGACATGTTGCGCGGCGTCTGGGAGGCCTACAAGGCGTTGTTCCTGGGGGCATTCGGTTCGGTGCGGGCCATTTCGGAGACACTTTTCACTGCCTCTCCGCTGATCCTCGCCGGACTCGCTGTCGCTGTCGGATTCCGGGCCGGCCTGTTCAACATCGGTGTTCGCGGACAGATGTTCATGGGCGGTCTGTTCGCGTTGTGGGTGGGGATCCACGTCAGCCTTCCCATGTACCTCCATATTCCGCTGGCAATCGTGGCTGCCATCATCGGCGGTGGCATATGGGGCGGCATCGCGGGCTTGCTCAAGGCGAAGACCGGCGCCCATGAGGTGATCACGACGATCATGCTCAACTTCATCGCCGCATTCTTCGTGTTGTGGGTGCTGAAGACTTCCGTCTTTCAAGAAGCCGGCTCAAACCTTCCCCAGTCGGCCCCGATCAGGGAATCGGCGCGGTTCCCCCCGATCTTCGGAGCCAACTTCCGAGTCTCCATTGCCTTGTTCCTTGCGTTGGCTGCCGTCTTTTTCGTCTACTGGCTGCTGTTCAAGTCGACGCTGGGCTTCGAGTTCCGCGCTGCGGGCTTCAGCCCGTCTGCCAGCCGGTATGCGGGAATGAACGTCGCGTTCCTATACACGTCCGTTATGGCTATCTCCGGCGCGCTCGCCGGAATCGCGGGGGCCACGATGACGCTCGGTCTGCCCCCGTATCAGGCCAGCTCTGGGTTTGCAGGATCGATCGGCTTCGATGCCATAGCTCTCGCCCTCTTGGGGAGATCCCATCCATTCGGTGTGTTGTGGGCGGGTCTCCTGTTCGGAGCTCTCATCGCAGGCGGCCGTTCCATGCAGGCTGCCGCCAGCGTCTCGGTTGACCTCGTGGTGGTCATGCAGGCGCTGATCATCGTGTTCATCGCGGCTCCCGAGTTGGTGCGCGCCATCTTCCGAGTCAAGCCAAGCGAGGTCGAACCTACGCAGTTGACGAAGGGATGGGGGGCATGACCGCGGTCGCTCAAGAACAAGGCGCCGAGGTCAAGGTTCGGTCGTCGACGGCTCAGAGACGCTCGACGATCGTCGGCGCCGTACTCATCGCCCTCGGCCTCTACGTCTTTTGGGCGTTCGGCCTGGGGGTTTCGAGCGAACTCGATGCCACCTTCAACCTGTCGCTCCAGACCGATCGTTTCCAAGATCTGAGTTGGACCGTCAACACGAGGTGGTTCGCGATCATCGGGGCTGTCGCTCTCGTTGGTTTGGGGATATGGAGGCTGGCAAGAACACAGTTGAAACTGACCAACCTCGTTCTGGCCTTTGGCTTCGGGATCTTCTCGTTTGCATTCCTTGCCTGGGCTGCAGCAGGCAAACAGTTCAGCCTTGTCGGCATGTTGCGCTCCACGGTGATCCTCTCCGTGGTTATTGTCCTCGGAGCGCTCACTGGCCTGATGTGTGAGCGGGTAGGCGTCATCAACATCGGTATTGAGGGCCAGTTGTTGGCGTCTGCATTCACTGCCGTGGTGCTGAGCAGTGCCTTTGGGACGGCCGCGGGACTCCTTGGGGCGATCCTCACGGGAATGTTGCTTGGCCTCATGCTGGCGTGGCTCACGATCAGGTTCCATGTCGATCAGATCATTGCCGGCGTGGTGATCAACATCATGGCGCTGGGCTTGACGTCCTTGATGTCTGCCCGCATTCTGACGCGTGTTCAGTGGCTCAACGCTCCCGAACGTATTCCGTCGATGAGGATCCCGCTGCTTGCCGACATCCCCGTTCTCGGGCCCATGCTGTTCGACCATACGTACTTCATCTACGGGATGTTCATCCTCGTGGTCGTTCTCCACTTTGGCCTGTTCTACACGAGGTGGGGCCTTCGGTCGCGATCGGTCGGCGAGCACCCTCGTGCCGCCGACACGGTGGGCATCAACGTCTATTGGGTCCGATACCGCAATGTCGTTTTGGGCGGTGCCATTGCTGGGTTTGGCGGCGCTTTCCTGGCGCTGGCGCAGGTAGCACGATTCGAGGAGGACATGACGGGGGGGATCGGGTTCATCGGGCTGGCCGCGATGATCTTCGGGAGATGGCTTCCCTTTGGCGCACTCGGTGCCGGTCTCGTCTTCGGATTCTCCCGTGCGGTTCAGCAGAAGGTGGCGATTCTGAACACTGGGATTCCGTCTGAGTTCCTACTCATGATCCCGTATATCGTGACGATCATCGTGGTTGCCGGAGTGGTTGGAAGGACAAGGCCGCCGGCAGCAGACGGTCAGCCGTACATCAAGGAATGAAGGCCGGCGCTCGCGCGCCGGCAAACGGGTTCGAGGATGACGACGGGGAACACGGTTCGAGCGGTCTTCTCCTCGTACTCGGCGAACTGGGGCCATTCCCGCTTCTGCTTTGTCCAGATGCGGTCATGCTCCTCGCCTTCGGCCACGCGGGCAACGACGGCAACCGTTTGCGTGCCGATCTCGGCCGTGGTTTCGCCGTTCGCCGTTACGTTGTAGTACCAATCGGGGTTGTCGTCGGCTCCGGCCTTGGAAGCGAACACCGCATACCCGTCGTCAACGGTCTGGTACATCAGCGGCGTCACGCGCTCGGTGCCGGTCTTGGCGCCGACATGATGTAGCAACACCAGTGGCGCCCCTTCGAACATGCCGCCGACCTTGCCGCCGTTGGCGCGGAACTCCTCGATGATGTTCTCGTTCCAGTCGCTCACCTCGCTGCCTCCTTCTGGCCGTTTCCACGGCGCACTGAGTGGTTGTCACAGAGCCAACAGTCGCCACGTGAGATTCTTCCGAATTCGCGGTCTGGGCGACTCCCGGGACCGGGAGCGGTCAGCGCTCCGTGCCGAAGAAGCGAACTCCCTGCAGCGCCAGCTCGTCGAAGGGGGGTTGGTCGCCGGCAGGTTCAGCGGTGTACGTCGAGAGCACGTTGATCCTCAGCTCGGTCGTCTCGAGACTCGCCACCTGGACGCGCTGCTCGGCGTTGGAGTTCTCCAATCGGTCGTTGATCTCGACCGTGAGGTCGTCGACCACGATGGAAAAACCCTGGATCTTGTAGTTCCGCTTGAAGCGGACCTCATCCTCCAGGTTCTGGAATGCGATCTCCTTGAGGGACACTGGCCGGGCAAAGCGGAAGATGAGCCATGCTCCCTTACCGCGAAGACCCTCGTCGTTCCATGAAGTCTCCGGGTCACCGTCGATGAGATTCGCTGCCTCGAAGCCGCTCAACTCGGACGATGCCTCCACGGAGCTGGCGAGCAACTCCGTGACGACCGGTGGAATCGTCGAGGTCGTCGTCGAGGTCGACGTGGCACCGGCGGTCTCGTCATCGCTTCCACCGCGAAAGACGTTGAAGATCAGCGCAACCAGAGCCACGACGAGGACGACGGCTGCGAGGACTCCGAGCGCCCGTCCCCCCGGAGAGGTGCGGGACAGCGGCGGCGGTGCTACCGGAAGGGGGTCCTGGCTGAGCCTCGCCCCGCACTGTTCACAATGCCGGTTGTATTCCGGATTCGCAGAACCGCACGAGGGGCAGAGAACCGCACCCGCGGCAGGTGTGTCGCCCTGCGCTGGCGCGCCAGAGCGCTGCTGATGCCCCGGGTCGTCCTGCTGCGGAGGCGTGTCCGGCAGCTCAAACGGCTCGAAGAGATCGTCGAGCTGATTGTCGCGATCGTCGGTCATGTGATGCCCTCGGGTCCGGCGCCGCCCTCGAACCCCGCGTGGGATCCCGCGCCGTGGTGTATTGTGCCATTGAAATGGTTTTCTTGACTGTTCGCCAGGCCGAGCCCTGGACGTTCCTCGGGATTGTGGCGTTCTTGCTGCTGGTGGCTGCCCTCATCTTCCTCATTCGCTGGATGGTTCAACGCCTCGATTCCTGAGCGGGCGGCTGCCCTCCATTTCTGTCACCCCCGTTGCATACGGTCGGCAACGAAGACAGACGGGAGGTTTCGTGGCCGGGTTTCTATGCCGATCATGCGGCTATCAAACGGCGAAGTGGATGGGCTTCTGCCCCCAATGTGGAGCAGGAGCGCTCGATGCGGCCGGTGCCGGAAGCACGGGGCGTCCCCAGCTGCTCGTCGCAGTTGCGGACTCGAGGCGGCTGTCCGCCGGGCTCAGCGAAGTGGACCGGGTGTTGGGCGGCGGCGTGGTTCCGGGCGCCGTCGTACTGCTCGGTGGCGAACCAGGTGTGGGCAAGTCGACCCTCGCCCTGCAGTGGGCCGGAGCCACCCGCGGTCATGGACCGGTGCTGATCGTCTCCGGCGAGGAGTCGGCCCATCAGGTCGGGATGCGGGCAGAGCGCATTGGGTGCGCCCTCGACGACGTGCTCATCTCGTCGGCCTCGTCTGCCGCCGAGATCGTCGAACAGGCGTCGAAGCGCCGCCCGGCGCTCGTGATCGTTGATTCGATCCAAACCGTCGATGCCGGTGGGGCCGCGGTCACGGTCGGAGGTCCCGCCCAGGTGCGCGAGGCCGCCGCGCAGCTCGTGGCCTTTTCCAAGCAGAGTGCCATACCGGTGGTCCTCATCGGCCACGTGACCAAGGACGGGTCGATCGCTGGACCGAAGCTCCTCGAGCACATGGTCGATGTCGTCCTGTACCTGCAGGGTGATCCAGATGCCGGTATCCGATTCCTGCGCTCGTCGAAGAACCGTTTCGGCTCGGTGAATGAGGTTGGTGTGTTCGAAATGACCGAAGCCGGTCTGATCCCGGTTCCCGACCCGAGCGAACTCCTCGTGGCCCATCGTGACGAGACCGCTCCCGGGAGCGTGCTGTTCCCGGCGGTCGACGGCCGCCGCGCGATCCTCGTCGAGGTACAGGCCTTGACGGTGGCGACCAAGAACCCGCAGCCGCGGAGGAACGTCAAGGGCGTACCGCCGGCCCGGCTCCATCAGGTGCTCGCCGTCCTCGAGCGCCATTGTGGCTTACCCATCGGGGACCACGACGTCTACCTGTCGGTGATGGGCGGAGCCCGCATCACCGAGCCTGCGGCGGATCTTCCCATCGCGGTTGCCGTCGCCTCCTCCCTCACCGCGGAACCTGTTGGCTCCGCGGCGGCCTGGGGCGAGGTGGGCCTCACCGGGGAGCTTCGGTCGGTGGTCCGGTCGGAAGCACGCCGAGCAGAGGTGGAGCGGTTCATGGTCACCAACGTGGCGGCACCGGGCCGGTCGGTGCGCCGTATTGGAGACGTCCTTGCGATGCTCGGGTTGGCGGGGGATCGGGCGCGGAGGTTGGACGTCGTTCGGTGAACGGGAACTGAGGCACTCTCCTAGTAGCCTCCGGCCGCGATGCCGTCCAAGTCCTCTGTCCCCCTCGACGTTCTCCGCCGCTTCGCCCCCGGGACTCCGCTGCGGGACGCCGTGGAGCTCATCCTCCGCCAGGGGAGCGGCGCCCTCATCGTCGTCGGCGCGGGCTCCGAGGTCGAGGGGGTGTCCTCCGGTGGTTTCCGACTCGACGCCGCGCCATTCACCGCGCAGCGGATCGCCGAGTTGGCGAAGATGGACGGCGGCATCGTGGTCGATGAAGAGAACGATGCGATCACCGCGGCGAACGTCCACTTCATCCCGGATCCAACGATCCGTACTGACGAAACGGGAACGCGCTTCCGCACCGCTGAGCGACTCGCACTGCAGACGGGTCGTCCCGTGCTCGCAGTATCCGAGGAAGGCACCCGCTACGCCGTGGTCTACACCGGTGGTGACCGCTTCGCGCTCCAGGAGCCCACGTCGCTCCTCGCCGAGGCGAACCAGCGCCTCCAATCACTGGAGCGGCTGCGCCGGCAACTCGACGAGGCCGAGGGCCGACTCACGCGCTATGAAATCGACGACGTGGTGATGCTGCGCGATGCCGTTGTCGTCATCCAGAGAGGAGCTCTCATCCTGCGCCTGCTCTCGGACCTCGAGACGATCGCGGTCGAACTCGGGGATGAGGCAATGCTGATTCGGATCCAGGCGTCCGATCTCGTGGCAGGTGTGGAGTTGCTCACCGAGTTGGTCAACTACGACTACCAGAGGCGCAGGCCTCGCAAGGGCTATTCGGTGTTTTCGAAGGTCGACGAACTCGACAACGAGGACCTCTATCACACCCAGGAGGTTGCCCAGGTCCTGGGTCTCACCCCGCTGGACGAGGAAGTTCATCCGCGAGGTGCTAGAGCACTTGCCGGAGTCCCCCGCCTGCCGGCACCGGTGAGGGATGCGTTGATCAATCAGTTCGGAACGCTGCAACGGTTGCTCGACGCGCCCGTCGACCAGCTCTCCCAGGTCGAGGGTGTCGGGACGGTGCGCGCTCGTCAGATCAGGACCTACCTCGATCGCCTGCATGACGTCCGCCTCGTCAGCGATCTCGAAGACTGACGGGCCGTTGCCCCGGCCTCTCATCGCTCTGTGGCGGGCGTCCCGGTCTTGAGCGACGGAGACAGCCGCCGCCGTCCGGTACACTCGGCCGCCGTCCGCGACCCCGGGAAGCACGTGGCCACGAACAAGACAACCTCACAGAAGACAATCACGAAGAAGCCTGGGACGAAGAAGCCTGCGGCGAAGAAGCCTGCGGCGAAGAAGCCTGCGGCGAAGAAGCCTGCGGCCAAGAAGCCTGCGGCCAAGAAGCCTGCGGCCAAGAAGCCTGCGGCCAAGAAGCCGGCGAGCAAGA
>Ga0255054_10000208_pt1 | contig 33724 bp, 29 predicted proteins | sample JV7_2_23_MG_FD_188634 | JGI IMG/M metagenome (GOLD analysis project Ga0255054, IMG submission 188634) | Seawater microbial communities from Jervis Inlet, British Columbia, Canada - JV7_2_23 | ecosystem: Environmental > Aquatic > Marine > Inlet | place: Canada: British Columbia | collected... | reverse complement strand
GCCGCCCGACTCTGTCGGGGAGAATAAATGGGGCCAGGCTCCATTTTCTGCTGTTATGTCTTCAAGTTGAGAATGTCTTCTTTCTTGCAAAATGGAGCCTGGCCCCATTTATTCTGGGGGCAAAAGCTACGTGTTTTGGAGCCATATAGCATGAGCCTTTCTTCAATTGTCGCTGTAGCTATTTCCCTAAACCTATGCTTTAGCAATCAGTTATAAAGGATTTGGAGATGCTTTTCGTAGCATGTGGCAGTTCCGCACATTTTTCTTTTGCCCAGTTAACATCAATATTCTCAACTATATAATTTGATATATAGCAAATCCTTGTGGCATTTTCGCACATTAAACATTAAAAGGGAAAAAGCCATTTGTTTCATAAGCCTATATTTATCAATAAGATACGCAAACTATAAGGGCTTGGCACATATATTGCTAATAAATGTAAACATGAGAGAGAGAAAGAAAATGAGAAAGACTTTAACAGGCAAAAGTCACTTAGCTGAATTTGCAGCTAATGGAGATGCCGAAGCAGATTAAAAATGTTTAATGCAATAAGAGACTTTTACTGTGGCTGGAAGATGGCAAAAAAATTAGATGCCGTAGTAAGAGTTCTTGTTGTTTTAACGGGAGTTGCTATTGCTGGGATTACTTTAGGAATCTTCCTGAGGCCCCAAGTTGCCTATGCAGAGGAAAACCTCCCGCAAAAACCAGTAAAACAACTAAAAGCAGGATATCAACAAGAATATGACCTGAAAGTTCGCGAGTTTTTGGAGTCGCAAAAGGAATTTGGAAATCCTGCTTTGGCTTTTCAAACCCTTAATCATTTATTTGGCAAAATAAAAATGAAAATTATACCGAGAACAAAATACAATAAAAAAGAGGCGATTGAAGCCCTTAAAGTAATTGATGGTGTTTTAAAAAAAGAAGGAAATTTTAAATACAGAAAAAATAAGCTTTTAATCGAGGGATTGAAAAAACAAAAAGACGGGAAAAGATTTATTGACTGCGATGATTATTCTTCCATTTATTTATTTGCTGGTGAGCGTTTGGGTTTATTCCTAGAACCTGTTTATGCCCCCCAGCATGTTTTCTTGAGGTGCAGATTAGATGATTATACGAGTTTTTATTGGGAGCCTACGATCGCAGCAGAAAAGGATGTTGATTTTTACAAAGAGTGGTTGAATATAGCAGATGAGAGTATTTATCCAATAATTTTAAATGAAAAAGAATTTAAGGCGATACAACTTTGTAATCTGGGGGCTGCCTGGTATGAAAAAGATGATTATGTAAGAGCTGCTGAATACTATAAGGAAGCAATTAGGCTAAATCAGGATTGTGCTGAAGCTATAAATAATTTAGGAGTTATCCATTCAAAACGGGGGAATTTAGATATAGCAATGGATTGCTATAAAAAAGCTACTCTAATAAACCCAAATTATGCTGCGGCATTTAGTAACATAGGTGTTGTGTTCTATAAGCAGGGCTATTTGCAGAAAGCCATTGAACTTTTTGAGAAAGCAATAGAGAAAGATTCAAATTGTGATAAAGCTCATGCGAACAGAGTTTTTACTATAATGGAGAGAGATAGTCGCAAATGAAACGATTAACTTTTCTGTTTCCCATATGGACCGTTATATTTACTTTGGCTGTGTTTCTGTTTGGATTTGTTCCAGCCACAATTGCCCAAGAGAATTTGGAAAATATAATTCTATAACAGTGGGATTAATGTTGGCGATTTAAGGATTAATTCATTCCGGGCTATTTCCCAAAACCTTTTCTAACAACGAAATTAAAGATGCTTACTTCTTCATCCGCCATGAAACATGTTCTCAGCTGTTCAAGATTCAGGATTCCCGAGCCTTTGATAGAGGACCACAGAAGGGCAAGTAAAATATTTTATGTAGCGAGTTTTTATACCTTGAGAAAGCGGGCAAGGGAACTGAGGCTTCCGGAGAAGCCGATGAATGCTCCTATTGCGATGAGCATGATGATTTGAGAAAGGGAAAGATAACGGAAATTTATGAGCTCATTGAAGACTCCCAAAGAAGCACCTAAATAAAGAGGGAAGAACTTTATCAGGAAAAAAATTAACAAGAGCGAGACCAGCCCTCCCAGTATTCCAAGAATTGTTCCCTCCATGAGAAAAGGGATTCTTATAAAAGTGTTTGTCGCTCCGACAAACCGGAGGATTACGATTTCCTCTTGTCGCGCAAAAACATTAAGCTTGATGACACTAGAGATAATAAAAAAGGAGGCCAAAACCAATATCCCTCCTAAAAAAAATCCAACAGCCTGAGCCAATCTGGAGAGGGACTGCATTTTTTCAACCCAATCTCTGTTGAATTGAATATCCTCGACTCCCTTCATTTCCTTCATTTCCTGGATAAACGTCAGCGTTTCGCTAGAAGAGATATTTTCTTCAGTGATGGTTGCTTCAAAGGAAGAGGGGAAAGGATTTACCCTTAAATTCTCGATGATTCTTCGAAGTTCTGGAAAATTATTCTGGAATTCTTCCAGGGCTTGCTCTGGACTGATAAATTGAAAGGCTTCTATCAGAGATGATCCTTTTAGCTTTTCTTCTACGAGGCTTCTTTGGTCTTCGGGCAGATTTTTCTCCAGAAAAAAGATGATCATCATGCTTTTGGAGAGCTGCTGGGCTGTATAATGAAGGTTGTTGGAGAGAGAGAGAAATACTCCAAATATAAGGAATGACAGACAGATGATAGTGATGGAGAAAAAGTTACGAATTCTATACTGCCAGAGGTTCCTGAGCGTTTCTTTGAGAAAGTACTTTAATTTTTGGATAATCAAAGTGCTTCCTTTCTGATTAATTTTCCTTTATACAGGAATAGAATTTTCTCACCAAAATGGCGGATCAGATCCCGATCATGGGTACAAATAATAACAGTGGCGCCCTGTTTGTTTATTTCCTTGAATAAGGTAATGATTTCGAAGGCAAGCTCAGGATCAAGGTTTCCTGTTGGCTCGTCGGCCAGGAGGATTTTTGGATTGTTCACCACAGCCCTGGCAATAGCCAATCTCTGCTGCTCGCCGTACGAAAGTTGAGAAGGATACTCCCACATTTTGTGGTGAAGGTTGACTATCCTCAGAGCATTGAAAACTCTTCTTCTGATTTCTTTGCGGGAAACTCCGATAACCCGGAGCACAATCGCCACATTCTCGAACACCTTTTTGTGGAAAAGGAGGCGAAAGTCCTGGAAGACACTGCCAATAGTTCTTCTCAGCTTATAAATTTTGTGATCGTGAATTCTGACAACATTTTTCCCATCAACGATGATTTGACCTTGAGTAGGAATAATCTCTCTCAATATCATTTTTAAGAGGGTTGTTTTTCCTGAACCACTGGGTCCTGTGATAAAGTAGAAATCTCCTTTTTTCACATGAAAGGTAACATCAGAGAGGGCCCACCGGGGTGGTTGGTACTGCTTCCAGATGTGATGTAGTTCTATCATCTTAAACTGTGTGAAAATAACTTGCGGGGAGAATTATCCCCGTTATTCGAATGAGTAAGTGCGGTTCTTTTAATCACTTTTTTGCTAAGCCTGGCGGATTTCGGTATTTAGTGCTGTAGCAGCAGAAAAGTTTTGTTTTTGTTAAAAGTTGGGAATGAATTTCTAATCTGATAAAAGGCTTATAAATTTGGGAGTTCATCGATTTCGGTGGAGATTATAACATATCAATTTGAGGTTTCAAAGATGAAAGAATGACTGGAAGAGGGATGGGCTATGAAGTGAAAAGATACATAAACCAGCCAAAAACAAGAGCTCCCACAACCATGAGGAAAAAAAGAGAAAGAGCGTACTTTATCTGACTTCTTCTCTCTGATCTTCGGATGAGGGCTAAAACGATGCAGACAAAAGCAGCATAAAGAATCATGGAGAGAAGATGGCTTTTTAAAATCATTCTTTTTTTCCGGTAGCGATATCATAGGCATCCAGGGTGACGAGATAATTCAGAAGTCCCGCACCTGCAATATAGGTAGTGCCGAATTCAAAAGTTGTATTCTTCAAATTTCCTAAACCGAAATAGAAAATTTTAGAAAGAAAGTAGAGGAGGCCATTTCCTATATCAGAAAGAAAAGCAAGAATAGTGAGAGGATTTTCTGTCTGTAAGGAGTAAATTTTTCCTCCCATGAACAAACCAAGGGCTGCCATGGAATAGATACAGACGAAAAAGATTCCGCCTTTCCAGAATTTTTTTTGAGAAATATGTCCTGCTCCAGGGATAAGCCACCCCAGGGCTACATAGCTTATGAGTTTTATGACTTTGGTATCAATTTTCATTTTGAGTGAAAATAATAACACACATAATTTACCCCTGTAAAGCTAATTTTTCTCCATTCAGGTTACCGATAGGTAACTGCTTTTCAAGCAATTCAGCGGCTTTACGTTTAGCATCTCTATGGGGATGGAGATAAATCTCGGTGGTAGAAAGATTAGCATGGCCTAACATATACTGGATAGATACTGGGTCAGCGCCAGCTCTAGCTAGTGCCGAAGCTACCGTATGGCGAAGAAGATGGAAATGAGCTTTGCCTTTCAATCCAGCTTTCTCTACAATCTGCTCAAAATGAAGTTTCACAGGAATGCTAGAGACACGGTTAATTCTACGATTAAGATAGACAAAGACATGACCGCTATCTGCTTTTTCCAACTTTTTCAAATCTTCAAGAACAAAGAAAAGAGTTTTGTTGATGGCAATTTCTTTTTCTCTTCCGCTTTTATTATTCTCAGGTTTTACATTAATCCAACGTGTTTCCAAATCTACATCATCCCATCCTAGAGTTTCAATCTCGCCTCTTCTCATTCCTGTCATACAAGCACAAGTTAATACAGGAAGCATATGAGGATGCTCTTTCTCAGCAATTTGGAATAATAACTTCAACTCATCCATTTCCAACGGAATCTTCCGCCTTTTCTTTACCTTTGGAAAATCTTTTGCCACTATAGGATTCTTTTCCAATTCATATTCCACATCAATAGCATAATTAAGAACAGCTCTCATCACCTGTAGCCTTTCGCAAATAGAACCTGCCGCATCTCCTTTCTTCTGAGATTCAACGATATAACGCCTTATGTCGAATCTGGTAATTTCAGCTATTGCCACATTACCAAAAAAGCTCACCAAGTTTTTCAACACACTCCTATCATTAGCTTTATTTTTGCGGGTGCTTTGAGCCATAAATTCATCAGCTAATTTTCTAAAGCCAATTCGCTTTTTGTTTTCCTCAGTCTCTTCAGGATTATACCTCTTCATGAAGGCAATCCTTCTCTCACCCTCTAAGGCTATCAAGGCTTCTTTCTTGCAGGTAACATGCTTCACAGCTTTATGCGCTCTCTTGTTGTTCTCATCATAGAACCAAATCATCCAACGCTTAATATCATGCTCATCTAATCTGTAGAAAAATCCCCCGAAACCACAGAACCAGCGACTGTCGCTTACTTGAACGACTTTCATGCTGGTTCCTCCTTTAAAGAGTTTTTCAAATTCTCTCCAGCTAAAAACTAGTCTAGGAGATAAATTTGAATCTAGGACTTTTTGTCCTCTTTCCTGTATCCAATCCTCAATCTCGCTTGGTTTGAAGCGTCTCAGGCCATTGATTTTGTAGCTAGGGATTATTCCCTCTCTAGTCCAATCACTGGCTGTTTGAGGATGGATACCTAAAATATTACTCACCTCCTTTACAGTAATTAGTTTTCCCGATTTGTCTGGTTGTAAGGCATTTTGCATTTAACATTTTTGCTCCTTTTGACAACGTGTCCTTTTGTGTAAGCCACACGACTCAGACAATGTCGATTATGCAATTTTTACATGCGGCCACATGTGAAGGATTTCGCCCTCAGAGGCTGAGCAAAGATTTAAATTTGCTACAGTCTGAAAATTAAAATCCTTCATTATTCAACTTTCCTTACAGTTCCGATTCTTTTGGCTTCTAGATTAAGCCTTTGATCGGGTTTGGTTATCTCTAGGACTTCTGAGGGATGAACGACATAGAGATTTCCATGATGAACACTCTTCACAAGAATCATATCGTCGGGTGCTTCAGCACACGCAACGGGATATTTTTTCCTCACCTCTTCACCAAAACCAATGACGTCACCAATCGGGGTGAATTCTGTCCCAGAAAGCTCATCGATAGCTCTAAATGCTATGCGATCGCCTCTTTTGACTTTATGATTCATTTTGATTCTCCATAGAAAAAGAAGGGCAGACAGCTATCACTGTTGCCAAATTGAGAAAGAACAAACAATGATGATGCACATGCCGTAACGCAGGTTACGAATCTGGCGAGATTACAACACACACAAGGCTGTCTGCCCATAGAGTTTACGAATTTTAAGGATTTTATATCTTTCATCGTAACCTGCGATTTTATCTTACAATTATTCTACCTTAAAGAGATTAAAAAGTAAAGCGTTTTGTAAAGTTTTTTTACATTCTTTTTAAATCTTTTCATTTCAGTCGAGCGCCTATTTCCCCTGAGGGGATTATTCACTATAGCTTTACCCGAGTACAGAACGCTTCCAGACGCTTGCATTTAAACGATCTCAATGGGGTAAAGGGGTTGATAAGGGCGAAATAGCCATTTTTAACTGGATAAGGGCCTAATACCGTCATAATTCACCCTCTTCACGCAACTTCTTCATCACACGTTGCTCCTGCTGGGCTGTTTCGCTAAACAAACTAGGATATGAATGACCCCTCACACAAGGCAATCTTTGCGCCATATATTCAGGCGTTAATTCCACAGTGCTGCCCATGATAAGAGACACGGCACAACCCGCAACAGCATTTGCAAGATCATCAAAAAGTCCACGTGGATGCTCAATTGCATCCTTACCACCTTGCCTTGTTTTCCTTTCTAGACAGAGGAGTTGATTTTTAAGCAATTCGTTGTCTAGTAACTGAACTTTATGCATTGAAACAATTGGCTGAAAATGGAGGTAAATATCATTCTTAGTCAGCTGGGAAATTTCATAGTTGATGCCTCGCTTATCAAATGCTGATTTGGGCCATTCTCCAGCATACCTATCTCCTTGGAGTCGTGATAGGCCATAGTGCTTTAATACCATTGTGAATTCATCACAAACAGTTGCTGGGTCTTGAGGATTTCTTAACTCAATTCTGTCAATTATCGCCTTACCATTTTCATTATGGCCGATGCTGAGAGCAAAGGAGTCTTTTCTTCCTCCACTCATGTCGCAAAATGCAAAATATTGCGTCCCTGGCAATGGGAGATTAGCTTTCCTTCCCACATCTGTTACAGCATCAAGTTCGTCATCAGACAGATATGTCTCAACGTCCTCACGAAATTCAGCCATGTATTCAGCTCTCATCTTCACCTTATCTCTTTTGAGCAGACGATCGATTAATGACTGTTTGTATGTGGGATTCATCACCATAGTCGGTGCTTTCCATACAAGAATATCTGAGTCTTCAACTCCATAATGCGCTTTGAAAATCTCAAAAAGTAGACCGAATTTCCCATATGGTGTGCTTATGCCTATCAAAAGTCCATTAGGCAAGAGTCTGGGTAGAAGAGAAATTAAAAGCTCTTCTGCTGGATTGGCCGATGTTTCCGTTCTATAAAAAGCTAATTCATCCAAGATGACGCAGGCTGTAGAGAATCCACGACCACTTCTATAGTCACAAGTTTTCACACAAATATTTATGTGGTTCTTCAACTCGATTTGACCCACTAATTCTCGTTCAATCATTTCTGGGAACAGCTCTAGAATACCGTGAATATAATCGAATATAATCCGAGCTTGATCTTTGTCCGTGGCTATTAGAAAAATCCATGCTTTTTCTCCCCTCACTAAGTGTTTGCTGAAATCTCCGAATAATCCGACATAACAAGCAATGAGAGCGCTGACGTATGATTTTCCCCCACGTGCTCCACATATGCAATACATTTCCTTGAACCCTTCACTAGGACGTGTTTTCCTCCCTGTATATTCGGTGAAAAGACCCTGTTCATCTCCTTCAAATTTTAGACCATATAAGGCTTTGAGAGCTGTTCTCCATGCCTTCCATGTATTCATATCTTTGAATAATGGACGAAATAATTCTGGTGAATCCATAGCTTCAATAATCGTTGGCTTCTTTGGCATTTATTTCTCCTTTTCTTCCATACTTCTCTTCACCCTTTCTTCAAAAGCGTCTTCTTTCTCAGACTCCACCTTCTCCTTAGAAGGCTTGTCGTATTCCTTGAGATTATCAATCTGAGTAATGAGAGCACGGATTTCCCTGCTCTTTTCTAGTGGTTCTGCTTTGGAACTCTTTACATTCCGCAATTGCCTCTGCAACTCCAATATCATATCTCCTTTTGTATATCTACATGGCCTTTGCCGAGCCTTCACTGCTACTTCAGACTGGCTGTGAATGACACACTTATCTTCACCTCGTATGGAAAACATTCTGCACTTCTGACCAGACATTGTTATTGCTGTGCATCTCATTTTATTCCTTTATATAAGAGAAGCAGGCAGCCGGCTACGTGAGCGATTCGCGAGGAATACACTCTAGGAGAACCAAGTCGTACAAAAGCCCATGAGTGTGGAAAGGTACGACACGTACTGCCTGCCTTGTTGTCGTCTTTGATTATCCTCATGGGCATGCGCCTCTATAATAATATTAATCCTTTTGAATAAAAAGCAAAGTAAATGTCTTATTTTATGCAACTTAGAGACTGTCCTTGTGTGTAGAAATACACAGTCTTTTTAAGTGAAATAGAGGGATTGCAACTTAGAAACTAAAGTTTAGAAGTTCTTGCCCCTGAAGAGGCAAGAAGCGACTCAGATGCTTAATTCTTCCCCTGTGAGAAAATTTCTAAATTTATCTCGTCTATCTATTGAGGCGCTTCTTCAGCTCAGCTGTATTTTTCAGTCCTCGGGAAGCCAGGGTTTTAGGGGATTTGGGTTCCACTCGCCTCTTTCCATTTCAGGCATATGTCAAGCTCCCTTTTGGTTGCTTGTGAGCTAAGTTATTAGGGTAGTGATTGAATTATATTGCTTCAATAATACTCTTCCGTTAGATTTCTTGTTAACGTTAATAAAAACTCCACTTAGCTTTAGTATTAAAACCGAAGTCATAAACATATCCGGTATCTTTATCAACCTTGACTATACTGAATGTTTCTCAGCGTAAACCACTTTTTTCCTTCTTTGACCATCTTGACTTGTCTCTCGCTCATTGGAAGTTTTAAAGGAAATCTAATTTTATTTATAGATCCATAAGTCTATCAAAACTCATCTTCAAATTAAATTTGCATCAAGAGTAATGCTGCTTAATTCCCTATTTATTAGTCTCTTATTGAGCTGGATTTTATTCAGAGGAATCGCGCTCTCGTTAGTGGAATTAAATCCTTCCTGGATAATAGACAATTTTGGTAAAATAATAAAAAATGATAAGGATGAATGATAATTCCTCAAGGAAGTACACTCAAAAGACTCTGAATATTCCCCAAAATTGGAAGGATATCCTAACATATTCGTATATAAACAAGTTGAAATTGCCCTTCACCCATCAAAATAATTAAAAGAATATTAATAAATAGATGGTATGAAAATGAGATCCCTTACAGATAGATATCTTTCGGCAAAACCCGGTGTCAAACTATTAATTGAGTTAATTGGATGCTCTATCATAATTGCTACTGGAATTTTGTTTCCCAATCCTAAGATTCCTTTTCGTCCATTCACAAATATATTTGGATTTTTTCTTATCGTAGGAGGCTTTTGGCTTCATGCATTATCTCATTCTGTTCATAAGCAAGTACATAAGGAAACTGAAAAAATTCAAAAATTGGTAACTGTAGGTATATACTCAAAGATAAGACATCCAGGCTATTTAGGTCTGATTCTTGTTTATATTGGAGTTCCAATTGCTTGGGGCCCTGTGTCCATATTCATTCCAGCAATTCTTTTTTCGTATCCGCTGTATACAGGAGCAAAGAAAGAAGAAGAACTCCTTAGAGATAAATTTGGGAAAGAATATGAGAATTATATGAAAAAAGTTCCTTGGATGTTTATACCGAAAATTATTTAAATATGGGCTTCGGGCAACATCACTTAACACGGCCTATTTAAGGAAACAAGTTGAAGAAGATGGAGTTATTTTATGATAGTGAAGCATACTCATAAACCTAAACTCAAGGATCCATCCGCTGATCCACTACCGGTTGGCGAAGCTGTCTAGACAATGGGGAGACCCCCAATGCACACTCCCTGAATGGGTGAAGCAGGTTAACAAAGTTCTCAATGGATCGAGGGGATTAAAGGTCTTATTCATTTTCTTGACATAATCTCTTATAACGTCTAAATTACTGAAGATTGGAAGGTTTGATAAATTACAGACTGGAAAAGAAGAAGGAAAACATAATGGAAAACAACAAACTTCTACAGCTATTATTAATCCTATTAATTCTCGTTTCAACAGGAGCAGCCTTATCAGGACAAGAAAAATACTCTCTAGCAGAAATTATTGATTTATACAAACAAAAAAATATAGCTCTAAAAATATACAGGATAGAAATTGATAATGCTGTCTCCAGGAAAAAAATTGCTCGAGTCTGGGAAAATCCTGCGGTTCAATATTATCAAGAAGGCATCAATACCGGAACAAGAGAGAAGCTCATAAGCGGTACCGAACTTCAATTAAAACTAGAAAAGAAAATTTCTTTTAGTGGAAAAAAAGGGCTTCAGATAAAACACGCCCAGAGTGACGTCAACATTGCCTCAAATGAGTTTCAACAAGCTTACTGGGTGGGCCTGTCACATGCAAAAATATTGTATTATGAGATTCAATTTCTAACTAAAAATTTGGAAATCTTAAAAAATACAAGGCAAAAGCTTGACGAGATAAGAGAAATAATCGCTGAGAATTATAAACAGGGTGAAGCCTCAGCGATTGATACTGCACGGATAGACATAGTTCTCAAAGACACCGAAGTTGAAAAGTATAATGTTGAAAAAATATTAGATCAAAAGAAAAGAGAGCTTCTGACTCTGCTCGACCTCCCCGAAGACCCAAATCATATAAATCTTGTTGAGCCATATGACCAATATAAAATACAGGAAGAAAAAAAGAGCCTGAGAGATTCCATGATTGAACGCAATCCACTCTTCCGGCGATTAATCAATTCCTACAAACGCGAGGAAATTCAATTGTCTCTTGAAAAAAGAAAGAATATTCCGGATATTACAGCAGCTGGAGGGTACAAAAAAGAAGATACTTTTGATACCTATTCCTTCTCTCTTTCCCTCAACCTTCCAATTTTTAACCAGCGCAAGGGAGAAATTGAGATAGCTAAAAATAACTTAAGAATGAATAAGCTACAGCAGGGATTAGTCAAAAAAGAATTAATAGAAGCTTTTGAAAATGAATATGCAAAGTACAGTAAAACAGATAAACTCATCCAGTTATTTAAATCTCAATATCTTAATCAAGCCGACAAGCTGGAAGACGCAACCTTGGCTGCGTATAAAGGAGGTGAAGTAAATATTCTTTTCTTAGTGGACGCGCTTCAATCTGCCCATAAAACCCGGGTTGAATTCATTGATCTTATACTGCAAAATAATATTTCAGTATTTAATATCGAAAAATTGATTTGTACAGAACTAAATGTGGAGAAAATGTAATGAAAGATAAAATCATACGTTTCCTTGTGGTTTTGGTTTTCCTGACTGCATTCGGATGCACATCAAAAAAAGATGCCTCCAAAGACGATAAATACTCTGTTGCTTTGACTGAGTGGAGCGAAAAACTGGAAGTATTTATGGAATACCAGATGCCAACTCCCGGAGAAGTGATAAGTTTTGGGGTTCATTTAACAGATCTTTCTGATTTCAAGCCCATAACTGAAGGTGCTTTGGAATTAGAATTTATTAATGGCAATTCAGGCCAAAAATCTGTGGCTCGAGCAGATCATCCCGTGAGGGATGGAATATTTACTCCCAGGCATACTTTTGATGAACCAGGGAGATATAATTTTGACTTAATTCTTGATTCTTCGAAGGTTTCGGACAGGATAAATCTGGGAACCATTCAGGTTTATGAATCCTTGTCTCCCCAAGATGAAGATGAAAAAAAGTCCGTGGATGAAGTTTCTTTCCTCAAAGAACAACAATGGAAAATGGATTTCAGAATTAAATCACTACAAAAGCATTCAATTACGCAGACTATCTCAGTTCCAGGAAAGATCGCCCCGGCCGCTTATAAAATGGCTAAAATTAGCCCTCCTCTGGATGGGAAGATAACAATTGATAAAAACATAGTTCTTCCCAGACAGGGAGATATGGTTCGATCAGGAGACGTGCTGGCAATCATTGAACCTTCTCTTGCCTCCTTCAGCAGTTCAGATGAATACCAGATAGATCTAGAAGTTGAAAACTCAAAAACTAAGTTGAAGCTGGCTCAAAGTGAACTGGAAAGATTGAAAAAGCTCTTTGAAAAAGATGCGGTTCCGAAAAAGAGGCTATTAGAATCCGAAGCCGGATTTGCTATTGCGGAAGCAAACTACAACAAGGCTTTGAAAAAGGAAAAAGCATTTCAAAAAATAAAGCTTCAACCTGGAAGTGAAACCCAGAGCTCTTATTATTATCTGCGTTCTCCAATTGCGGGCAGAATCGTTGATCTGAAATATATTCTGGGAGAACAAGTCAAGGCGGGCGAAATTATCATGACCATCCTCGATGATACCAAAGTGTGGCTGGATATATCAGTTTTTGAGAATGATATTAACAAAATCAAAAATTCAAGAGGCGGATACTTTATATCGACAGATAAAAACAAAACATACGGTATAGCGCAATATAAAGGAAAATTAACCTTTTTAGGTTCTGTTATTGACGAAAACACAAGAACTGTTTCAATAATCTATGAAATTTCCAATCCGTTAAACGAATTCTTAGTCGGCTCTTTTGTCACTGCCTATCTCAATACCGCTGAAGCGATTGAAACTCTGGCCATTCCCAAATCTGCGGTTTTTGATTCGGGAGGAAGAAAGGTTTGTTTTATTCAGCTTGGGGGAGAGACTTTTGAAAAACGAGCCATCGAACTGGGCACGGATGGTCAGGATTATATTCAAATTCTGGCCGGAGCGCAGGAAGGAGAAAAAGTAGTCATCCAGGGAGGCTACGCAGTCAAATTAGCTGCTGAGGCTTCAGGGAAAAAAGTCGGCGAAGGACACTTTCATTAATAAAAACAAGATAGGTCATCATGCTTAACAAAATCATTCATGGGTCCCTAACAAACAGAGCAATAGTCATTTACATGACAGCTCTGATTTTAATTCTGGGTGTGTATATAACTTTAAAAATCCCAGTAGATGTTTTCCCGGACCTCACAGCTCCAACTGTTACAATCCTGACTGAAGCACACGGGATGGCACCTGAAGAAGTAGAGATATTAATTAGCTTTCCCATTGAATCCGCTTTAAATGGAGCACCCAATGTAAGAAGAGTACGATCGACCTCAGCCATAGGCTTATCCATCGTCTGGGTAGAATTTGATTGGGGTATGGATATTTATGATGCCCGGCAAATAGTCAACGAAAAAATACAGCAGGTTGTTGCTCAACTCCCGGCAGAGAGTGATCCTCCCTTCATGGCTCCTATTTCTTCTCTGATGGGCGAGATAATGTTAATCGGTCTAACCGGAGAAAATGTTTCTTCCATGGAACTGCGATCAATTGCTGATTGGGAGATAAGACGACGGCTCCTTTCCGTTCGCGGAGTATCCCAGGTAATTCCGATAGGTGGAGATGTCAAACAATACCAGATTACCGTTGATCCATTAAAAATGAAGGAATATAAAATCTCATTCCAACAGATTGAAACAGCCATAGGGGAGGCCAACGAAAACTCTGCCAGCGGTTTTACAGTTCAGTCAGGAATGGAATACATAATAAGAGGCCTGGGACGGATTCAAGCTCTTGAAGACTTAAAAAATTCTGTAGTAACAACGATCGATTCGAAACCAATTCTTATGAAACACATCGCCGAAGTTGCCTTTGGCCCAAAAATAAAAAGGGGAACAGCCTCGGTTAATAAACAGTCCGCAGTCATCGTATCTATCATGAAACAGCCCGGTATCAATACACTACAATTAACTAAAGAATTAGATGGGATACTGGATAACATACAATCAAAGCTTCCTAAAAACATCAAAATCGATAAGGAAATTTTTAAACAAGCAGATTTCATAAACGTAGCCATTTCCAATGTCTTTCACGCCATTCGGGATGGAGGTGTTCTTGTTGTGATTATTTTGTTTATTTTTCTGCTCAACTTTCGAACCACTTTCATATCCTCATTAGCTATCCCACTATCTTTACTTCTTACTCTGTTCGTCATGAAATTGGCTGATATTACCATAAACACTATGACCCTTGGAGGGATGGCTATTGCCGTAGGAATACTGGTCGACGATGCTATCATAAGTGTTGAGAATGTATTCCGCCGGTTAAAACAGAATTCTCACCTTCAGGAAGACCTGAAAAAAAACGATTTTCTGGTTATTCTCAATGCTGCCAATGAAATTCGTCGTCCGATTTTATTCGCCACTTTAATCATTATTTTAGTATTTGCACCGCTATTTTTCCTCAGCGGTTTCGAAGGAAGATTACTTCGCCCGCTTGGATTTACTTATATTTTGTCTATTTTTGCCTCTTTAATTGTCGCTCTCACGATAACACCAGTTTTGAGTTATTATCTTCTTCCTAAACTAAAAGTATTAAAACAAAAAGGCGATACTCCTGTTGTCCGAATTCTTAAATCTTCATACAAACCCATACTCCTGAAGGTTCTTAAGCATCCAAGAATGGTTCTTTCTATAGCTTTTTTATTGGTTGCTATATCTATAGGTTTAATCCCGATCTTGGGAAGGAGTTTTCTGCCAAATTTCAATGAAGGAACTTTGACTTTAAGTGTAAATACAGCGCCAGGAACATCGCTGGAAGAATCAGATAAAATAGGAAACATGGTAGAGACGATCCTTTTAGATCAACCCGAAGTCGTATCCACCGCCAGGCGGACAGGAAGAGCAGAACTCGATGAGCATGCTCAGGAAGTTACCGGAGCAGAGGTGGATGTGAAACTCCAAATGAAAAATCGGGATAAGGATAGTTTCCTAGCTGAATTACGAAAACAGCTCTCTTTAGTTCCCGGCACATTTATCGGGATCGGCCAGCCTATATCACACAGAATCGACCATCTCTTATCGGGTACAAAATCACAGATCACCGTCAAAATATTCGGCCCTGACATCTACAAATTAAGATCTTTAGGCAACAGAGTAAAAGACTTGATGGAAGAGATTGAGGGAGTCGTTGATCTCGCCATCGAGCAACAACATGAAATTCCGCAGATACAAATTAAGTTTAACCGCATAGACATGGCCAGATATGGCTTGACGACACACGATGTGGCTGAAAATATCGAGATAGCATTTCAAGGAAAAGTGGTTTCTCGAATCTTAGAGGGTCAGCGCTCGTTTGAAGTATTGCTGAGATATGGAGAAGAATTCAGAAAAAATTTGGAGTCCATCAAGAGGACAATCATCGACACCCCATCAGGATATAAAATCCCTTTACAGCAGGTAGCAGACATCCGGTATGAAAAAGGCCCCAATTTTATAAGCCGTGAGAATGTTCAAAGAAAAATTGTCGTTCACTGTAACGTTGCAGGAAAGGATCTGAGAAGTGTTGTCAACACCATTGAATCGGAGATTTCTTCAAAACTTGATATCCCATCGAACTATTATATCTCCTATGGAGGACAATTTGAGAGTGAGGAAAGAGCTTCGAGGACGATACTTATTGTAAGTCTGATTTCTTTATTGACAATATTCGTTTTACTGGCAATTTCTTATCAATCCATCAAATCAGCTATATTAATTATAATCAATCTGCCTTTGGCTCTGATAGGTGGCATATTCGCTGTTTTTTTAGCGGGTGGAATTTTGAGTATTCCCTCTCTTGTCGGGTTTGTCACTCTGCTGGGCATAGCCACCAGGAACGGAATAATGCTTATATCTCATTATGACCATCTCATCAAAGAAGAAAACAAGACACTTGATGAAGCTGTCATCCAGGGCTCTCTTGAACGATTGATTCCCATTCTCATGACGGCCTTAACGACAAGCCTTGCTCTTATTCCACTTGCAGTAAGGGGAAGTGCCCCGGGTAATGAAATTCAATCCCCCATGGCAGTTGTCATTTTGGGTGGGCTCGTGACTGCTACCTTTCTAAATATGATTGTCATGCCTGTATTGTTTCATAGATATTTCAGAATGGTTGCTTAGATTTAATTATTATTGATTTTATTTTCTTATTTAAAATTTGGAGGAATCAATGAAAAAAACTTGTCTAGTTCTTCTGGCTTTCTCTATCATTATCTTAGCAACTGCAACAATATCAGCTCATGATTTTTGGCTTGTGCCTAACAAATTCAGGATTAATCCTGGAGATTCATTGACTATATCCGCCAACACAGGAATGGACTTCCCAAATAGTCTGAGTGCAGTTACTCCTGATAGAGTCAACCAATTCACCCTGGTAGGAAAATCAGTAAAAGAAAATATTTCAGATTTAAAAGTACACGGCAATTCTTTAGTTGCAAATTACACATTCGAAAAACCAGGTACATATGTTATCGGGGTGGCCTTAAAACCCAAAGAAATTAAACTTACTGCCGAAGAATTCAATGAATATCTGCTGCATGACGGCCTTCCAGATATTTATGAGCTCAGGAAAAAGGAGGGAATCCTTGACAAAGACGCTGTCGAGCATTATTCCAAATATCCAAAGACAATCATTCAGGTCGGCAGTCAATTGAATAAAACACCTACAAAACCTCTAGGTCTTCCAATTGAAATTATTCCACAGGTTAATCCTTATGGACTGAAGTTAGGAGATGACCTGGAAGTTACAGTATTATTTCAGGGAAAGCCTCTGCCAGGCGCAGAAATAGCCTGGAGTTATCCGGGACTAGGTGAAGAATTTGCCGGTTCAAAAAAGACTGCCGCAAATGGGAAAGCCGCTGTTCCACTGGCCAAGGTTGGACCATATGTGATTAGATTAACTCATATGGAATGGGTAAAGAATCAGACTCATGAATGGGAGAGTTATTGGACTTCATTGACTTTCGAGGTTTTGCCTGATTGAATATGGTGAGCTAAAACCTGGTTTTCATATTTTTCTTTATTAAGGAGACTCAAGGTCTATGATATAATATTAATGGTTCTCTTGAGCCGGTCGGAGAGAGCTCCCATCATTATGGTTCCCACCATAAACCCCCCTTTTGCTGACAACGACCGGCGTTTAACATTGTTACTATGTCCCTTGCATCTTTTTATATCAAAATAGACTTATCCCCAAGTGCCAAATACGTGCCAAACTTTGCTTAAAATTGCTGAAACTACGGGATTATAAGTTAAAAGACAAAATCAAGAAAAAGCCTGGAATTCAAGAGAATCAGATGGTGGAGCCGAGGGGATTTGAACCCACAACCTCTTGACTGCTATCTATTATTTCCCTAGTTTATTGTAAGGTGGCTTATTTCTTTTAATAGCGTTGGCCTCTTCTTTCCACGCTTCTATGATGCGGTGATGCTGGTGAATCTTAACTTTGGCGCCAGGAATCTTAGCTATTTTGCTAGCTATCTCTTTCCTAACTCTGCCCCTTTTTGCTGAGCCAATATAATTAGGATTGCCACTTCTGTTCAAAATGTCGTAGCGCACAGGCATATTATTGGGTAGCTGATTTATTTCTTCCCTTTTGTATTTTGCTGTTTTCTTTCCCATATCAGACCTCCTCTTTGTTGCTTCTATTATGCCATAAGTGGCTAGAATGTGGCAACGTGTGGACATATTTTCTGTGAAATTGAAGTCTTTGTGTCCTAGCAAGTCGGCGGGTGCGATAACCGCCGATTTTTGGTCTTCATTCTGCCTCTTGTGTCCTAGTGTGGATATCCATAAATAACTGTTAAAAGACCTAATTTCTGGAAATTGCGTGCGTAGTCTAACACAGTATTCTAGACAAAAATGTCTTAGTAAATCTTTTGTCCCACCTCTATTAAAACTCGATTGATAGTTTATAGTGTTCCCATTAGAACTCTAATAGTCTTTAATAGGCAGTGCTTGGCCTCCAGCTGTCCCATTCAGTTACTTATCCGTTATCTCCCATATGCCCCACCCCTGTTAAAAGCTATTTTTAGGCAAAATAGCTTTTGGTTGCCGCCTCGAGAGGATAATGAGAGTGATAAAAGACGATTCTGGTGCCAACACATGCCTATTCCTGAGGCGGATATGGGGACATTGGAATGTTGGGAGATATGGGGACACTGGGACATTTGCACCTTTTTGCACTTGGAACATTGAGATGATGAGATACTGAGGAGGAGAATCATCCTCCTCTCTCTCTCTCTTGTACCTTATATATATTATTATTATTATTATTATTATTTGATTTTAATCCCTTTAACCCCTTTAGCGCCTTAGCGCCTTTAACTCCTTTAGCTTCTTTAACTCCTTTAACTCCTTTGAGGCGTGTAAGTTATTGATTCTAAAAAAGGGGCTAAAGGAGTTAAAGGGGCTAAGGCGTTAGGGGGGTGGGGTTTTTAGCTCCTTTGATGGCACGTTAGAGTGTACTTTACTGATGATAGAGTGCACTTTTTGATTCTAGATGATTAGGACATGAAGATGTGAGCATGCTGGGAGCAAAGAGACATGCACGAGGCATCCCCCCAGCATGCGATCTATAGGAAACTCTAAGGAGCTTCCTTATTCTCTTCTCTGACTGCCTCTACTCTTGCTTTAACATCTTCCTCCATCAATGCTTGTCTTCTCGTAAACTCATTCAATTCCCAAAACCACTTTCCACCTTCTTCTTTTCCCTTTCTAGCCCTGATACCCATTTTATCTTTAGCTTTCCTCAACGTTCCCCATGAAATGCCTTCGTCTCTTGCAGCACTTTTTATCTCCTTTGTTGGCATAGGCCCATCTTTCAAAGTGTCCAAAAGGAAACGTTTAGCCTTTTTGGTTTCACCTGCTCTCTCTTGAGGGACAAGCGCCTCTTCTATATCAAAATTGTCTTCCAGAGGTTCACTTTCAAAAACGACTTTAGCCACCTTTCCTAGATTGTTTAGACGAAAAGCGAGAGCTTTCTGTTCAGGACCTAATCTGTGTTTCAGAGGGGCGAAAAATCTTCTCTTCTGCTCTTCGTCCTCTCTGTCCTTAGCTATTACCCATACGCTGCCTGCCATTGCCATGAAGCCCATCGAGCCCATAATTCTATAAAGCACTTGGAGAGAGGTGTTTTTGTTGCAGTGCATTATTCCTACAATAGCCACGTGATATTTTCTTGCCAACGTAAGGAGAGGATTTAATGCCCACCTCACATCACCATAGCTGTGTTGGTCTATGCGGCCCACATAGTCACTCAAGGGGTCTATCACCAGGAGACGATAACTCTTGTCCTTCTTCAATATGTCTTCCAACCTGTGGATGTCACGAGTGAGATTAATAATTCTTATCCTTCCTCTCTTGTCACGAGCACCTTCTAATACCAGTATGTTATCGATATTGGCACCAGCAGCCTCTGATCTGGGACGAATACAATAATTTGGATCTTCGTCAGTGCTGAGAATCAGAACTTTTCCACTTTCTATGGCTATGTTTGGGTCGCTGGGCCACGCACCACCCGTAGAAACTTGAGCGCTCAAAAAGTAAGAGACATAACTTTTCCCTACTCCTGGGTCTCCTGCTAAAATAGTGATCTCGCCTAAAGGTATATGATTCTCCCACAGCCATTCTACATCCTTAGCTTCTATATCAGAGAGTTTTCTCAATCCGCCGTCCCTGCTACCCACATCATAGGCTTCTATCATGAGGCTGTGGATGCCATCATAATCTTCTTTCTCCACCATTCTCTTTTCTATTATTTTATCAAGTGCTTCATCGTGAGCTCGAAGTCGAGCGAAACGTCTAAATAAGTCTTGTGCAGGTTCAAAATCTTCTCCCTTGAGTGATAGTATTTCTTCATAAACATCGCAATATTCAGATTTGGGAGGAGAAAGGTCTTTCTCTTCCTTACTGTTTAAAAAACTGTCCATACATTGGTGGAATTCCTTTGCACTTGGTATCCTAGAATATTTCTCGTAGAAGTCACGAACGAGTTTTACCATATTTCTAATGACAACGGATTGGAAGTGTTTTAGTTTTACATCATGTATATCCTCAGGTGCTTCCTTGGAGAAAAGGAACGAAGCTAAGAGTATTTTCTCTGTAGCGTTGGTGAAAGGCATTGCCTCTTCTTTTGGCTTGTCTTCACTCTTTTTCTTGGAGCAATTGTTTTTCTCGTTCATCTGTCTCTTCCTGTAAAATAAATGTGCGTCCCTGATAGTGCTTGCCATCAAGGAGTTTGCCCGTTCTGAGATCGTTGACATACAACTCCCTCAAAAGTAAAAAATTCACTCCATCCTCTGTGACGAGAATGGCTTTTAATTGATGTTTAATTGACATCTTTATACTCCTTAAAAAGAGAAAATTGACGCACGACCTGCTCTTATCAGGTCAGCAAATCTTCTCTCTTTTTTTCTCCTATAAAAAAGGGGAAGGATAAGCATTTTCTTCTTATCCTTCCCCATGATGCCTAACGCCTCCTTCACTTAGACACCATTTTTGCGATTCCCAGTAACCGATAAGTTACCACAATGGGCTTATTGTCGCTTATTCTGAGGCTTGGGGACTTAAAGATTCTCAGGGGTAGGAAAATAGCCCTGACTAGAAGGCTATTTTGAGTGAAAATAATAAATGAAAAGAGGAACCAAATCAAGAACAATTTGGAGAAAGCGAGTATCGCCTGCAAACAATCAAAATGAATTTATGCTATACTTATTTGGTTTCAAAAAAGTGGGGGCTTGATGAATCAAGCCCCTACATAAAAAAGGTGTGTTTGATAAATCAAACACCTACACAAGAAAAATCAAGTCCTTAAATTAAAAAATGCCAGAACTGCCTGAAGTTGAAACCATTGTCCGGAACCTTTCTTCAAAGCTTAAAGGTCTTGAAATTAGCTCAATTAAAATCATTTATCCTCCTGTCTTGAGGAAGAAGAAGCCTTCCCTTATTAATGACCTCAAGGGAAGGAAGATCGTAAGTGTTCGTCGCCGCGGGAAAATGCTCCTAATTAACTTTGAGAGAAACCTGAGTCTTCTCATCCACCTTAAAATGACTGGACAGTTGCTTTTTTATCCAAGAGAAGGACCTTTAGATAAGCATACTCATTTCATCCTCTCCTTCAAGGATGAAAACAAAGAGCTGCGCTTCAGGGATGTTCGCAAATTCGGTTTCATCTCCTGCATCAGAAATTTAGATATTTCCTGCGTGGATGAGCTTAAAAATCTTGGTCCTGAACCTCTTGAGATAGATTTCCCTCTCTTCAAAAAGCTCTTTCAAGGAAGGAAAGCACGTTTGAAAAGTCTGCTCCTCAACCAAAATTTCCTAGCAGGGATTGGCAATATTTATGCTGATGAAATCCTTTTCCAGGCTAAACTCCATCCTTTAACTCCAGGTTCTCATCTTGGTGACGATGATCTGAAGCGATTATTGAAGGCTATGAGGGACGTTTTAAGAAAAGCTATCATCCATAAAGGATCATCAATCCGATCATTCACGAATGCCGAAGGAAAGAGAGGAAAATTCCAGAATTACCATCAGGCTTACGGCAGGGAATCTCTCTCCTGTTTTATCTGTGGAGAAAAGATTAAGCGCTTCCGTCTTGGAGGAAGAAGCAGCTTTTTCTGTCCCAGATGTCAAAAAGAAAAAAACTGTGTATCCGGTAACTGATTACGGAAATATTCCTCTAAACTTATACACCTCAGAAATTCTTTCAAGAGCAATGAGATATGCAGCACAACGCAGAGAAACTGGTTTTTGGACAGATTTTTCCCAGACTTCTTTGAAAGCTCTAACCATTTTCCGCTCCAGCTCTTTGTTAACCTGATCCTCCTCCCAGAAAAGCCCGCTCAAGGCCTGAACCCATTCCAGGTGACTGACCACAACTCCCCCTGCATTGGCAAGAATGTCAGGAATCACTTCAATTCCTTTTTGTTCCAGGATTTCATCTGCTTCTGGCGTTGTCGGGCCGTTAGCTCCTTCAATGATAACTTTCGCCTTGATCTTGTTTGCATTTTTCTGATGAATCTGGTTTTCAAGGGCTGAAGGGATGAGAATGTCAACATCCTGAAAGAGGAGTTCTTCTCTATCAATTTGCTTTCCTGGATGTTTTATGATGCAGGCATGTTTTTCTACGCAATCTATGAGGCCAGGGACATCCAGGCCATTTGGATCGACAAGGGCGCCTGAGATATCAGATGTGGCCACAATTTTTGCTCCCATCTGGGATAGGAAAAGTGCGGCGTGGCCTCCCACGTTTCCAAATCCCTGGATGGCAATCTTGGCTCCTTTGAGATTTTTCTTTTTAGCTTTGAAAAATTCTCTGGCGATGATAGACACTCCTCTTCCGGTGGCTTCTTTTCTTCCCTTAGAGCCACCCAGAATTTCAGGTTTCCCGGTGACAATACTTGGCTCGGTGTAACCTTTCATCATCGAGAATGTATCCATGATCCAGGCCATGGTTTTTGAGGTTGTATAGACATCCGGGGCAGGAATGTCGATATGCGGGCCGAGGAGAGGCATGATTTCCAAAGTATATCTTCTGGTTAGCCTTTCAAGCTCATTTTCAGAAAGAATTCTCGGATCGCAGATGATTCCTCCCTTAGCTCCTCCGTAAGGTAAACCCAGAAGAGAGCATTTCCATGTCATCCAGGCAGCCAGAGCAACCATTTCTTCCTCTGTGACTTCTGGATGGTACCGAACTCCTCCTTTTGTCGGTCCTTTGGCGTTATTGTATTGGCAGCGAAAGCCAGTAAAAACTTTTATTCTTCCGTTGTCTAATTTGATGGGGATAGATACCTTCAAGATCCGCATGGGTTTTTCCAGGATTTTTAAGAGATTGTGATCCATGTCGATTTCTTTCGCAGCCTTATAGAGTTGTTTTTTAGCCTTGCGAGCTAACGAGTCTTCGATCATTTTATCCTCCCTGAAAAAACCTATGATATGCTAGATTAGCGAAAGAGACAATAATAGAACAGTTTTCCCTGGTTCTTTTCCTTTTCCTGTACGCTGGTTGATATTTCATTAGAAGCAGCGCTTGTATTCAGTCCAACCGCGAATTGAACCGTACAATCTATTATAGCATTTAACTGCTAATACAAACGCAATTATTCCAGTGTCATCGCAAGGAGCGAAGCGACGTGGCGATCTAGTTAATTCATCTTAAGAGATTGCCACGCCCTTTCAGGGCTCGCAATGACATAAAAATATATATTGCGTTTATATTAGTTCTTCAGGAGCTAACGAGAATATTTTTGATTTTGCCCTCTATCCAGGATACAAAAATGCATGCGGAGCTAGCCTCCAGTTTGACATAAAAGACGGTTTCATTATAATTGAAGTTCACTTTTAATTGAATTTTTTCTTATCACAAGATTAGCGCTATTAAGGAGAGGGAGCTAGTAATGAAGACTTTTGAAGATTTCATAGAATTTGCCATCAAAAGAGAAGAAGAAGCAATCAAAGCATATGGAGATCTTGCAGGTATAGCGAAAACTCCAGGCCTTAAGAAATTCTTATTAGATCTTCAAGAGGAGGAAAGAAATCACAAGAAGCTTCTTCAGGATATAACAGAAGAGAAAGTTGATTCTTTAGAAATCAAGGAAGTTGATGATTTGAAAATTAGCGACTATTTAGTAGAAGAGGCTCCGAGTCCTGATATGAATTTTCAGGACCTTCTTATTCTTGCTGCAAAAAAGGAGCAAAAGGCAGTGGATCTATACTCTGATCTGGAGAGAAAAGTCAGTAAAAAAGAGCTCAAGAAATTATTTGAGTTTCTCATCCAGCAAGAAAAATCACACAAGCTGAAATTGGAGGAAGAATACGAGAAACATGTGCTAGAAGGGTATTGATTTATATCGATAATTTTTTGGTTTCTTTAAAACAACCAAGAGAAAAGTTTCTAGTTTCTAAGAAGCCAGGTGTGATATTGAATCTTAAGGAGGATGATGATGGAAAAGTGGGAATGCACGGCCTGCGGTTATATCTATGACCCTAAAGAGGGTGACCCTGATAATGGAATAAAACCAGGGACTGCTTTTGAGGATATACCTGATGATTGGGTTTGTCCTCAGTGCGGAGTCGGTAAAGAATTTTTCCAGAAGATTGCTTAAGGCTGGGCAAAGGATAAAAGTCTAAATTGAGAGTAATAATCGTTGGAAATGGTTTAGCTGGGGTCATCGCTGCTAAAACGCTGCGCGAGCTGGATAAGAAAGTCGAAATAGAAGTTTTTGCTGAAGAAAAATATCATTATTATCCCCGTCCAAACTTGATAGAATTTTTAGCTGGCACAATCCCTTTTGAGCGGATGTTTGCCTTTCCTCAAGAATGGTATAAAGAGCAGAATATAAATATTCATCTGGGGAAACCAGTAACAAGAATTTTCCCTGATTCACAGGAAATCGAGGTGGCAGGAGGAAAGAAAGAGAAATATGAATCTTTGCTGCTAGCTAACGGTTCTTTTTCCTTCATCCCTCCCTTTAAGGGCGCAGGTAAAAAGGGAATTTTCGCCTTAAGGACTCTGGACGATGCCTTTGAACTTCTCGAGTACCTCAAAAATCACCAAAGGGTAGTCGTAATCGGAGGAGGACTTTTAGGCCTGGAAATAGCCCGGGCAATGAAATCAAGAGGAGCTCGAGTGGATGTGGTTGAATTTTTCGACCGCCTGCTGCCCCGCCAGCTTGATATCCAGGGGGCATCTATGCTTAAAGCCCAGGTCGAAAATATGGGGATATACGTTCATCTCGGGTTGGCTACTGAGGAGATTCTCGGCCAAAATGATGTGAGAGGATTAAAGTTTAAGGGGGAAAGAGAGATAGAAATGGACATGGCTATAGTAGCAGCAGGAGTAAGATCAAATATTCGACTAACAAAGGAAGCCGGCCTTGAGACCGATCGAGGGCTTGTTACCGATGATTACCTCCAGTCGAGCAATGCGAAAATATTTGGGGCGGGGGATGTTATCCAGCATAGAGGGAGGATCTATGGGATTATCCCTTCTTCCTTTAATCAAGCCCGGGTTGTGGCTTCTAATATCCTGGGCATGAAGGAGAAGTATGAAGGAACTGTCCCTTCTAACACCTTGAAAGTTGCTGGCCTTGATCTCACATCTGTAGGACTGGTCAATCCTGAAGAGGGTACATCAGAGGAATTTAGAAAAGAAAAAAAAGAGGAGGGAATATATAAAAAAATTGTCATCCAGAAAGGCGTGGTCACCGGGGCTATCTGGATGGGGACCAAGAAAGGAGTCAATGAAATCAGTCGTATAATCTCCCAGAAGATAAATATAGAGAAACATAAAATTTCTCTTTTAGAAGACGATTTTGACTATTCAGTTTTATGAAAATTAGAATTTTTTGCATCTTTCTTATTTTGTCGGTTTTCCTTGCTCCCGTCTGTGTTCTGGGCAAAACTTCTGTGTATCTCTCCTTTGAATACATAAAAGGTCTAGATCAATCAGACCTGGTCGATGGAAGTTTCCGAAACTCTCAATTCGGGCTTATTTTTTCAGATAAAATTGCCCCCAGGATTGACTATGTTGCAGAGTTCAGGTTAATGCAAGAAAACAGAATTGAGTTAGATCAGGCCTGGGTAGGATTCAATCTCTCAAATTCGTTGAATTTCAAATTAGGCCTCTATATTGTTCCTTTCGGAAAATACAATCTGATAAACCGCCCTCATCAGACGATGTTAATAAATGCTCCTCTGATTGTGGAGAAAATGTTTCCCCCAACCTGGAGGGATATGGGAGTCCTGTTGGAGGGGAGAACAGGCAACATTTTCTATTCAGGCTATTGGGGGAACGGGCTTTTTGAGAGTGAAAATTTAGGAGGAAGCCAGCAGTTTGAGGATAATAATCTAAACAAAGCAAAGGGAGCAAGATTGGGCACAGCGCTGAGCCAGTCGCTTGAAGTCGCCTTTTCCTATTACAGGGGTAAATATGATGAGGCAAATGAGCGGGATCTTATCCTTCAAGGAATAGATTTAATCTGGTCATCAGAAGGATTGCAAATCCTCTCTGAGTATTTAAGAGGTACTTTACAAAATCCTGAAAGTTTTTCTGAAGGTAAAGTTGAAGGATACTATATCCAGGCTTCATTTGAATCAGGCACCCTTCGTCCTGTGGTGAGTTACCAGCGACTAAAATATGAAGATCCTTTTCATGGCCAGGGCTTTAGCAGTGCTGGTCCTGGAGCGGGGATTTCAGAGGAAAAAAACCGCTGGGCGCTCGGTCTTGTGTATTTTGCTTCCGAAAATGTTTTTCTTACATTCGAATACGATTTTAACCGCGAGATAGACATAGATATTAAAGATAACTCTTATTCATTCCAGGTTTCCTTAAGTTTTTAGCAAAAAAAATAGCCTGTCTCCCTTTTTTTTGTTTATGCATTGTTTAAGGACTCAATTTCTGATAGAATTCGGTCTCAATAAGATTTCTTCCAGAATAAAACAAACACGAGACTTTTTGAAGGATTTTTATGACTAATTTGCTTGTTACTGGTACTCAATGGGGCGATGAAGGCAAAGGTAAAATTATCGACCTCCTTACTCCATCTTTTGATGTTGTGGCTCGCTATCAAGGAGGTCATAATGCCGGACATACGGTTTATGTAAACGGTAAAAAAATCATTCTTCATCTCATTCCTTCAGGGATTTTTCACAGGGGCGTGCTTTGTATTATCGGGAATGGAGTTGTCATAAATCCTAAGGCATTTCTGGATGAAATCGAAGAATTAAAAAAATCCGGAGCTGAGATAGGTAATAATATTGTGATAAGCAAAAATGCCCATCTCATCCTCCCTTATCACTCGCAGAGAGAGGTTATCGATGAGGAGAGAAGAGGAGCGAAAAAAATCGGCACTACCTGCCGGGGCATCGGTCCTTCCTATGAGGATAAAATGGCTCGCCGCGGAATCAGGGCCGGAGATCTTTTGGATTTATCCATCCTCGAAGAAAAGATTAAGGAGAATGTAGAAGAAAAAAAAGCCTACTTCGCTTATTACGATAAGCCTCTCCCTGTTGCGGAGAAAATCTATAAAGAATATGCTTTTTACGCTTCCAAGATAGGAAAATATGTAAAGGATGTTTCGCTTCTTTTGAATGAGAAAATGAAAGAAGGGAAATCCATTCTTTTCGAAGGGGCTCAGGGAGCCCTCCTGGATATTGATCATGGAACTTATCCTTATGTCACCTCCTCCAGTTCGACAGCCGGGGGAGCATGCATCGGCTTGGGCGTGCCTCCCCAAAAAATAGATTCAGTCTTGGGAGTGACAAAAGCTTACACGACGCGGGTAGGAGGTGGTCCTTTTCCCACAGAAATTTTTGATGAGAGAGGAAAATTTTTGCTTGAGAAGGGAAATGAATACGGATCGACCACAGGCCGCCCCCGGAGATGTGGCTGGTTTGATGCTGTGGCGGTATCTTATGCATGCCGCTTGAACGGAATAGATAAGATTGCCCTGACCAAACCGGATGTTCTTGATGATTTTGATGAAATACAGGTGTGTTTGGGATATAAATACAAAGGAAAACTGCTGCCCAGTTTTGCTTCAGAAAGCTGGATTTTGGATAAAGTGGTACCTCAGTATAAAAAAGTGCGAGGTTGGAGGAAACCGATCCGGAAGATAGTAGATTTCCCTTCCCTTCCTCAAGCTTTTAAAGATTACTTTAAACTCATTGAGGATACTGTCCAGGCCAGTGTTGTTCTTGTTTCCACAGGAGTGGAAAGAAAGGACATCATCCTGAACGAAGCCGAGTTAAAAGACATTGTTGATCTGGATAAAGTCAAAAAAGGAATAAGCTAAAAAAGTCAGCCATTCAGTTCTCAATGACCTTTTATTTTTATCTTAATGACATCGACATACAACGATTATAAAAGTTTGAAAGGTTTGACCCCAAGCTAATTTATTAAAAGTTATAAAGGACCGATTCCCAAACAATAGTTATATTGACTTAGATGTCAATTTATGGCAAAATTATTATTTAAATACCATAATTCCTATAGGGGAGGTATTAAATGCCGGTAAAGAAGACAGCTAAAAAATCTCCTGCCAAGAAAAAAAAGAAAGCTGCACCTAAGAAAAAAGCTGCTGCTAAGCAAAAAAAAGGTCTATCTTACGAATGTCACGTCTGTGGCTATCGACTTATTGTCGATGAAGTCTGCGGATGTTCCGAAGAACATGTCTTTGTCTGCTGTGATAAACCGATGAGAAAAAAACGGGCAAAAAAGTAAGACAGTTATTTGAAAAAGTCAGGGCAGTTTTTAGGAGATATAAAAGCGAAATTCAGCTATCCGTTCAAGCTTGTTTCAAATTTATTTTTATGAAGTAAGGAACCATACTTTCCTCAGAAAATAAGGGGAGGCTAGGTCTCGTTCTCTGTTTTTCTATGTCTAACTTCTGTTGCCTGAATTTACCTCTCCACTTAATTTTCATATAATGAGATGAAAGCGCTGGATCATCTGATTTTTTTGAAAAAATTGAGAAAAAATAAATTTTGTGATAAAATATAATTACTATTATTACTATGTATTAAGTAAAGAACATGGCCTGAAAAATTAAATGAGAATAATCAGGAATTTAAATTTTTAACAACAAAAAAGATTAAAATTTTGTAACGAGACAATGCAGAAAAAAGGAAAGATAATAACCGATATTTCGGTGAGGATTGCCGGGATGGCAGGTGATGGAGTTCTCTTTACAGGGAATGTTCTGGCTAAGATTCTGAAGAGGCAGGGATGGGAGATTTCAACTTACAGGGATTTCCCTTCTAACATAAGAGGTGAGCCGACCAATTACACGATAAGAGCGAATCTTGAAAAAATTTATGGGAGAGGGGATGACATTGATGTTTTCATGGCTTTTGATTGTGACGCAATTTTCAAGCATGCCAAATGTATTGCCGAGGGAGGAATCCTTCTTTGTGATGGTGAAGATATTGTTGCGCCTTCTCCTTCAAAGAGCAAGACAACAACATACCATAGGTTTCCTTTAAGAAAACTAGCAATAGGTAATTTTGGCAAGGAGATCTTCAAGAACATGATTGCGCTTGGGGCCCTTTGCTATATCCTTGATCTGGATTTTCATATCATAGAACAAATTATCTCAGAGGCTTTCCTAAAGAGAAAAGGGAAAGAAGTCGTTCGAAAAAATATTCAGGCCATTCATCTAGGATGCGAACAGGCGAAAGAACTTATTTTGCCAGAAGTAAGACATTCCTTAAAGAGAAGAGAAGATTATGACAGATTATTTCTCTCCGGAGATGAAGCAATTGCCTTTGGAGCACTTGCCGCAGGATGCCGGTTTTTTGCTGCCTATCCCATTTGCCCTGCCACTGAAATCTGGCAGTGGTTAGCCGTCTATCTTCCCCGGTTCAATGGTCTTGTCGTTCAGACCGAAGATGAAATAGCTGCATTGAACATGGCCCTGGGAGCCTCGTACGCAGGAGCACGGGCCATGACATCCACTTCAGGACCCGGAGCTTCTTTGATGATGGAGGGATTTAGCCTTGCTGGAATGGCGGAAATACCGATAGTGGTTGCCCATGTCCAAAGGGTTGGCCCGAGCACAGGCATGCCGACAAAAACAGAGCAATCAGATTTGAACCAATGGATTTATGGCTCTCATGGAGATTTTCCCCGCATCGTTCTTTCTCCCGGAACAGTGGAAGAATGCTTTGAGTTCACCATAAAAGCTTTCAATCTTGCCGAAAAATACCAGTGTCCCGTGATTCTTCTAACAGAACAGGATTATGGTCAAGGTCTCCGTTCTGCAAATAAATTTGACTTATCAAAGGTTAAAATCGAGAGAGGAAAACTCCTCAGCCAGGAAGAACTTATCAAAATAAAAGACTTTAAAAGATACAAGTTTACGGCTGACGGTGTTTCTCCCCGTGCTCTTCCTGGTATGAAAAACGGACTTCACATGGTGGAGAGCAACGAGCACGATGAGAGAGGCTATCGAAATGAAGATCCGGAAAACAGAATAAGGATGATGCAGAAAAGGATGAAAAAGCTTAGAAGTGCCTCTAAGGACCTGATCTCTCCCAAAATATGGGGGAAGAAAGATGGAGAAATCGGAATCATAGGAGTTGGCTCCACCTTTGGACCAATTCAAGAAGCGATAACACGGCTAGAGAAAAGCAGAATCAGAGCTAAATACTTTCAGGTGAGGGCACTTTGGCCTTTTCCTTCGAAGAAAGCAGAGGAGTTCATAGCGACGTGCAAGGAAATTTTTGTTGTTGAAAACAATTTCTCGGGACAATTGAGCTTGCTTTTAAGAAGCCAGGTGCGAATGTCCTTTGAAGCAAGGAATATTCTTAATTATTCAAGTCAGGCCTTCAGGCCTCATGAAATTTCATCACAAATCCAGAAGGCTCTATAGATGAGAAATGCTAAGGATTATAATTTGACTACTCCGACCTGGTGTAAGGGATGCGGTAATTATGGTATCTTTACTGCTCTTAAGAAAGCGGCTGCGGCACTCGACCTGGATCCTGAGCAGTTAGTAATAGTGACAGGAATTGGCTGCCATGGGAGATTGAACAATTATTTTAATTCTTACGGATTCCATGCTCTCCATGGCCGGACTTTGCCCGTTGCCTCTGGAGTTAAGCTTTCCAATCCCGGCCTGTCTGTTGTAGGAATCAGCGGAGATGGTGACGCCTACTCCATCGGCTTGGGACATTTTATTCACTCGTTAAGACGAAATATCAACATCACTTATTTGGTTGCGGATAACAGGGTTTATGCTCTTACTCAAGGTCAGACCTCTCCTACAAGCGAGGCGGGTTATGTTTCTGTTTCAACTCCATACGGATCTAAGGAACTCAATCTCGACGGCCCTCAACTGGCGCTTGCTTCAGGTGCAAGCTTTATTGCTCGAGGATTTTCCGGCAATCCCACGCAATTATCTGTTCTTATCGAAAAAGCTATGGAACACAGAGGTTTTGCTTTAGTCGAAGTTTTGAGCCCCTGTATAACTCACAATAAAGTTAATACTAATCAATGGTTCAGAAATAATATTTACAATCTTGACGATGATTCGAATTATAATCCGGGGGATAAGATGAAAGCCTGGAAAAGGTTAAGCAATGAGAAAAAGATTCCTGTGGGTTTGATCTATGTCGAAAAAAGACCATCCTATGAAGATCTTGTTTTTGGAAAGAAGGCAGAGCCTATTGTTTTTAATGATTTAAAGGTGGATGCCCCACGACTGGAAAAAATCATGGAAAAATTTAAGTGAAATCTATATCATTAAAAATCTATGAATAAGGAGAATTTTTTATGAAAGAAAAAGTGGAGAAAGCTTTGGATAAAATTCGACCTGCCCTTATGGCCGATGGGGGAGGTGTAGAACTAGTGGAGGTCAAGGATGGTGTGGTTAAGGTCAAGTTGACCGGTGCTTGCGGTGGGTGTCCCATGTCTCAGATGACTTTAAAGATGGGGATTGAAAGAAGCTTGAAGAGTGAAATCCCAGAGATAAAAGAAGTCGTTGCAGTTTGAGGAAATTAGCAGGAGGGAAATTAATCCAGCTGTTTTGATTTCTGATAGTTTTTTCAATTAATGGAAAAAGGGAATAGATGAGACGAGTATATTTAGATCGAATCGCAGCAACCCCTCTTCATCCTCAGGTGCTTGAAGCCATGCTTCCTTATTTGAAAGAAAATTTCGGCAACCCTCAGAGTCTTCATTCTGTCGGCCAAGAAGCTTTAAACGCCGTTGAAGAGGCAAGAGAGAATGTAGCTCATCTAATTAATTGCGAGCCTTCAGAAATTTTATTTACTTCCAGCGGATCAGAATCCAATAATTTTGCTCTGAAAGGACTTGCCCTTGCTCATCAAAAAAGAGGAACACACATCATTCTCTCTGCAGTCGAACATCAATCTGTTCTTCATTCAGCCAAGAGTCTTGAAAAACTCGGGTTTAAGGTAAGCCACGTTCCTGTTGATAAATGGGGAATGGTGGACCCAGAGGAAGTCGAGCGAGCTTTTTCTGATGAAACCATACTTGTTTCGGTAATGCTAGCTAACAATGAAGTGGGGACTATAGAGCCGATTGGTGAAATAGCCCGTATTTGCCGCGCCCGCGATGTTCTTTTTCATACAGATGCGGTGGCAGCTGTAGGGAACATTCCTGTTGATGTGAAGGAGTTAGGCGTCGATGCTTTGAGTCTTGCAGGAAGTCAGTTCTACGGCCCCCAGGGCAGTGCAGCTTTGTTTGTGAAAAAAGGCGTAAGAATCCTTCCCTTCATTGACGGCGGGATTCAGGAGAGCGGAAGGAGAGCAGGAACAGAAAATGTGTCAGGTATTGTTGGTCTGGGAAAAGCGGTAGAGATAGCTAAAAAGGAGATGGAAAAACGGAATGAAAAAGTAAAGCCCTTGAGGGACAAACTTGCGAAACTCCTTCCCCAGAAAGTGGAGCATGTGTTTCTCACCGGCCATCCTGAAAAAAGGCTCCCTCATCATGCGAGCTTTTGCATTGAGTTTGTCGAAGGGGAAGCGATGCTCTTGAATCTGGATATGCAGGGTATTTCTGTCTCGAGTGGTTCTGCCTGTACTTCAAGGGCGCTAAAAGCTTCCCATGTTCTTCTGGCCATGGGTATAGATCATGCCCTTGCTCAGGGCTCGCTTGTTTTCAGTTTGATTGAAGAGACGACTTCCGAGGATATAGATTATTTCCTTGAAGTCTTCCCCCCCATAATAGAGAGACTGAGGAAAATGTCTCCCTTGTATACCCAATATTTAGAGGAGAAAGGAAAATGATTTACAGCGATAAAGTTATGGAACATTTTCAAAACCCGCGGAACGTAGGAGTTATAGAAGATGCAGATGGAGTTGGTAAGGTAGGCAATCCTGTCTGCGGTGACATGATGAGTTTTTCTATCAAGGTGAAAGATAATCGAATCGAGGATGTCAAGTTTCAGACTTTTGGTTGCGGTGCTGCTATTGCTGTCTCCAGCATGGTCAGTGAAATGGCCATGGGGAAGACTCTTGAAGATGCTCTTAAAATTACAAACAAGAGTGTTGCAGAGGAGTTGGGAGGATTACCAAAAAATAAGCTCCATTGTTCAAATCTGGGAGCAGATGCGCTCCATAAGGCGATTGAAAATTACAAAGAGAAGCAGAAGGCTGAAGTTGAGAAAAAAGAGGCTATTGTGAAATCAGCTGATAAGGAGAAATGTTATTGTCCTTACTGCGAAGGTCCTCTTGAGGGTTTGGAAGATTCCTGCAAACAGTGTGAGATTGAACTTGAGGAGTGCTCAGAATGCGGAGAGTCTGTTAAAAAAGGGGAAGAAAAATGCCTCCATTGCGGCGCAACGAAAGTTAGGGTATAAATTTCTCAGATATTGTAAACCTTCCCTGAAATCCAAAAACCAAACAAAATAGAAATAAAGCAAAATATAAAAAAGATGATAGAGAAAAGAATGAAAGCTGATGTAAAATTAGATTGTTTTGGCTTGCTCTATCCCATGTGATTGTATGGTTTATTATTGTAGGGGCTTGATTCATCAAGCCCACCTTTGATTGTATA
>Ga0255054_10000205_pt1 | contig 33881 bp, 25 predicted proteins | sample JV7_2_23_MG_FD_188634 | JGI IMG/M metagenome (GOLD analysis project Ga0255054, IMG submission 188634) | Seawater microbial communities from Jervis Inlet, British Columbia, Canada - JV7_2_23 | ecosystem: Environmental > Aquatic > Marine > Inlet | place: Canada: British Columbia | collected... | reverse complement strand
TACCAATAAGAAGTTCAGAAAAAAATATTTCTCCTTCGCCCTTCATGAGCCCTGCGGGCTGTTGGGTGAAAGGCGTACTGTGAAAATATTAACTATTCATAAGCTTATTAATAATAGGTGTTTATAATACATCCAGACGTAATTAATTGCAAGATATGAGTTAAAGACCTGCGGATTGCTGGTCCGTTGGTCCTAATTTATAGATTGACATACGGATTATTTGTCCGTTGGTTTAACTTGCCCGTTTTTAGCCTAAAAACGCTTGTAGTTATTTGACCCTCGGATTGATTTATATCCGCAGCTTTATATTGATGATCAACACACGGATTGCATGCCTGTTGCATATTTATGACTACTATGACGGATTTGTGACCATACGACACAGGTATGAGATTGTGAAACCTTGACCACACTATTTTTCACAGCGTTAGGCCACGACCATTGGTGACCACATGCTTCAATTAAGTGTGGTTATTGAATCCACTGCCTCTTTTCATTTAGACGACGCCCATCAACCTTGGCATTTTTGCTGTAACATCGCCTGGAAAATTCAATCTTGGATCTTATTCCTGGGGATAGAACTTGTGAAGCTATTTTGGAAGTCAGACGAAAAGGTTCTCCCCCAACGGTCCTCCCAAAACCTTAAGGATCTCTGGTTTCGAGAAGGTGACCTTGGTATTGTCACGACAGAAAGGAATTATCTTGCTAATACTTTTCCCAGTTCGATGAAATGCTTGCATTACAATGGCCTCGCCCTTGCCTTTTGCTGGTACCACTTCTACTGATGTGTTCTCCCGTCTGACATAAGATTCAGCTATTATGATATAGAATTGCGCATCAAACTTGGCCAAAGTATAACGAATCAAGTCTGCCCACTGTTTCGTATCCTCTATACCAGATGATTTATCACCTGGCATTGTTATTATTTCCGATGTTGACGTAAACGCAAATGCAATAGGAACAAGAAAGCCATCTTCCTCAAGATTCCCCATGGGCTGTAATACACCCACCAGGGATAGATCGTCGATTCTACAGGCTCAAAGTGCTCATTTTACCGGGGTTTAAGAAATTCTATGGGGTGGTTTAGTTTAGTGATTGCGTGCAACAGTTAACTTGCCAAAATCAATAAATAGGTGCATTTATACCCATCCTGAAATTACCCCCTGAAAAACGGCCTTTACGCTATCAAAAACAGGGTGTTTTTTAACTTAACTGTGGCTATTAGACCCCTTGAATTTAGAACGAACTTAAGGTAAGAATAATCGTAGTGTCTTCCATAACTTCAATGTATAATTCGAGACAAAGACAAATTTAAAAAAATCTATTTTAAAAGGAGAACAGGATGAGTAAGAAGTTAGCCATTTTTAGTGTTGGTGTTGTACTATGTATTGTCGGTTTGGCATTTGTGGGCGGTTGTGATGAAGATGCGACCGCAGCCAGTGAGAAAAGCCAAAGCGTCTGTCAGAAAGAGGTACAGGCAAGTTGCCCAAAGACTCTCGATTCTTCCCAGAAGAGTACCTGTGATTTGAAGACAAATAAAGCCTGTCCCGCAGACTGTAAGATGGAATGCTGTGCGGCTAAGCAGGAAGCCGGCACCTGTCCTTCAAAGAGTAGCAAAACGAGCTGTCCGAAAGTCTGTCCGAAGAAGTCCGAAGCTTTATAAGTCCCGATCAAACATATCCCTCTGGGAGAATATTTGTAGAGATTGGGATTTTTCGCAGGTTAACTGACAAAGGGTGTTTTAGCGAAATTTAAGGCCGAATTATAATAACAGGCAATAATAACACCCACCAGGAAGAGATCGTCGATTCTAGGAGCGTAAAACATCCCTGAGAGGGGTTCTGTGAGATCCTATTCAATATTTGAGGAAACACTTATGAAAACAAGATTTTTTAAGCGATCACAACATAACCCTATCATTTCGCCTTTAGATCTACCTTTTCCGGCGGCAGCTGTACTAAATCCCGGCGTTTCCGAACAGGGGGATGAGGTTGTACTGCTACTGCGCGTTGAGGACCATGCCGGGCACTCGAATATCTATGTTGCACGTAGCAGCAACGGGGTAACAGATTGGAGGTTTGAGTCAGAGCCGATACTTCGCTATGGTGAGCAAGACTGGCGGTACGAACAGTGGGGTTGTGAAGACCCACGCATCACGTATTTAGCAGCGGAGAAACGCTGGTATATTACCTACACTGCCTACTCGCCCAACGGAGCCGCTGTGGCATTGGCGTATACCGAAGATTTTGTCCGTGCCGAACGAGTCGGGCTGCTGTTTTCTCCAAACAACAAAGACGCTGTGCTGTTCCCGCAAAAATTTGATAACCGATGGGCGGTACTCCACCGCCCAGATGCCGGCGGTATGGAGCACATTTGGTCAGCTTATTCTCCCGATTTGGTGCATTGGGGTGAACCACACTGTGTGCTGCCTGAGCTTGGTGGTGCTGCATGGGATGGTGCCAAGGTAGGTGCAGGGCCACCTCCAGTTCTCACCGAACACGGCTGGCTTCTGATATATCATGGTGTTAAGGCTTATGGTGGTCAACTTGTTTATCGAGCCGGTATAGCTCTGTTGGATAAAGACAGACCTCATAAAGTTGTTGCCCGTTCACGAAACTGGATATTCCAAGCCGAGGCACCATACGAACTATCTGGTTTGACACCAAACGTGGTGTTTCCGACCGGCCTTCTAATTCGAGGTGATGAGTTGTGGATGTACTATGGAGCTGCGGATACTTGCACATGTCTGGCGACGGCTAAATTAGACGAAATTATGGCGATTCTTACAACTTAAAGCATTATTGATATGGCCAGCCCTAATCCCCTTGACCGCATGGTAAATGTACCTAAGTTCAAAGACATTGACCACATTCTCATGAATAATGAGGTCAACCATTTTTTAATTCACCCCAAGCCATTTTGAGCAGTACTTTTCACAGTCGTTTTAAAGACTTTTTTTGTCCTTTTGATGTTGTGGCTTGGCAACAGTATATTGAATCCGTTCACTAAAATATCATTTTTTATAAGTGTTTGTATCTCAGCTACTTATAAAATACTTATATCAGGAAAATTAACCGATATTCTGTTAGATAGTTGTAGTTCGGTTGTAGCTTATGAATAATCCTGATATTTATAAATAAGTCAAAATCTTTCCAATATGTTTCAGTGGCTTTGTCGCCGCTGTTAACAGGTTTTCATGATATCGGTTTTTAAGAATCCATCAAAAGGCAACATATCTCCTTGTCGTTTCTGACATATATACGATTGCCGATTAAAGCAGGATGTGACCAGACCTCATTATCTTCAAAAAGCGTTAGTTTCTGGTTTAGTGTGTACTCTTCGGCAGCAGCCTCGATTAACATGAGTTGGCCCTTTATAGTTGTAATCAGCAGCCGGTTATTGCCGGCTATCATTGTTAGATAATCGTAAAAGCCATCATCCTGGCCTGACCATTGCTGCTTGAGACCATTATCAATATCAAGGCAGAAAAGCTTGCCCCCGGCACATCCGAAAACCAACCCGTTAAACGCAACTGGTGTATGGCAGTCCGGAGTAAGATCCATATTGACGGCAATAGGTTCTTGGATGATAGCGCCATCGTCGTTAAACTCATATAAACGTGTTCCGTTATTTTCACTTGTCAGAAGTAACTTTCCATCTGTATTGACAGGGGTAGGTACATTAAAGTCCCCCTCCAGAGGTGGAATAAGTTTCCACAACCGTTTGCCGGTATTAATGTCCCAACCCCCAACGGAAATAGAATCATATCCCACGATTTGTCGCAGGTTTCCAAAAGTTCCCACAATAAAAGACGAAAATGCCGATGGCTCGCCTGGGCATTTCCAAACCACGTTGCCGGTTCGATAGTCCAAGGCCACAAGCGAAGCGTCTTTAGAACCGGGATTGACAATTAGTTTATCGTCCACAATCAGAGGAGTGGAACATATGCCCCACATCGAAAGTTCTGCCCCAAAGTCTTTGACGATATTTCTTTTCCAGATGATTTTGCCACTATCTAACTTTATACAATGTAAATCTCCAAAGGCACCAAGAAGATATACCTTGTCTTTGTAAATAACCGGATTTGCACGTGGAGAGTTACTATAGTCCAACTCACCCGGAGCAGAATATGTAAGATTCCAAATTTCTCGACCGGTATTGGCATCAAGACATCGAAAAACATCCATTTTGCCGGTTTTGTCCTTGTCGGCTACTATCACATATTTCGATGTAGCTGCGATTCCCGAAAGCCCCAATCCGGTCAGTTGATGTCTCCAGAGAAACTTTGCTTCTTTCGGCAGTTTTTCTGGAACATCTGAACTAATGCCATCTCTGTTAGGCCCTCGCCAATCGGGCCAGTTGGTGGAAAATTTGGAAAGTGTTTTTTTGGTCTTTTGTCTGCCCGTGCGGACGAAACCATTGCGTGATTCCATCTGTTCGAGCAATTGCTTGTCATTTTTGACCACAAGCAATGCCTTGATAATTGCCTCTTCAGTATCTAGAGCCAACGAATCAGCCGCAAAGACGGTTATAAAATCCACTTCCCCCGTTTTTCCTACTACTTTAAGCTGGCCTTTGTCAATGGTGTCGCATCCTTCCAGCAGTGCCAAAGCATAGCTGGAGATTATGGCGGCATCGGCATCTTTTTCAATAACCGCAAGGGCTGAGGTGTTGCATGTCGAACCTCTTAAAATTTCTTTGGGTACAGAGACACCCTTAAAATTCAAGGTTTCTATTGCGGCGATGCTTTTTTCAGTTTCCCACTGAGGGCCAAATATGATTTTGTAACCGTCAAGGTCAGCGATTTTTTGGGCATTGTCGTTTCCGCGAACAACAAACAGCCCTGTCATTTTTGTACTGCCGTTTTTTTCGGTAAGTGCCGCAATCACATGAGCAGAAATTCCTGTTTCACTCATGTCATATTCAACGACGGAATTTTTCCCGATAATTATATCAATTCGACCTGGATTTACCCGAAGAATTTCACTTAGACTCTCGCCGTATCTTATCCAGACCTTTCGTGAAAGTTGTTTCTCGAGAAACTTACCGAGGTTGTCATACTTTCGCTGGGCGTAACCTTCAACGCAATCACAAGCCAGCCGATCAGAAAGAGGGTCCATAACCACAATGTTGAGAGCCGGCCTGGTTTCAACATCGATGGGTTTTGACTTTTTACAACCGGCCAGAATAAAAGCGGCTACGAGTAGTAGGAAATAAACATAGTTTTTTAATGCCATTCTCATTTACTTTACCTCACAGTCTTTTGCCCTACTCCGTTTGGCTTCAGATTCCCTGGCCCTGCCTTTATTCTTTCTTTCCATAACCCTTATCAGGTTATCTTTATAATCAAGGACATACACACGCGATTCATCCTTGTTAGCAGCGACAGTTATATTGCTGCAAGCAGCAGCAAGCCGACCAGCTTGTTTAAAACGTGCAACTCCAACATAACCGACAAGGCCTAAGAATTCTCCATCGAGTGAGTAACGCTTAATTCTGCCCAGGCCGGATTCGGCGGTATATAACCAGCCCTTCGGACTGTAATAGAGGTTCATCGGATTACAACAACTGCCAAAGCCCTCTATATTGACTCGGTCACGAGCGCCCCATTTGGAAAGCACTTTGCCGGTTGTGTCAAACTTGACTACCCGATGCCGGGCGTTTTCAGCGACGTAAAGGGCGTCTTCCCATGCGACCATGTCCAGCCGTTGGCAGCAACCCCGCATATTTTCAGCTATAATTACCGGCTTGGTCAAATCACGATTGAATCTGACAATTTTTGAACGAGAGCGAAGCGAGCCCTCTGTTCCAAAAGCAACAAACACATTTTTACCAAAAACCGCGATCCCTGATGATTTGGCGTTAGGGAATTCTGTTGTTTCAGTATTAATCTGCTTAATCAGTTTGCCGCTTTTATCGAGCTTTGCTACCACGCCAAATCCTGCTACAAAGACCTCGCCGCACCTGCAGGAATGTATCGTATAAGGAGCGAAGTCAAGTTTCCACGTCTCAAGTATTTTGCCGCTTGGAGCAATCACCTTTATTTCATTGCTCTTAGCGTCGCAGGCTAAGACGTTATCCTCAGGCGTAAGAGCAAATGTAGTAAGATTGCCAAACTTCATTTCATCTGTTTTGCCGATAGGATTAATTTCAATGTGAGTGCCCAACGTTGTATCGGCATTTTCTAATTCCGGTATCGGTATAATGTGCGGCTTTTCTTTTACTCCCTCACCGGCCAGACAGACCGTCATTGATAACACACATATGCTCAGTAATGAAGTCCAGATTTTAAAACTCATTTTCCGGTCCTTTCTAATTTTATTTTTTTCATAGCAGATAATGCAAAAATAACAGGATATAACTCTTCAAAGTACCAAAGTCTGGCAAAGTATAAACCAATCGTAGCGGCGGCGATAACACTATTTTCTAATCTTTTTATGAGCCAGGCTGCTCCTTTTAAGATCGCAAGTTGAATTTGTTCGATATTAAATAAAGATTCGCATTTAAATTTTGGATCCATGGCTAACTGATTTATGAAACAGGCAAGAGCATCTACGGCAAGCGATGTCTCTTCTATAGATGATATTATTGATTTGCCTGCACCCCATCCACCATCATGATTTTGTGCTTCCAGAAGCCATTTAACAGCTTTAGGAAACGTTCTTTCGGAGATATTGCTATCAGTATCGATGAACCTGGACAGAGATATTAGAACTTTAGCTGTTCCATAGACAGGATTTTGCTGCTGAGATTCAAACTGATTGCCAAACCATAAGGGGAACCACGAACCATTGTCTTGTTGTGTTTGCTGGAGGTAGCCAAGAGCTTTTATAATTGCAACTCTTACTGATTTCTGCATAGAAGCTGGTAAAAAATCTAACCATAGTTTCATAGCGGTTATTACATGGGCGGTGATATCAGCGGCACTGCGATCGAAAGGCAATTTATTCCATCCTTTACAAAAAGTCGGTATTCCGCCGTCGTTATTCTGTATGTCCAGAAGCCATTCGATGGCTGCTTTAACAGCTTCAATTACTTTTTCATCAACCAAATCAAGATTGTAAAGCGCAATAAGCGCACCGGCAGTATCATCAGCGTCAGGGACTGCCCCGGGCGCATCGGTCCATGCCCAACCTCCCGGCGCAGCGTTGGTATAAGGATGTACTTTTCGATGCTGCTGAACAAGCAGCCATTGCTGCAAATCTTTGCGTTCCTTAGTTGGGAGGATGTTCTTAAAATCAGGATTTACAGCAAGTGCATTAATAGATAACGTTGTTACCCATGTGGCGAGATTCGTATCAATAGGCCAGCTGCCATCTTCTCTTACGGAATCCATGAGAAATCGAATTCCCCTCTTTGCGACGATGCTGTCTTTTTTTCCTGTGGCGGCCAGGCTTATAACAACAAAACTTGTTAATGGCGTAGCTTCGAGGAACCCACCATTTTCCGGCTGCATTTTTTTTAGTATGTTATAAGTTTTGTTCTGCGTTAAATGCCTGAGAAGCCTGGTAATCGGATTTGCAGGTTTGCGACGGTGAAATTGAAGCTGACCAATTGCTATTAATGCAGGTAACGCATAACTTACTACCGGCAATCGCAGAAACTTATAAAACTTATGCGGTATAATCGCCAGTTCGAACGGTAAAGGTTTGAGCAATTTCCAAATATCTTCAGCCCCATTTAATCTGCCCGCCAGAGCGCACATCATCAGAATCGGCGAAGAGAAGGTTTTATCTTTGCCATACTTTGCATTGACAGCCTTTAGCAACCGCTTCGGTTCGAGACTGCCGGCATTTTTTATAAGCCATTTCTCTGTAGCAGCTACTGTTTTTTCGTATCCAGGTATGCTGTCGGCCTGCTTCAAAGCTGCCCAGCAGAGCATTGTTGTGCTGATATTGCTAATGCTTAGCGGTGTGTCACCCCAGCCCCCGTCGCCGTTTGAGTTGTCACGAAGCCATTTTAATCCTCGCTGAATTTGCGTTTGGTGTTTTTTTTCATCGACCATTGCCAAAGCGAAAACCGCTGTTGCGGTAGAAAGGGCACTGCTTGACAAACGTCCCTGCCAAAACCCTTGCGGCGTTCTGGATTCAAGCAAACGTTTTTCCAGTTTTTGGATGCTTCTTTCAAGAATGTTCTTGTTGATATTTAGCGTCATTTTCCAAGATGCCCCAGGGCCAATAAGCCATAATAGGTGTATTCGCAATCGACAACAGCGTCCGCCCAATTACCGTAAAAACCGCCTTTACCGCACCAGAGGCTGTCAATAAAATCCAAACACCTCTCTTTAATGGTATCAATTTCAAACCCTGTAACTGCCAGTGCGTGTAAAGCGGTAGCGGTTGAAAGCAAATCAGGTATCGGAGCTGTAGGCATTGCAAGGAAGCCGCCAGCCGAAGTACATTGAGCAAGTAACCAGTTTGCGTCTTTTTTATCCGGTGGCTGGCTTAGATGATTTAAGACTATCATGGCTGCAGCGGTTGGGTTAGTCGAGGCAGTTTTGATCTTTGTATTGTTAGTAAAGCCGCCACCTGGAATCGACAAGGCCCAGATGCATTGTGCGACCATGCTTTGGCTCGGCATATCTATCTGTAAATCCTGATAGGCAGTCAGGGCAAAAAAGCAGCTATACGCGGTACCATGTTCTGCGCCTATGTCATTAGCGAATCCGCCATCTTTACTACGGAACTTTTCGAGGTCTTTTGTAAGCTTGTCGCAAAGGCTTTTTTTAATGCCGTTATCTGAGAGGTTGGCATAGCAGCGTATAAGCGCCGCCAGATGAACTAAATCTATGGGGTCCTTCTTTGTAAATTCTTGAATAAAAGTGAAAATTCGGTCTCGCGGAAAAGTGCTGCCTAAAGCGAGCAAAGTTTCGAGTCCGAAAACGGTATAGTATAAATCGCTTTGCTTGTCGCGTCCTTTGAAACCGCCATCGGTATTAATACATGCTGTCAGAAAATTGACGACCGAGGAAATTGAATCTTCCATTGCCGCTTTAGAACGGCTCACGGCTCTAATCATTTCCAGTCTTATAGTCATCGCAACAGCCCATAATGTCGATTTCATTGAATATTTTACTAACGGTCCTTCTCAGCAAACCTTTAAAGGATATATCTTCCATAGACTCAAGGCAAGAAACTGCCCTTTGCTTATAAGCCTCCATCAATTCCATCGCAATTGCTTTAACTCTCAACTTGGCAATGGTTTCCGCGACCGCCTCTCTCAATGCGTCGGATGGCTGCTGGTTTTGCCAAAGCGACTCAAGCAGTTGCCTGTCCTTTGTTTTAGCTTTTTCCCAGGCAATCGCCAGCAAAATGCAAGGCCTACTTTTGGCAACATCGTTAAGAGCTGTGTTGGAATCAAAATCATTTATATCGTCTTTGATCTGGTAGGCGATCCCAAGGGCATTTGAGTATTTTTCTATAAGTGTATTTAGCCCCGTATTTTCGCCCGCCGACAACACGCCCAGCTTTAACGCAACTTCAAACGCAGGCGATGTCTTTTTTTGGAAGATGTCGACCACCTTGGCAATTGACAAGGGCTTTGTATCTCTAACCCACTGAAGTTCCATGCCTTGTCCGAGACAAAGCTGGGTATGTCCCTGGGAGGCAACTTTTAACATTTCAACCCTTCTGTCTGACGGCAGTTCGAGTTCGGCCAAAAGCCTGTAACCTTCTCCAAGCAGAAAATCGCCAACATTCAGCGCAATTGGAATTCCGAATTCAGCATGCATCGTCTTTTTACCATATCTCAAAAGGTCTCCATCTTCTATGTCGTCATGTATCAAAGAGGCCTTATGAAAACACTCTACCGCAATTGCGGTTTTGCAAAGGTCTCTGCAAAGGTCGTTATCAGTTTCAACCGCTACTGCCTTGCGCGCATAGACAGCCAGTAGGGGACGCCATCTTTTACCATCACCGCAAAGACACCGCAACGCCAGGGCTTGGGTTTGACTGTCACCTGATGCCAGGAATGTTTTCAAAGAATCGGCTTTGAACAGACTGTTAACTTTGTCACGTAAAACCCGCAAGTCAAGGCGACTTTTACCGTCAGAGCTTTTTTCATAAAGAGCATCGAGCACCCAATCAACATCTATTTCGGTATTGACACAACCATCGTATAACAGTGGAATTGCCAGACTTGGCACGGCTCCAGCTTCGATATAAGGGAATGTTTTTTCAAGTACAGAAAGGCAGCTAACCCCGATAACCGCTTGAATCTTCCCAGTCTGTATAAGTGACATTACGATGGGTGAACCCTCAGCGACCAAAACCATGACCCCGAGTTCTTCAGCCTGTGATTTTATGTCGCTGATGGGACAAAGGCCACAATTTTCACAAGCCAGCCCCAACTGGTCGAAGTCTGCTGGGCAGTTTTCGTTATCGCGCAAACATTTAGGCAGTAAAAGCAGTCGTTTTTCATAAGGTGTGGCTGCTGCGGCCTGACGCCATACTTCGTTATTTACTAAAACCGCCAGAAAATCCTCATAAGAGCTATTTATCCCATTGGCCTTGATTATCGTTTGGCAGTGTTTTTGCAATTGACCGAGCGGCAAAGGACCGACAAGTTTTTTTTCGCGTACATATTCTTTCGCAAATCCGGCGAGCTTATTGCGTATGTCTTTCGATTGCGGTATCTTTTCCTGCCTGGATTTCGAGTCGGTTTTATTTATGCTATCGTTAGACATTTTTAATTTTTCCCAACAACTTAGCTGTTTTGAAGTTGCTTGTGAATTTTCTTAAAACTATTTCTCCATGCAGCAACTTCCGTTTTGCCCAGGACACGTATAGCCGCTCGTTTGAGCCATGATACGCCGCCGGCCCGCTGATTATCCCAGTATAATCGCGGAACCCTTTTGAAATTTATCTCATAACATGTACTGTACAATTCAAGGTGGTCGCTTCGCATATCATCAATTGTAAAAGGTTTCTGCCCCTCACCTAAAGGCTCATAAAAGACCGGGAAGATTACCGCGTTTTGCGTTCCAAGATACCGGACGAGTTTGAGAGTTTTTTCAACATCATCAGCCGTTTCGCCGGGAAGGCCCAAAATCAAACTGAATACAGAAAAGAACCCGGTCCTTTTCATACGCTCGGCTGTCTGACGTACTAAATCTTCCCAGTCATCCGGGTCAAAAGGTGATATTTTGCCGGGACAGTTAGCCGAAACCAGTTGGCCATTGGCACTTTCAATACCCATATTAACCCATAGATAGTCGGTTTTTTTGTTCCATGAAAGCAGTCTTCTGGTTTCTCTTAGCTGCTCGTCAGTCAACTGCATCACACTTGTGATGTTGGCATGATCTATCTGCATAAAAGATAGACCTTTAATTTTCCGCATCTGCTCCAGAAGATTCTGCAATTTATCGAAATCCGGCTTTAACCCTTTTGCGCCATATCTGAAGAAATCCTCACTGCCGCTGACAACGGAAGTTACGCCATTGGCAACGTTTGTTTCCAAATCTGCTAAAATTATATCCGGTCGAAGATGTTCCATTTTCTTTCCAGCCATCGTACAAAACTTGCACCCTCTTCCGCAGCCTCGAGAAAGCTCTATAATGCCCAGGGTAGAAGCCCGTTTTATAGGCTGGGTTTTTTCAACCGACGAACCTTTTTCACAGATATGCGCTTCCACTGACCTTTCGTTTAAAATGTCCGCAAAAAGCCCAGGCCCAAGTTCCTCAAAATAACCTTCAAAAATCACATCAACACATTTTTTTGCGATCTCATCGTCGTAACGGACAAGCTGCCATGCCCCCGCACCACCTGCAACAACCTTAAAGTGATGTTTTTTCTTTGCCTCAAGAATCACCTTAAGCATAGTTCTTGTCCAGTATTTGGTGTAAAGCTCACCGTCCCAGAAATTATCTGTCGTGGTATTGCTCATACCTTTTCCGAGCGGATCGCTGGAGCTGAAACCAACTATTTTAACCCAGGGGCCCAATAAGTCCGGCAAAGCTTCGGGAGTTGTGCAAACAACGTCCTTCTCCTGCAGGTCAGTGAGCTCAAGAAGCGCAGATTCAACTCGGCGCAATCCCAAAGGTGCTGTCCTTGCCCGCCCGTCACTATCGACGGCAACTCGTGGCGAAACAAAGTGTTTCATCGCGACTTCAGGGACATGCGTAGTCTGCATCGTTGCAAAAATGCCTTCGAACAAGATTTTGTAGTCGGCACTGAGCGTCCTGTCGGCGACAAGAACAACTAAGGGCCTAAGTCGTTGTTTACTCACGACTGTTCTTCTCCGACTTTTTTCGCAACCCAGCTACTTCCGATGGCCTTAGAGACTCTAAAACCTCCGAAGGAATTCCCAGTTGATCTTTTAGTATTGTTAAATCTATTCCCTGCCGACCGGCTCTATCTGTTTCGAATCGTTTTTTAGTTTTACTTCGCCGTTTAAGTATTTCGTAAATTTCATCAGGATTCAGGTCCGTTTTTTTGCTGTCACCAACCTCATCGCCGTTGATAGGACTGTCTGGATATTTCGGAAAAATAATAGCATTACAAGGGCAAAGCCTTGCACAGGCTGGGCAGTTTGTCTTACAGCCGGCGGGGTTGATTACCTGAACCTGTTCGTCTTTAGAAAGTTCGTAAACTCCGAAAAGACAAAAGTTCAAACACTGTTTACAATTTTCACATCGGTCGTAGTCAATTACTGGAAACCATGGCACCCAGTCTCCTTTTTCTTCGAGTTGAATTTTCCGCTTATCTTTGACAGGGTCTTTTTTGTCAAACAATGATGAGATAATTTGCTCGGCGGTGCTTGTCCTCATGTTAAGAAATTGAGTTTTTTTAATATCCATCGCAGCGTTTGCAGAGCTGAAGAGCCATTTTACCGTTCGGGGGTAGCAGGCGACAATTGCCAGTGAATCAGCCTGTGCCCAGTATTTAAGCTTAGGATCTTTTTTCGCAGCCAGTTCACACAAATCCTGAACCACTTCAAAATTACACCCTGTATCTGCGAGCTTATCTAATATCTCAGCCCTGATACTATGGTCGATAATTTCTGAATAACCACAATTACAAAAAAGAATCATCTCAGCCTTTCCAACTTATTTTGCTTTTATATCATAAGCCATCAAAGTATCACCATGGCGGACATATAGTCTGCCGTCACAAATCACTGGATGAGCCCAATGTTCGTCTGTCCCCATCGGAACCTTAAAAGAGCTGATAACGTCAAATTTTTCAGGAGTCGCCCTCACCAGTTCGACCGTGCCTTGTTTTTCGTCATAGCAATACAACATACCTTCCGCTGTAGTTATTGAGCCTTTGCCCTTTTGGTCGTTTTCATATTTCACCTCGCCGCTCTTCCAATCCAGACACACCCAGTTTCCTTTGTGTCTTGATCCGTAAATATAACCGTCGATAACCACAACACCGCCATGATGAACGTCAAGAATCTTGTCAATCCATTTAGTGGTAACGCCTGAGCCGTCGGCTGAAAGTTCAAACATTGCGCCGCCTTTGTCATATCCACTGGTAGTGTAGATTCCGCCATCAAGATATACGGGAGTAACCGGATTATTACCTCTACCTCTTCGTCCATCTGATTTTACAGGTGTGCTCCAAACGAGTTTCCCAGTCTCAATGTCAATACCGACTACCGATTCAGCCAGCATTGTTACAATAAGCCGTTTTGAGCCTCGTTCGACAAGAATCGGGGAACAGAAAGCACTTTTTTCGCTTAAGCCTTTAGTGGTCCAGATTGTTTCCCCCGTCATTTTATTCAAAGCAACTACACTAGCATTTTCTCCACCGGGTGTACAGATGACTTTTTTGCCGTCAATTAACACGGACTCAGCCACACCCCATCGCAAGAGTTTTCCGCTGAACTTATCCAGAGTATCCACCGACCATTTGGTATCTCCGGTTTTTGCGTCGAGGCAGTATATGGCAGCCTGGCCGCTAAAAATATATATTCTGTCGCCGTCGATGGTTGGCGTACTGCGGGTGCCTGAATGCGACTCTGTCCACTCCGGTCCATACGGTTTTTTCCATTTTAATTTACCATTGAGGTCGAAAGCAAAAAGCAAACCCTCTTTGTCTGTTATTCCCGTTGTATAAATAATACCATTTGCAATAGAAACCGTTGAGAAGCCTTCGCCTAACCCCTCTGCTGACCACAAAAGCTTCGGCCCTTCCTGGGGCCATTTTTTCAAAAGTCCCTTTTCACTCGACTTTCCATCACGATTTTCCCCATGCCACTGAGGCCAGTTTTTTCCTGTCGAAACTGCTGTAACTGTCTTTTTGCTTACATCCAAACAAACCATGTCTCCTTTGGCGTTGCGGGCGTAAATTCTACCATTAACCAGAATAGGAACGCTCCAACATCTGGGCGAAAGGATATTAGCTTCTGCAATAACCTTATAGCCGTCCGGCGTCGCTTCTGCGATAACTAAATTCCCCTTTTCACCCAGAACAATGAGTTTACCGTCTGCAATCGTAATACTGCCCTGGCCAAATCCTTTCTGTGCCCAGACGATCTCTCCGGTTTTAAAATTCAGGCATCTAAGTTCACCGCCTTCGTCAACACCGTAAATATAACCCTTCCAAAATACAGAACCATTCATTTTATTGTGCATATTTTTATTGCGCCATAATTCGACTACTTTTCCATTTTCTATTTTAATGAGCGCACAGCCGATCCCGTATCCGGAGGAAATAAAAAACTTATTGCCGACAATGATTGGATCAGCGGCATTGACATCATGTTTTGTTTGCCATGGAAATCTCCACAACTCTTTTCCTGTCGCAGCCACCAAACCAATAATCTCTCTGAAGCTAAACAGTGCGATACATTTTTGATTGCCTGCCATGAAAGGCACCGCCGTTGCGTACCCCCCCGGCTCCTTGCCATTTTCCCAGATTAGATTGCCATTGTTTTTATCAAGAGCTACGCCTTTGGTTCCAACGTTATAGATGACCATGTTATCGACAACTACCGGCGAACCGGAATAGCCCCAGGTGGTACGCTTGGTGCCCAACTCTTTTGTCAGATCCTTTTGCCATATCTCCTTGCCGGTTTTACTGTCAAGGCAGAAGGCCTTTCCGTCTTTGCTGACAGTATAAACCTTGCCACCGCTAACTGTGGGTGTGGCTAATGAGCCTCCCTCATAATATTTGGGATCAAGTACCTGCGGATAAGAGTACTTCCATATCTCTTTGCCTGTTTCAGCATCGAAGCAGAAGATGACGTCACTGTGTTTGCTTTCATCTTCACCCTTGATACCGGTATTGCCCATTGTGTAGGCCTGGCCATCGGCTACAGAAATTGCTGAAAAACCAATCCCGATCGAAGCCTTCCATAAAGGCTTCATGCCATCTTTGATCTTTAAGGGGTCCCAGTCCCTTTCTGCGGATATACCGTTATAGTTTGGCCCGCGCCAATTGGGCCAGTCGGCGGCTTCTGCCGTTTTATAAAGGCCGGTTAATATAAAAAGTGCTGCAACCAATAAATATTTTGTGTTTTTTCTTTGTATTTTCACAACAACTCCTTAAAATGACGGGCAGTTTTCTGTGGCATTATATCAAGCTTGGCCAGAAAAGTCAATTCTGGCTCAAACCTGCCGTGGGAGTGACCTGTTCTGCAAACTACATATACAACAATTGGATGTATAATGTGCGATAAAAAATTCAAAAATATGACTTTGTTGCAAAAGAACGATACTTTTAAAGGAGGTGGCTAAATGTCCAGCAATAGTGAGAGTTCTGTTTGTGATCCCGCATCAAAATTGATTTTTTCCTGTTCCGGAGCTGCCGATGTTGGTGAAATCTCCGATAGGACGGCAAGGAAACTCACCAAAGACGGTGCAGGGAAAATGTTTTGTCTGGCCGGAGTAGCTGGGAAAGTTGGGGCGATTGTAGAAGCAACCAAATCTGCTTCACAAATACTTGCGGTAGATGGTTGTGGTGTGAACTGTGTGAAAAAGTGTCTTGAAAATGCAGGTTTTGAGAATTTTCAGCATATTCGAATTACAGATATGGGTATGGAAAAAGGCAAGACCGCGATAACAGAGGAAAATATTAGTAATGCCGCTGGAAAAGCAGGTATGTTGTTAAGCTAATCTTTTATAGCTAAGGCAGCTGTCGGGCAGGCTTCGACACATTTATAGCCAATATGGGTAAGCCCCTCAGCGAGAGCTTTATCGAATGGCACTGTTACCCTTACATCAAAGCCTCTGCCTATGAATGTCAGGCCAAGTTTTTCTTTTGCTTTTGTTGCTATCTGAATGCAAAGACCGCACTTTATACATTTGCCCGGTTCGTAAATTATACAGGGATGTTGAATCTGCTGGCTGAAAAAATTCCTTTCGCTCTTGTACCTGTTCTGCCCTGCCTGATATTTCCGGCTGTATTCCCTCAGTTTGCAATTATCGGTTTTGCGGCAGTCACAATGCAGACAGCGGGCAGATTCCTGTTTAGCTTGGCTCTCGGTAAATCCTTCATTCTTGCTTAACGGCAATACACGTGAAGAATTATCCGCCAGCAACATAAAGTTATCTATCTCGTTTTCCAGTAGTTTGCCAATGCGATTATTAAACTTTTTCTGCGGGCCTGTTATTTCCAGGCCTGATAGAAACTTATCGATTGCAATAGCTGCTTTTTTGCCCTCTGCGACTGCACGCACAGCAAGTTTTTGTTTTGCAGCAGTATCGGTTATCGTAAATACGCCCATCAAATCCCTGTCGACGGGCTTGAACCGACCCGCGGCTATCAAAATCGCATTGAAGTCTTTCCGCAGTTCTTTAACTGAATCAATTTTCGTTTTTCCCTGAAATTTTGCACCGAGTTTCTCTATGACGGCTATTTCCTTATCGAGAACCTCTTCCGGCAGTTTATCCCTCGAAACAGCATATCGCAACATTCCTCCCGGCTTGTCATGGTCGTCATAGATAGTACAAGCGTATCCTTTTTGGAGCAAATAATAAGCAGCGGATAAGCCGGCAGGACCAGCACCGACAATAGCGATGCGTTTGTCTTTTTTCGGTTCACATACAGGCAGGTACGGTAGAGCCGAGAACAAATCAATGTCGGCTACATATCGTTTCAGCAGGCAAATTGAAACCGGCTGGTCAAAGCTCGCACGTCTGCATCCGTTTTCACACGGGGCTGGGCAAATCCTGCCCAATATTGCGGGTAAGGCAATATCATGTTTTACCGTTACAATTGCATCTTTTAATTTGCCCGCTTTAATCTGCCTGATCATCAAAGGAATGTTCATTCCTGCAGGACAGATAACCTGGCACGGCCCCACGCAGTCACCGACATGGTCGCTTAGAAGAAGTTCTAAAGCAACTTTTCGGGCATGATTAATTTCTTTAGTAGAGGTTTCAACCCTCATTCCCTCCTTTGCGATTGTACCGCATGACGGCGAAAAAGTGTCCTGGCCCTCGATTTTCACCACGCACACCATACAGCTGGTCGAAGCCGAATACCCCCTCAAAAAGCACATCGTAGGTATCTCAATACCAAGCTTTACGGCAGCTTCGAGTACAGTCGCACCACTGTCAACTTCAACAGTAATGTTATCAATTATTAGTTTGGGCATTTTACTCAACCTTTATCGCATCAGCTGGACATATGCTTTTGCATGTGTTGCAGCGGATACATTTTTCGCTGTCTATTTCGTGTTTTTCATAAGGCCTCATTTCTATGGCGTCGGCTGGGCAGTGTTGGGCGCATAGTGTGCAGCCGATGCAGTCGTCCGTAATCAAATACGTAATCAGTGCCTTACATTTACCGGCGGGGCAGCGTTTTTCTATGTGGGCCTCATACTCGCTGCGGAAGTATTTTATTGTTGAAAGGACGGGGTTTGGAGCGGTTTTTCCCAGGCCGCAAAGGCTCGCTTTTTTTATTATCTGAGCCAAATCTTCTAACTCTTCAATGTCTCCTGTTTTACCGCTGCCATCGCAGAGTCTTTCAAGAATATCGAGCATTCGCCGAGTTCCTATGCGGCAGAAAGTACATTTACCACAGGACTGATTCTGTGTGAACTCAAGAAAATACCTTGCGATGTCAACCATACAGTCCGATTCGTCCAATACAACCATACCGCCGGAACCCATCATCGCACAAACCTCATGCAGCGATTCAAATTCCACGGGAATATCAGATAATTCAGCAGGCACACAACCACCGGAAGGCCCTCCGATCTGCACTGCCTTAAATTCTTTACCTTCGGCAATACCACCACCAATATCTTCGACAATCTGTCTTATTGAAATCCCCATAGGCACCTCGACAAGTCCACCTCGAACAACCTTGCCCGCGAGCGCGAAAACCTTTGTTCCCTTGCTGCTGTTCGTACCTATTCCGGCGAATGCCGCAGCACCATTGCGTATGATCCATGGTACCACCGCATAAGTTTCCACATTACCAATAAGAGTTGGTTTATTCCAGAGGCCGCTTTGGGCCGGATATGGCGGCCTGAGCCGGGGCATACCACGACGTCCTTGTATACTAGCCATAAGCGCGGTCTCTTCGCCACACACAAATGCCCCCGCACCAGCGATAATCTTAAGATTCAGTGAAAATTTGCTATCCAATATATGCTCACCAAGAAAACCACGCTGACAACATTTGTTTATCGCTTCGGTTATCCGTTTAATTGCGAGGGGGTACTCCGCTCGAATGTACAAATAACCCTCATTCGCTCCGACAGCGTAAGCAGCCATTGCAATACCTTCAATTATGCGGTACGGATAAGACTCCATCAGCATTCGGTCCATAAACGCACCTGGATCGCCTTCGTCGCCATTACAAATTACGTATTTCGTATCCGACTTGCTACCACGGACAGCGGACCATTTAAGGTATGTTGGGTAGCCGGCTCCACCTCTTCCGCGAAGGGCGCTATGTTCAATCTCGCTGATAATTTCTTCGGGGCTTAGCTTGGCTACACAATGACGCATCGCCCCAAATCCATCGTTGCGAATATATTCATCAATATCGACCGGGTCGATATCGCCGCAGTGTTCAGTAGCCAAATGTTTTTGCTCTTCCAGAAATTCCGCTATCGGCTTATCGCGCACATCTATCGAATAACGCGTTATTGGTTTCCAAGACTGGTCGGTAAGTATCTTATCAAGCATGTCAGAAACGGTGTTTTTGATTTTTTGTCCGACCTGTTTTGGTTTAAAGTGCCGCAAGACAATTGCCTTGGCATCACGAAATTGAACTCTCGCATAGCGAAATGAAGTACCATCGGCGGAAACCACTTCCACAAGAGGTGCCAGGAACGACATGCCGGAACATCCCACATTTTTGACGACAACGGCTGCGTCTAATTGTTCGACGGCTGTTTTTAATGCGTCATATACCTTCCCACTACCACTTGCGACACAACTCGAATCAAGACATATCCGGATTTCACCGAGGTATTTGGCGGCTTTTGCATATTCAGGCCTGCTGACCTGTTGCTGCCGAGATTTTTCCTGCTCGAGAAAATCTTTTATTACCATCGGAACCTGTTCATTGGTCAGGTGCCCAAAAATAATGTCATCAATCTGTATCGCCGGTGCGAGCATACAACAGCCGAGGCAAGCTACCTTTTCAATAGTAAACATTTTTTGGGAATCTGTGTCCTCGTCTTCGGCGATACCGAGGTGTCGTCGAAATGCCTCATAAATCTGTCCAGCTCCTTTAACGTGACAGGCTGTTCCAATGCAAATTTTTATTATATGCTTGCCCGCCGGTTGCTGCCGAAACTGATCGTAAAAAGTCGTAACTCCGACAATAGATGCTGGCGTGATATCAGTCAATTTACAGACTCGCTCAAGAGCTTCTTTGGGTAGATACCCGAAATGTTCCTGTATAGCCTGAGCAATCTCAAGAACTTTTTCGGGGCCTGTCCCAATCTGTTCAACGGCCTTATCTACAAATGTCAAATCAAACTTATCCATCAATTTCCATCACCAATGCAATAGAGATTTTCAACACCTCGGATATAAATACGCCCGTCAGCAAAAGCCGGAGATGCATAACATTTTTCACCTAAGGAGCTTTTAACCAGTTCTGTATACTCGTCTCCAACTGTTGCTATGAACATAACACCCTTTTCGCTTAGCATGTATAGCCGATTGTCAGCCAGACTCGGCGAAGCCGTGAAGCTTGTTTCCAAATCTTTTTCCCATAACTTTGTACCATCACTAACCTTATAACAAGTAAGCTTTCCGTATGTTTCAAGTAGAAATATCAATTTGCCATTGCTGACTGGCGAACAAATATCGGGGATGTTGTCCGTTGCTTTCCATGCAATATGTGTTTGGGTTACATCGCCCCGGCCTGTAGGTTTTATCGCGACCAGCGAGGTATAGGGATGTATGCCGAATATCAAACCGCCGGCATAAATCGGCGAGGGAGCGACGTCAGTTCCAAGACAGTCCACCCGCCACAGTTCGGCCCCGTTAGAAGGGTTATAAGCTATTACCCATGGGTCGGCACTGGTGATTAATTGATTCTGGTCTGTGATTTTGACTACTATTGGGGATGTCCAGGAACCAGGAACCGGGCGGTTGGTTTCCCAAACTGTCATACCCGAAAAAGTGTCTAAAGCCATTATTCTTGATTTATTATCATCAGCAGTTGCCTGATCATACTGAATTAAAAGCAAATTTTGGTACATAGCAAGCGAAGACGCATATCCATAAGCACTGTCAGGCGTTCCCAAATTTCTTGCCCATAGCTTCTTGCCCTCAAAATCAAAACAGCCGACATCACCAGTTGGGAAAATAGCACAAACCCTGCTGCCATCTGTCGCGACTGTTGGTGCGGCATAGCCTGTATCTTCATACATATCGAGTGCCTCGCCGGCAACAGCAGAAGGCACTTTCAAATCAGCTTGCCACAACAATTCCCCTGAAACTGCATCAAAACAATAAACCTGATTCTTTTGCTTATTCGCACCTGTAAGAAAAACATGATCATTCCAGATTACCGGTGAGTTATGACCAGGTAATGGCACACTGGTTTTCCATATAATTGCATGGCCTGATTTACCATCCCATTTTGTTGGGGTATTAGTATATGCGCTTATGCCGTTTCCTTGAGGTCCTCGAAAACTGGCCCAGTTTTTAGCAATTTCTTCTTCCGAAGGATAGGATGAGTCAGCTTTTGTAAAATCAATTTCTGGAGTATTAATAAAGAACAAAACGGTTAAAACTAAAATAGCCAAACTTGCAACGGTAACCCAGCGTGCCAATTTCACTTGTCGGATTTGTCGAGCCTGCTGATCAGTAATAGCTGGTGGTGGATGAGGCAGTTGTTCTTTGAAGGTTTTAGCTGATTTTATTCCAACAAGAAAGACCGCTATCGCCCCAAGTAGTAACAGACCGCCTCTTTGTGAGAATTGAAGACGGCGAATTTTATCTTTTCTCAGTTGCAAATCAAGTTCGCGAATTTTGGTTATTAACGCTTCGTTTTTAGGTTGCTCAAGCAGCTTCACCTTCAGATTTTCCAGTCTCTCTGCTCGCACGGGGTCAAGTAATTCTTTTTGCAGATAATTTAAGACGAGCAGTCCAAAGATTATTACGGAGAACACACCTGCTACTACGGCGACCCCTTTAGCTGCCTCATACCATGATAATTTCATACCTTTATCGGCATTTTTATTGTCATGTTTTGCTATCATCTGCGATGTCCTGTTCCTGGCTTAAACCTTTTAATCTGACGTGTTCCCTGGGGCAGTACTTAAAACACCTGCCGCAGGCTAAGCAGCTTGCACTGTCGGCCTGAAAATCCGTTCTTTGTCTTCTGATCGATGGTATTATGAGTTTAAGGCCGGCAACTAAACCGATAAAAGATCCCAGCAGCCAGCCTCCAAACTTAAATTGTTTTCTTATTACAGAGGCCTGGTCATAGAGGTCTTCTATGGGTTCACCGGTAGCCCTAAAGGCTGAACTTGCCTCGGTAGTTTCGCCTAACAGGCCCTGATTTTCCAGGTAGATTCGTTCGGCTAACCTGACAGTTGAATGCATCCGTGCCCATGACTGGTTAAGGCTTACACCAATCCATCCGCCTGAAAATATCAGCACAGGCAAAAGGAATATCAATAAAGCCAATAACTTCTTACTTTTAGTATAACCGGTTTGCGGCCATTCAACAGTCGGTTTTGTAATGGCACCAAAGGGACAGGAATCCTCGCACAGCCGGCATTTAATACAATCGTCCGGGGTGATCGTCACTTTCCATTTCGAGAGCCTGGAAAGTTGCCTGAGGATGACACCATACGGACAAATAAAGCGGCAATAAGGACGGCCTATGAACATTCCGACCACTAAAAAACAGCAACCAAGTATTAATATATTCAGATGACCAGACAGGCGAAAGAACGAAATAAACGGGTCATATCGGCATATTATAAAAGCACTGCCCGTGGCAGCAAAAAGAATCGCGGCGGCAAGGTATATATATGCAAATAGCCGTAAACTGCTTTCCAGCCACCGCGGAACTTTTACGGGATGCAATACGACTAAATCCTGAATAGCACCAAGCGGACATACACCGCCACAAAAGGTTCTGCCAAAAAACAAAGTGAAAATTAACGGCAATATCAAAAAAAGAATCGCTGTAATTGGAATGGCATAATTAGCATCGAAGATTGAAAGGGAAAAGTTTTGAATAGCTCCTATCGAGCATATACAACCTTTCCGCCAGAAGCCGAAATAAATTAATGAAAATACCATTAACAAAAAGAGCATGCGCCTTGAACGGCGTTTCAGAACAAGATAGGATGACAATGAAAGAGCCGCTACTAATACCGCTACATCCAAATATTCGTAAACAGGATGATGCGGTTCGACGTTGGTTATATAATCTATTGATGGCAGTTCATGGCCGCTTTCCTCAAAATCAGGAGGTGGAAATCGCTCTGCCCCGAAGACAATACCGCACAGAACGATAGAAATTAAAATACTGATTAAGATACGGCCAAAACGTAACATCAAGCGTGCCCTGCCCTTTTGATTAAATAAGGTTCATTAGCTGAAACACGCTTAAATGCCTGTGATGGGCAGGCTGCTGCGATGGAGCATTCATTGCAATTCAAGCACCGGTCATGGCGAACCTGTAAAAACAATGACCCGTTTCCAAAAGCGTTACAGCCCACAACACATTTTCCACAGCCGATACAAAGCAATTCGTCAATCGTATATTCATAATAAGGGTCTTCAACAAAGCTGCGTTTTATTGCACCGGTAGGGCAGAGCTGGTTTTCAGCTCCGGTATCAAGTTCTCTTGGCTCGGGTTCAAAAAAACCGGTACACAAATCACAATAACCGCACATCGCGTATGCGTGCACACATTTCACCGCGGACTCTTCCAAGACGCAGTAGGTGGCACAATTTCCGCAGGCAACACATTTATCCGGGTCCAGTTGCCATACCTTTTCAGCGTCATGTTTTTTAGATATAAATGCGCCAGCCAGAACGGCCAAGCCTGCCAGGCACACGCCCCAAAGACCATCCTTCAAGTATTTTCGTCGGTTAATTTTTTCTGTCGGCATTATTTTTTTCTATTAAGAAATTGTTTTTTTGACAAGGCTTGAGGTAATTTACAGCTTTCGTAAACTCTACAGCCGCTGCATATCCCTCGCTCGATACACTTACCTTCCTTGAGCAATTTGCGTCTTTTTGTAATGGATGACCCCGCAAAAAAACCAACTAAGCTCAATGCTGCGTATCGCAAAATGCCTGTCATCATTTGACGTCGGTTTTGCATTTTCATAAATATTTACCTTGTCTTTACAAATGTCCTTATGACATTTCTAATCGTATCCAAGACGAGAATTTGTTGTTTGTTGTCAATTGCTAAATCAAAACCACCGGCCTGACAATCAGCGGGTCTTTGGCAGATTTTCGCATCAGATGCTTTGATTAACTGCTCAGGTCCAGCGACAACGCCTACAAAATTACCATCTATATCATAGGCTTTTACTCGAACCAGTCCTTTTTCAACAGTAACAAAACCGCCGTTTTTTCCAATAGCAAAATTTACGGGATTGCAGCAACCGCAGAATCCTTCAATGCTCGGAGAATAGACTCCCCACCAGAATTCAAGGTCGCCGTCAAATGTATATGCTTCAATCCTGTGCCTGCCGGGATTGACTACACGTAAGAGACCATCGTTGGCAATAGCAAGATCGAAATAAGGGCTGGGTATCACAAAGCCGGGGATATTCCTCTCCTTGTTTTTGCCGCCTATACGGCTAAGCAATTTTCCATTAGTATCATAACGCAGAACAATTCGATTGCCGGCATCGGCAACAAAGACATTATTTTTCAAAACAGCTATGCTGGTAAGGACAGCATCACCATTCAATCGCGGCCAACTTGCCAAAAACTTTTTGTTGTTGTCATAGACCTGCACATAATTTTTCATACCAATATATATGTTACCGTTTTTGCTTACTGCAATACATCGGGGGCTGTCCTCAAGTTGAATTTCTCCCTGCAAATTACCAGTACTGTCAAATAGACGAACAGCTTTGTCGCCTGCTGCATAAATGGTGCCATTGCTATTTACTACGATTCCATAAGACCTCTTGAAGCCGGTAACAATAGTCTCAGAAGATTCGGTATAAAAAATCAGATTCGGATCTACCTTTATCTTATCCTCTATATCATAGACAAAGTCTTTATCCAGACCGCTGCCTTTTTTTCCTGTTATATCGAAAAGCACAACAGCAATGATGCCGGCAATTACTGAAACCGCTATCAGTAACCCCACCAATGTCTCATTCTTTATTATATTTGATATTTTTACCATTTGGCACATCTTAAATATACACTCAATGACAATATAGGTTCATTGTAATCTTAATGTTCGCTGATATCAAGACATATCATTCGATTCAGGTCTCGCAGGATTAATCTGTTTCCGGCAACCGCCATAGGTCCCCATGAATCCGGCCCTTCAAGAACTTTCGCTTGGGCAAGTTTTACAAAACTACCGGGCGCAGCCTTTGCTAATGTAAGCAGTCCCGAATCGTTCATCACATATATTAAGTCAGTGATAATGATATAAGGGCCGAGTCCGAATTTTTCCGAATTTGTACTTGTCCAAATTACCTTTCCTGTTAAATCAAGGCATGTCAACTGTCCATCCGGCCGAATGCCATAGATAAACCCGTTATAAAATATTGGTGTCTGCTGAGCTGAACCGAAGACCTCCGGAGGTAGTTTGAAAAGCGGCTTGGCAATTATTTTCTCCTCTTCAGACTTTAATTGAAGCATCATACTGCCTGCGTTATAGCCGCCTGAAAGAAAGATCAAACCATCGCCTGCGAGAACAGGTGATGGTACATTTGCGATACGAATTTTCCAGTCAGTTGTTTCCCATAAAATAGTACCGTCATCAGCATCGATTCCTACTATCCCTCCGCTTGCGCAATAGATATACATTCGTTTGCCCATAAACTCCGCGGGAATTATTGAGGAATGCGTCATTTTCCAGCCATTAGGATTAGGACTTCGCCATAAAACTTCCCCTGTTTCGCAGTCAACAGCTATCATCAGAGTATCACCGCCCGGAGCTATTATAGCTTTGTTGTCATCAATAAGAGGACATTGCCCTGCATACCAAGGTGGAATTTTGGTATCAAATTCCCTGACGAGATTTATCATCCATCGAAATTCGCCTGTAACTGAATCGAGACATGTAACATGGCATTTCGGCCCCAAAGTTACGATATACTTTTCGGCAACAGCTGGTACTGTTCGGCTCATCCCATGGTTTCGTTTAACTTTTACCGGATAAGAATACCTCCATATATCTTCACCGTCGGCAAGTGACAAACAACGAATAACATCAGATTTATTCTCACGGTCATAATCATGAACATAGACCCGTCCGGCTAAAATAGCAGCTCCTGCATATCCTTCCCCGACATCGATAGACCAAAGTAACGGCGGGCCCTGTTCAGGCCATCCGGTGGCAAGTGACATTTCCTGACTGCTGACTCCATCGAAATTAGAGCCTCTAAATCTGGGCCATGCGCCAAGTAAATTGGCCGGTGTGCCCGCAAACTCGATTAGCTGCCCTTTAATTTCTATCGGCTCGGTTTCGGTAGACACATTTCGGCTACTGCCGTCTTCGCCGGGCAGTCGCAGCGAAAAATCGGTCGTAGCATCGCTTCTGAGCCAAATAAATATCAGAAAGGCCCCCAACACTCCCAAAAAAGTTGGTATTATTTTTGCTATAAGAAAGTTTTTCATCTATGTACCATTCCTTTATTCACTCCTTAGCCCGTCAATGATTTTGCCACTTAACGCGATAGAGGTTCCGAACCATATCCATATAACACCGCTAATAGCTATTGCTATTATTGATAATGTCAATGATAAATAAGGTACTTGGGCCGCTGACTCTTTCAGTACCGGAAAAATAGCTATCAGTGCTGTTATGGTTCCAAGAAACAAACCGAGAAACATGAGTCCAACATGCTCATAGAATACCATCAGCTTTAAAGCTTTTCTGTTAAAACCAATTGCCCTTAGCATTGCCAACTCGCCGGTTCGGTCAAGGACATTTCGCCCAACGACCACACCAAGACCGATACTTCCAAGGATCAATCCAAAACTTCCCAATAGTTGAAAAATTGATAAATAACTATTTTCAACGGCACTAAAAGCAGTAAGTTTTTGAGCCGTGGTAGTCACTTCCAGCCCAAAATCTTTTAGTCTTGTTGACAGTGTCTCGGAAACACTTTTTGTCTTTTCCTCCGGTGTGTCAACAAGAAACAGCCTGTAACCGGCTTCGGTTGGAAAATGCCGGATGAAATCATCTTCAGCAATTAAAAGACTGCCCTGCAATACTGAATTTTTCAGTATTGCCACTATCCGAACGCGAAACTTTTTACCATTGTCGTTGCTATATACAATCTCATCACCTACCGATTTACCAAGTCCCCATTTGACCGTAGCTTCATCCCCAATAGCTGCGATTACATCGTCTCCCAAATTAAGATTGAGCAGGTTCCAGCCAGTTGATTTATTTCCTTCTATTATCCTTTTGAAAGAAAAAGATTTTCTTTGCTGAAATCTTTTCGGTTCAACACCAAACAGGCGAGGCTGCTGGGCACGATTCAAATTAAAACAACTGGCGTCGTCACCGTCGTGAACCCGCAATTGTACTATCTCAATATCTTTCATGTCTTTCGTATTAAGATCGATCGACTTTCGTCCCGATTTGCTACTGAGGTCATGCAAAACACCTATGGCGGATTCGCCCATCAAGGTGAAACCACCCGCAGCGGACTGAGGTGTTTGCATATCAGCTAACGGATCGCGTTTGTTTGCTCCCACGGCAATGACAATAAAAACTCCACAGGCAAGCATCGCAACAACCGCGAGGCTTCTTCCATTTCGTCTTAACGAGTTTCGCAATGCAAGAGCCGCTATCGAAACAGCGGGACCAATCTTGATGCTGGCGAATATTTTCAATAATGCACCGGTCAAAGCAATTGAAGAGATTAACAAAAGTCCACCCACGCCAAAAAAAACACCCGCTGAAATACCGTCGTCGCCTCTGCCCGTAAGAATGAGAAATATTATCGCCGCTACGGCAAAAAATCCTGACAAAAATAATGCCAATCGACCTTTTGAAAGAGATTTTGTTGCCAGAAATTGCCACTCGATATTTTTGTCAAGAAGTTGCCTGACAGATTTGCGCAGTTGTTCACGAAAAGCAAACCATATTGCCGCCACGCAAACAGCCACCGCTATCAAGGCAGCCTTTAACACGGTTGTCGATTCCACATGAAAAGCTATTTGCGAGTTACTCACAGCCTTGCGCCAAATATTGCCAAGACCGTATATCATGGCATTGGTATAAAGCAGTCCCGTTACTATCCCGAAAACTGTGCCGACCAAAGTCAGTACAATAGCTTCAGTAAGGAACATACTTTTTATATTTTTTTCTTCAAAACCCACTGCAAGCAATGTTCCAATCTCACCACAACGTTTTTCAACGCCAAAAACAAAAAGCAAACCCAAAAGAACCAATGCCGCTGCTATGATAAACATACTAAAACCCACAAAAAGCTGACCGAAGTCAGTACCTTCGTTACTTGCTCTGACCCCCAGAGATCGCACAGGTTGAAAATATAATCCTGACACAGCAGGGTCGATCCTGCTCAAAATATTTTTTCTAAGTTTTTCTCTGCTGTTTTCGTTTAACGGATACCGAACTGCTGTCAGATTTCCATACCTGTTAGCCCATATTTTTTGGCCCGCCTTCAATGTGATAAAGGCTTTCGGTGTTCCACCAAAGCTGTCCCAATACTCCTGGTCTTTGTCACGTATTTTATCCAAATCGATCGGTATGCCCGGCTCCCAGTCCCTGCAATTATCCATCTCTGCCAATCCGGGAAAATCGGGCATCAAATCAGGGTCCCCAGCCAGACCCTCAAGCGGCACCACTGCACGCACACGAAATTTGGCAGTATTTTCTGTGAGCGTTCTCCCGCTGGAAATAACGAAATAGTCCACCTCGATAAAATCACCGGCTCTGACATCCAGGTCATCACTAAGCCACTGATTTATAATTATTTCATCATCGCCCATATCCATAGGAACTATGCTGTTCTTATCATCCGACCCGCTCATAGCGGTTACCATAGAATATGGGGTACTCTTTCCAACCGCTCGCAATCGGTTCACAAAATACGTCAAAACTCCAACCGCTTCTTTGCCGCTTTCGATAGCGACATCACCGATCCGGCTATCTATAAATATCCTGTTGCTGCGCAGCTCAAGTGAATCTCTTTTAGCATCACTACGAATTTCCAAGCCCATATCAACAAGCTGTAAACATTCCTTGACGGCTTCATTTGCTTTTTTAGTACCTATCTCGGCTTCTTGATCCGAACCGACCAGCAACATATTAGCCTGACTGTGGCGTCCTAATTTCTCCTGCAGCCATTGCAGCGGAACAAATGCATTCAACAGTGAGATCTGGTTCGCCTGCAAACTGAATAAGCCAGACTGTAACTGATCGGCGACAGCGGTTACTTTTAGTCGAAAAGCAATTGACAGATCAGATTCCGGCGTCAACACGATCTCTCGTGACATCAATGCCGGCTTTGCGATTCGAACTAAAACCTCATCACCTACTTTTACTCCGATTCTTTTCGCAAGCGATTCATTTATAACAACACCGGAACCCTCACCTTCCGGAAAGGGATTATTTGCTGATATAACTTCATAAAATCTTGCGTCAACACCAAGCATCTCAACTCTATTGGCCCGGCTGGTGCCATCGCTGTTTGCAACCATCCCCCTTACCTGTAATACAGGGGCCGTTTTTGCCTCCAACTTATCCGCTAATCTCTCTGCCAACTCATTTGTAAAAAACCTCTCACCGGTCATCAAAGCAAGCTCGGTACTTCCAAGTCGTTTTATTACCATCTCTCTCAGGCTGTTTTTTACTGAATCTCCTACGAAAAGCGAGCCGGACAGAACAGCAGTACCAACAACAACAGCCAGCAGCACACCGATGTTGCTTCTCCAATAAAAAGTAAGACTTTTTTTAATCAGTGACAATAGTTTCACTCTTGGTTTTTCCTGTCAACAAGTTTCCCTTTTTCGATTGCCAATACCTGCTCCATACACTCGGCAAGTTTGCTTGAATGTGTTACAACAAGCAACGTTATTTTTTCGGTTTGGTTTAATTCTACTAACAATTCTGCGACAGTCTCCGAAGCCTCGGCATCAAGCGACCCAGTCGGCTCATCAGCTAGCAGCAATTTTGGCTTATTTATTAAAGCTCTGACAACCGCTACCCGCTGTCTCTGGCCGGCAGAAAGTTCCGCTGGCCTATGATACAGCCAATCGCTAAGACCAACACGTTCAATCAAATCAACGGCCCTTTGCTCAAATGCTTTTCTGGAAGTTGTTTTTTCTCCTGCAAGCGCAGGTATCAATACATTCTCAAGCACCGTGCATTGCGGCAGAAGATGGTGCAACTGAAAAATAAAACCTATCTGCTCATTGCGCATTTTTGCAAGCTGACGGTCATCAAGTTTCGCAAGATCCGTATCATTGAAAAGCACCCGCCCGGAAGTGGGCCTGTCAAGCGTGCCAATGATATTAAGCAACGTACTTTTTCCACTTCCAGATGGCCCCACTATTGCAAGAGATTGCCCCTCACTGACTTTTAGACTTATATCATTCAAAACAACGACATTTCGATCTTCTGCCGGTGATTGATATTCTTTCCTGATATTTATCAGTTCAAGCATAATCGCCCTCAGTAAAATTTCCCAAAATCATTGTAAATACAGATGCAATTTTCTCTGCGAGATTGTCAATATTACATGTCGCACCTTTTTGAACAACTGTATCACCCCCGCAAACAACGTGAATTTTATCCTGTCCGATTTCCAGCCTCTTTTTTATAACATCGGCATAATGTTCGCCAATTGCTATAAAGGCATCAATTTTATGAACACATTCGACAAGGATACTCCATCCCTGCCGGTTATATGGCGGCGCAAGTTCGTCCAGGAATTTATCTTCATCTTGCAGCAAACATACAACGGGCACACCGATTGTCTTCTTAAGAGGTTTTGCCAGCCCAGCTAACAACACGTTCGACAAACATATAACATCCGGTCTATTCTCTTTTTTACCGAGCCAGCTAATCAGACGGTCAAACTCTTTAACTTGATAACCATCCCGGCCTTTTAGCATTGATACTGTTGTTTGGCCTAAAACCGGCGCATTGGTCATCTGGAATCTACGGCTTGCCCATACCAAAAGTTTTTGATTATCAAAAATCCGGTCAAGCCAGCGAGGGGTTTTCCGAAAAAAAACCGATTTTTGTTGCAGAAACACATTTATCCCGCCAAAAAAAAGTGGTGTCTGGCCGGCTGGTTCCTGCCCCTCAGGGCGAAAAGGTAAATACAACGGGACAATCAATACTTCATGGCCCAGTTTGCGAAATTCCCGAAGCAAAGCGGCGTCTCGCAAACAGTTCACGCACGTAGAGGTATCTCCCACACCGGGTAATATTTGAGCTATTCTCATAAAATCACTCCCTTCTATCCCTACGGACCAAATGCATATACATACCCATCATCGCAGCCCACAACAACCAAATCACCTGCAACAGCCGGCGATGAACTGATAGCCTGGCCAATTTCAAACGACCAGACTTTGCTGCCGTCTGATAGGCTCACCATATACAACCTTCCATCCTCACAGCCGACAACAACCCTGTCACCACAAATTGCAGGCGAACTATCCACCTCCCCAAGTGTCTGGAACGTCCACACTTCTTTGCCGCTATCGGTCTCTAAACAATGAATTCGATTATCTCTTCCGCCAAACACTGCCAGCCCATCTGCGACAGCTGGCGATGAAAAATAAGGCTCATCAGAGCCGATATATTTCCATAAAATCTTCCCTGATTCGATATCAGCTTTCATAAAAGCATTTTCATAATTGCCCATGTAAGCATTGCCCCCAGAAACAGCCGCTGCCCCTGCAATATATGCACCCGCATCTATCTGCCTGATGCCTGCACCGTCCTTTGCCGACACCACATGTATCATCCCGTCACATCCGCCGAAAACTATTTTTCCATCAGAAATAGCAGCCGTTCCATTAATATAGCTATCTGTTTTGTAACTCCATATAACTTTGCCATCTTTTGAATTCAAACAATACAATTGACTATCGTAGCTTCCAACTACTATCTGTATATCCTGTTCATTATCGCTGCGTATCCAGTTTGCCGAGCCTAATATTTTCCCTCCGGTTTCGTACTTCCACTTAAGCCGTCCGGTATTTATATCGAGAGCATACAGAAAACTATCTGCCGAGCCTATGAAAACCGAACCATCCGCCACACAAGCTGTTGCCTCGACAGCACCACCGGTTTTATAACTCCACACCAAATTACCATTTTCGAGGTCAATCGCGTAGACATTAGCATCAGCCGAACCAATTAAAACCAGGCCTTCATTGATTGCAGGTGACGACTTAATTTCACCATTCGTCTTGAATTTCCAAAGAAGCGTCAACGAATCAGGCAAAATATTTTGTGTATACCCCTGTAATTTCGGCCCTCCATGAAACATGGGCCAACCATTCTTCTCACCCATTATTGGGCCTTCTCGATGAATATTGACGGCTGCCTCTTTATCGATTTTCTGCACTGGTTTATGTAGTGCGATTCTTACCAGAACCACTGCCGCAAAAATGACAAAAGCAATAACTAAAAGGATTATCTTGCTCGCATATTTCATAGCAGAATCTCAGTTATATTTAATTTTGTTGACCTTAACAGTAATTGTTTTCTTGAAAATTCACACCTTGTTTATTTACAAATACTTATAAAAATTATGCAAGTTCGACTTGTATTAAATTCTACAGCAATTTTCAGAAAAATCAATATCAAAATCAATGCCCATACTCTTCTTTGGATCAGAAAATCCCCATCCCTTACGTGCCTATCATTTATGGGGAGAGAGAAGCTCACCCCAGAGATTGCCCTCAAGAAATAATCAAGCCTTGTAACAACTTTATATTTTTCTAAACCAAATACTTTCTGCTGTTTTCAATCACCTTGTCAGTTTGTTTAGAAACATCCTGAACGTATCTTGTTGCCATCTGCAGATCAGCGTGCCCAAGAAGTCTTTGAACCGCAAATGGGTCACCAGACCGGGCGGCAATAGTAGCAGCTGTCCTCCGAAGCGTATAGAAGCCTGTTCCCTTAGGAACTTTAAGTCCAGCCCTTTCGATCAGCCTTGAAAATTTTCGTGTAATACTATTCTGAGTTGTATATTTGCTATTCCCATTGCTATCAGTCTTCAAAACCGTCCGTACAAATGGGTTTCCTCTTGAAGTGTAAAATACGAGCTTTCCATTTCTGGAAATCTGCTCAATAGCTGCAATCGTTTCTGGCCAAAGCGGCAAGTCTCTGGAAATACCAGTCTTTTTTCTCGCAAGTTTTACTCTGCAATTTACAAGATCAAGGTTACTCCATTTTAGTTCCGCACAGTCGGTACAACCAAAACCACAATTAAATCCCAGCCATATCATTGCTTGCATCTGGACATCAGCAGCATTGAGCAATAGATGAATATCTTCAGATGAAAACACAAGTCTCTGCTTGTAAACAATCTTACCTCTGCTGACCGCATCGATATTAGGGATAGAATCAAGCACATCATTTTTCTTGGCCCAGTGGAACATTGCCTTCATGATACTTATATGCAAATTCATTCGATGTGCCGTGCTATACGCTTGTTGAAGTTTCCTGCGATAGCTTTGTAAATCCAAGGTTGAGATCTCATCAATTTTTATAGTTTGGCCAAGAAATGACATAAGCTTTTTTAAGCTGGCAATCTGTTCATTGTGATGTCTTGCAGTAAGAGCGTTTGCCTGAACTTTTAAGTACTGATATTGCAAATACAAGTCACATAGTTTTTTTAGCGTCATTTCGCCATCACACTTTTTCTGTCCTTGTTCCTTGTTGCCATGCAGGTACGATGCTTGACTCAGATACTTTTCAAGAGCATGGTTTTTGTCAGAGCCAAAGTAATAAAGCTTACCGTTGATCTTCTTGCAATATTGCCCGGTTGGATGTAAAGTTAGTGGATATTTATCCGAACGTGTTTTTCTTCTAATTTTAGACATGACACACCTCCTTAAAGAAATCGATTAATTTAGTTAAATACAAGATGGTTATAGCTAAGGTTGTTATTTTTAAATCATGACGATTTTAGTTTTACCATAACAACCGCTGGCCAAGCATCTTATATTACTACTACGATCTCTTATACGAACGGATATTGAAGACTGTTGACTGCGGCTTAGAGCTACCGCTACGATGTGGAGAAAACCGCAGCCAGAAATAGCTGCGGAAAAAGAAATTATAGAAAAA
>Ga0255054_10000204_pt1 | contig 33968 bp, 36 predicted proteins | sample JV7_2_23_MG_FD_188634 | JGI IMG/M metagenome (GOLD analysis project Ga0255054, IMG submission 188634) | Seawater microbial communities from Jervis Inlet, British Columbia, Canada - JV7_2_23 | ecosystem: Environmental > Aquatic > Marine > Inlet | place: Canada: British Columbia | collected... | reverse complement strand
ATTACTATTCTGTATACGGTCGGTAGTCATCTCGTTGCATTGAGCGTATTCCCAATTATCTTAGCTGCACTTATTGTTACTGGCGGGGTTTTCTGCATTAGGAGAAGATACTGGGTAGTATGCTTAGTTTCGGCTTTGATTCCGGTTTACTTCGTGATTAGGCTGTTTATGATTGAGTATAGGTTCATGCCTTGGGAGTGGATACTACCTATTTTGGGGATTCTACCGATAATATTCATCGGTATTAAGAGGAAAGAATGGAAAGAAATTCTGGGCTGACTGGGTTTTCACTACGGCTTAGCTGGTTCTTGTCCAGAACGCGGACAGGATTGATTTCGGAGTTTGTGAGGTTTATGGTAGATTGTAAGGTGTCTTATGGTGGTTAGACCTTGTTCTTACCAAAAAAGTGATGTCGTAGGAGTTGTTGCTATCTGGAATCTGATCATTGACAAGAATTTGCAAAGGGATATAATGAGTAGCAAATGATAGTAGCACTTATAGCAGTAGCAGCATTATCGATTGGTATGGTACTTGGCGTAATGGGTTTTCTGTATTTCTTGATTGGAGGTGTTCTCACTGCGGTGGGCGCTATCATTGTTGCCTTCTTTCAATATATATGATGCATTTTCGTTTGATTATGGTTAGACCTTGTTCTTACCAAGAACATGCTCTACCTGCTGAGCTATGTGGGCAAGTAGCTGAAAAGGCATATGGATTCAATGGCAAGGAGTAAGTAGGTGGTAGTTATGTTCTGTTCTTGCCATGAAAATAAGCTATCATTAGGCCTCAAGAATCAGGCAAGCGGTCTCTGCCCACTCTATTGGCTAAATAGTGCTTAGGTGCTTGGAGGTTTAAACCTCCCCACTCCGAATCTGAACTGAGGATGAAGTAATCAGACCACCTGGATGACCCACTAATGTAAGTGTCGCTTGTACTGGTAAATCATAAACTTGACTGACATACTACAATAATTGTCAGCTTGATTAAGGAGGATAACAATGAATGTTCGTGATTGTATGAAAAGCCCAGTTTTTACGGTAACTCCTGCCACTCTAATAGATAATGCTATGGAAACGATGCGCGAAAAGCATGTCCGCCGCCTACCTGTTGTAGAAAACGGAAAGTTAGTAGGCCTAGTTACACGGAAAACAATAATAGAAGCAACACCATCGCCATCCACAGCATTGACCTTTTGGGGGCTTCACTATCAATTATCTTGCATGAAGGTAAGGGATGTAATGATAACTGACGTCATTGTGGTCCACCCTGATGACACAATTAAAGAAGTACTTGTCACAAGTGAGAAGCATCGAATCGGCACTTTCCCTGTAGTGGATGCCAATGGTAACTTAGTGGGAATTCTTACGAATACCGATTTACTTCATATAATGGCTAAATTACTAGATTAGTGTAAGCGAAAAATCGAATGTTCAAAGTTCCGAATCTTACACATAGTTCGGATGAGGATATGTTAATGCGTCTGGTGATGGTTATTCCACGTTCTTATCTGGAACGAGGTTATTGACAAGTATTTCTACCGAGATATAATAAAGTAGGAGGTGTTGTTAAGCATTGAGGGTAAAACTGGCGGAGAAAGATAAATTAGAATAGTAGCAAGATTAAGGAGGTGTAATTCGTAATGACTATTTTTGGAATTGTTGTAGGTATAGCTTTTGGTCTGATTCTTCTAGCTTTGGCGATTTTTGTAGTTAGACAGCAGACATTTGCCATTCTTGAGCGATGGGGAAAGTTCAACAGGGTCGTTGGTCCTGGTCTTCATCTCAAAGTTCCTATTATGGATAGAGTGGCTGGCAGAGTTTCTGTCAGAGTACAGGAACTAAATGTGAGTATCAAAACCAAAACCAACGATAATGTTTTTGTAGACTTACTTATTGCGGTTCAGTACTTTGTTGATGGGGAGGATAAGGTTTGGGATGCATTTTATAGACTTACGAATCCACAAGCTCAGATGGAATCTTGGATATTTGATAATGTAAGGGCAAAGGTTCCTGGGATGATTTTAGACTCTGTGTTTGAAAATAAGGAAGAGATTGCTAAAGAAATTGAAGTGAGTCTTAGTGCCAGGCTGAGTGAGTATGGATATAAATTGGTTCGTGCTCTTGTTAATGACATCCAGCCAGATAAGGGTGTTGCAGATGCTATGAATGAGATTAATAGGCAACAGCGTCTTAGAGTTGCTGCTGAGCATGAAGGAGAAGCTAAGAAAATTATTGTAATTAAGGAAGCAGAGGCTGATGCCAGGAGTAAGGAGTTGTCTGGTGAGGGTATTGCCAAGCAGAGGGTAGCGATCGTTGCTGGACTTAGAGAATCAGTTAAGGATGCCAGTGATGCACTTGGGGTTAATGCAGAGGGTGTAATGACATTGGTTCTTATGACGCAGTATTATGACATGCTTACTGATGTTGGCAAGAATTCTCGGACTAACACGATAATGCTTCCTCACACTCCCGGTGCAGTTGGTGAACTTCGAGAACAGATTATATCAGCTATTGAGATTGGTAAGGTTGCTGGTACAACTGAAGATAGAAAAGTGTAGGAACGAATTACTAGCAAGGGTGTGAAGCTAGACTATGGTGCATTTGATGGTGGTTATACCCTGCTCTTATCAACAACCCGCTCTACCTGGTGAGCTCTGTGGCCTTGCCGTACTCTATGGTGGAGGGGGTAGGATTTGAACCCACGTAGCCCGTCAGGGCGGCAGATTTACAGTCTGCTCCGATTAACCACTCCGGCACCCCTCCCTGCTATAATCTTATCACAGAATATCTGAAAAACCCAGCCCGAGAGGGGATTCGAACCCACTAACCTACCGATTACAAGTCGGTTGCTCTTCCATTGAGCTACTCGGGCAACTTCTAGCTACAATTTCGGCTCAATAGTATAGATAAGGGGAAATTCTCTGTCAACTAAGAGACGCTTGGAGACAATCAATAGTTGCATTATCCAAACCAGTCATGCTACATTATACTGTTTTACTGATTAACATCATTTGAAATTGTAATCATGATAGACAATGCTTTATTGAAACAGTTGCTGGAGGCAGGTGCTCACTTTGGTCACCATACAAGCTATTGGCATCCCAAAGCGAAAAAATATGTTTTTACCGAGCGCAATGGTATCCACATCATCGATTTAGAGCAGACAGTTACTATGCTAGAAAAAGCTTGTGCCTTTGTCCAAGATTTGTCAGCTCGGGGCCAAAGCATTCTTTTTGTCGGCACTAAGAAACAGGCGCAGCAGACTGTAGAAGAAGAGGCTGCCAGGTGCGGTATGAGCTATGTTAATCAAAGATGGCTAGGCGGTATGTTAACTAACTTCACCGTCATACAAGCCCGGATCGACCACTTAGTTCGCTTGGAGAATAGAAGAGATAAAGGTGAGCTTGATTCCTTGCCCAAAAAAGAACGGGTGAAGATAGAAAAGGAAATATTCCATCTGAATACTCAAATGGGGGGATTCAAGGAAATGACTACCCTTCCTGCAGCCCTCTTCATCACCGACCCTATTAAAGATAAGATTGCCTTTGCTGAAGCCAAAAAACTGGGCATACCCGTGACTGCAATTGCCGATACGAACTGTAATCCTGATGGCATCGATTATCCCATTCCTGCTAATGATGATGCTGTTAAGACAATTAGGTTAGTTTGCAGTAGAATAGCTGATGCCATAGTTGAAGGCAAAGCTGAAGCATTTTCCGGAGAGGTGGGGGTCACCAAATTAGCTGCTGGAGAAGGGCGCGAAGAAGCCATTGAAATTCTAGGTTCTTATACGTTTGAACCGGGGGAACCAAGTGAACCAGAGGAACCAAAGGGGCCGGAAGGAGAAATTGCATCTCCATGAAAATACCTGTTGAAGTAGTAAAGGAGTTAAGAAGCAGGACCAATGCGGGTATTAGTGATTGTAATAAGGCTCTGCTAGAGGTAGGCGGGGATATGGAAAAGGCAATCGAATTCTTGAAAGAGCGTGGGGCAGCTATTGCCGAAGAGAAGAAGGATTTAGTCGCAGCCGAAGGTGTAATCGAAGCTTATATTCATCATACTAAACGCATAGGAGCATTAGTGGAGTTAAATTGCGAAACTGATTTTGTGGCTCGCACCCGTGAATTTAAAGAACTTGCTCACGACTTAGCTATGCAGATAGCTGCTGCTTCCCCACAATTTCTCGCTAGCGAAGAGATGCCGCCAGAGGCAGAAACAGACCCCCAAACAGCTTGCCTTCTTAGCCAGCCCTTCATTAAAGAACCTGAAAAGACTGTGCAAGAAGTTATTAGTGAAACGATTACAAAAGTAGGGGAAAATATAAAAGTTCGCAGATTCGCTAGATTCGAACTTCGTGGCGATCACTAAGCCATGTTGGATGAACTATTCACCGAACTGAACTCCAGAATGCAGAAGGCCATAGATGGCTTAGCCAGGGAATTGGCTACCATCCGGGCCGGACGTGCTACTCCTGCTTTGCTTGATAACATCATGATTGACTATCAGGGCGCATCTATCCCACTTCACCAACTTGCTACAATCTCTATACCTGAGGCTAATTTAATCATTGTACAACCCTGGGACCGCACATCATTACGTGACATTGAAAAAGCCATCCTGACAGCCAACATCGGCCTTAACCCTGCAAATGATGGTAATATAATCCGGGTGGTCATCCCACCTCTTAGTGAAGAGCGGCGTAAGGAACTCGTCAAGCTGGTCTCTAGGAAGGTGGAGGAGCGTCGGATTGCCATACGCAATATAAGGAGAGATGGCATTGAGAAGCTCAGAGAGTGGGAGAAAAATAAAGAAATATCGGAAGATGAACTCAAAAGCAATGCTAAGAAAATCGACCAGTTTACAGAAGTTTGCATAGACAAGGTAAGTGAATTGGGACAGAGCAAGGAAAATGAAATACAGGAAATATAATTCGACGCTCCAGTTTCGGGTAGAAGAGCCCGCATCACATACTAGGGATATTTGTCAGGAGTGGATTGCCATCTGTTAGCCTTTCTTTATTTGTCACTCTGACTTGAACCCCTCACTGCCGCTCACGGTAAAAATGTCAGTCATTACGTTGGTTTGATTCACCTATGAAACCAGATACTAGCAAGCCTATAGCCGCTTAAAACTGTTAAAATAGAGCTATGCTCAAGCACCGAGTTATTACTGGCGCTGTGGGCGTGCCCCTCGTCATTCTCGCCATCTGGTTTGGGGACCCCTCGCCCTGGTTCAGTCTTTTGATAGCCATGGCAGCTTTGGCCGGTACTTACGAGTTCTACCACATAGCTAATTTTGACAGGCGGGAACCCTTGCTTTATTTGGGATTATTATGCTCGCTGTCACTAGTCCTAAGCCCTCATTACAGGAGTCCTGGTGTTTTGTTAGCAGTTATCACCACCACTATATTATTTACCTTGATCTATTTATTATGCCACCCTTCAAGAGAAAAGGCATTCCATAAATGGGCGTGGACAATTGCCGGTGCTCTCTATGTGGGATGGATGCTCAGCTACTGGCTAAATCTGCGGGGTTTAGAGGACGGCAGAAGTTGGGTTTATCTAGCGATATTGACTACATTTGCTAGCGATACAGGTGCTTTTTTTGTTGGGAGGGCAATCGGTAAACATAAACTGGCTCCTACCATAAGTGAAGCCAAAACTTGGGAAGGAGCGATAGGAGGCTTAGTATGCGCCATCCTGGGCGCTATGGTAATAGCGACGGTTCTTAACCTTATTTCTCCTTTTAATTTTTTGTACTGGCAGATTATACTCATTGGATTTCTCATCGGCTTATTTGCTCAACTCGGCGATTTAGTTGAATCCCTGCTCAAGCGTAATATGGGAGTGAAGGAATCAGGCAATCTACTGCCGGGACATGGTGGTATCCTCGATCGCTTCGATAGCCTCATATTCGTCGGGGCAGTGGTATACTATTATGTAATATGGGTCGTGTAAAAAAGATAGCTATCCTGGGCTCGACAGGCTCCATAGGACAACAAGCTCTGGACGTAATCCGCGCCCTGCCTAACGAATTAAAAGTAGTAGCTCTGACAGGGAATACAAATCTTGAGCTCCTAGAAAGGCAAATTAGTGAATTTCAGCCCAAGATGTTTTATTCCTCTGTTAAACCTGAAACTAGTTACGGCGGGGAATTTTTATCCGCAGAAGAAATAGCCAGTCATCCCGAGGTCGATTCCGTTATTATAGCCACTGCAGGTAATGCAGGACTAAACCCCACTCTGGCAGCCATACAGGCGGGCAAGACAGTCGCTTTGGCTAGCAAAGAAGTATTGGTGATGGCTGGTGAAATCATCGTTAGTGAAGCCAGCCTCCACAAAGCTCAAATCTTGCCTATTGATAGTGAGCATAGCGCCATCTGGCAATGCTTGCATGGTGAAGACAATGAACCGCGCAGGCTTTTTCTCACCGCCTCCGGTGGGCCCTTTTATCGCTATTCACAGTCACAATTGGCTGAGGTAACTCCAGAGCAAGCTCTTCAACACCCCATATGGAAGATGGGGAGAAAGGTAACCATAGATTCAGCAACCCTTATGAATAAAGGATTAGAGGTCATCGAAGCTCATTGGCTTTTCTCTTTCCCCTTTGATAGTATTGAGATACTAATGCATCCCCAGGCTATCATTCATTCCATGGTGGAGTTTATGGATGGTTCCCTGAAAGCTCAGCTTAGCCGGCCTGATATGAGAATGCCCATTCAATATGCACTTTCTTATCCTCAGAGGTGGTCTAATTCAGAACTACCCCGAGTTGATTGGAACAAAATCGACTCTCTAAACTTTGAGCCCGCAGATTATGATAGATTCCCCTGTCTCAAACTAGCAATAGATGCTGGCAAATCAGGAGGAACTTATCCGGCAGTGCTTTGCGCCGCAGACGAGGTAGCTGTGGAGCTTTTTCTTAACCATAGAATAGGTTTTACCGATATAGCCAAAATTGTGCAAAAGACGCTTGAGCAACATCATATTATCCGCCAGCCATCTCTAGAGGAAATACTGTCTGCCGATGCCTGGGCAAGAGAATGGGCTATAAAGCTTTCCGGTGATAACTGCAAGAAGCGTGAGCGAAGTAGCAATCTCGAGATAGAAAGATAAGAGATGAACATTGCTATAATCATTATCCTTTTCATAGTAGCTCTATTCGTGGCAATGTGTCTTCACGAATTGGGTCACTTCATTGCTAGTAAGCGTGCCGGGGTGAAAGTGGAAGAGTTCGGTCTGGGCATGCCCCCACGACTTTTCGGTATTAAGCGAGGCGAGACAATATACTCACTTAATGCCATACCTATCGGAGCATTTGTTAAGGCTACTGGAGAAAATGATCCCACAGTACCCCGGAGCCTGGCTGGCAAAAGACCCTGGACGAGGTTAGGGATATACGCTGCCGGTCCGCTGGTCAATATCTTCCTGGCCTTTATTCTCCTCAGTGCTTTCATTGCACTACCGTATTCCGTCATTGCCGGCGACGGCCTCATGGTTCATTCTGTAGTGGAGAATTCCCCCGCAGATGAAGCAGGCATCGAGCCCGGGGACATAATTCTGGAGATAGAGGGACAACCTGTTCGTAGGCGGGCAGACGTGCAGAACATGGTAAATTCTGTCGAAGAAGGAGCAGAAATAACTCTGCTTCTGCTGAGCAGCGGGCAAGTGAAAGAAAAAACCTTGAAGCCGGAACTTGACGCAGAATCACAATTGTTAAAAATAGGCGTCTGGCCTTGGTGGGATATAGTGAGCCAGGTGGATGAAGGATCGCCGGCTTATGAAGCTGGCATCAGAGCTGGCGATACCATCCTGACCATCAACGGACAACTCATATACAATGACGAGAGTATATCTAAGGCCTTGCTGTCCGTTGAGGAGGACGGAGAAATAAAGCTGGTTTTACTCCGAGACGGAGAAGAGACTTCCCTCACTTTGACCAATGTCGGCTATCAAACGCTGCCAGGCGTGGATTTGCAGTGGGTGCAAGGGGTACATATGGAACAAGAGCGACTTCCTGTATGGAGGGCAGTCTATTTGGGAGCCAGGGATATCATTTATATGCCTGTGCTCATAATAGAGGCTATTCCTCAAATTATAGAATCTCCCGATACAGCACTGGTAGGTCCAATAGGTGCCGGTCAGTTAACAGTGGAGATAGTACGCTCCTCCGGCTTCAGCAGCATGCTATTTATGGCCGGTATGATTAGCCTGGGTATCGGCATATTTAATCTCTTCCCCATCCCACCTTTGGATGGAGGAGGTATGTTGGTGGCATTCATCGAAGGATGCAGGCGCGGGAAGCGTCTTTCCCCTCGAACAGTGCGCCTGGTCTATACTATCGGCACAACCTTTTTGATTGCACTTGTAATCCTAATAACCTTTGTAGATATTTGGCGTATACCAAGGGGTTTCGGAATATGACACGTCGCACCTGCAAACAATTGAGAATTGGCCAGGTAGCCATCGGCGGCGACGCCCCCATCGTGGTGCAGTCCATGACCAAGACCGATACCCGTGATATTCCTGCTACTATAACCCAGATTAAGGAGTTGCAGGATTGTGGCTGTGAAATAGTGCGGGTGGCAGTCCCAGACAAGGAAGCTGCAGAAAGCTTGGCATCTATAAAAAGAAGCGTTTCACTGCCTATTATTGCTGATATACACTTTGACTACCGCTTGGCTTTGGCGGTATTGCAAGTCGGTGTTGATGGCCTCCGCCTCAATCCCGGCAACATAGGAGGCAGAGAACAGATTACTGTTGTAGTAGCTACTGCTAAAGAAAAAAAGGTGCCTATCCGTATTGGGGTAAACGCTGGCAGTTTACCGGCCGATTTCCAACCTGATGCTCCACTAGCCGAACGGATGGTCAATATGGCACTAGAACAGATATGGCTTATGGAAAGTCTGGATTTCGATTTAATCAAAGTCTCCCTTAAAGCCTTCGATGTTCTCACCACCATCCAGGCTTATCAAATGATTGCCGATAAAATGCCTTATCCACTACATCTAGGCGTAACTGAGGCCGGGCTTCCCCGAACGGGAGCCATACGCAGCGCCGTAGGCATCGGGATACTTCTTCATCAGGGGATTGGCGATACCATACGTGTTTCACTCAGTGCACATCCCCGCGAGGAGGTTCTCGTAGCTTACGAAATTCTTAAAAGCCTGGGGCTTCGCGAGCGGGGCCCAACCCTGGTGAGCTGCCCTTCCTGCGGCCGGGCTGAAGTTGATATCATTGCCCTGGCCGAGGCAGTAAGTAAGCGCCTAGAAAAAATAAGTAAACCTATTAAGGTGGCAATCATGGGCTGCCTAGTCAATGGCCCTGGTGAGGCTAAGGACGCCGACGTGGGTATTGCCTGTGGCAAGAGTAAAGGTGCTATATTTAGAAAAGGGGAGGTGGTGAGCACAGCGAGCGAGGATGGGTTCCTTGAAGCCATAATGGCAGAAATAAACTCTCTCGATAGTAGAGAATTAGAGTAAAGGTAAGAGAAATGCGTGTTTCCAGGCTTTTTGGCAAGACATTACGACAGGCTCCTGCTGAAGCAGAAAGTGTAAGCCATCAGCTACTGCTCAGGGCAGGCATGGTTGCCCAGGAAGCCGCCGGAGTCTATTCTTATCTGCCTTTGGGATGGCGAGTACTTAGAAAGATAGAGAACATAATCAGGGACGAAATGGACAAGGCCGGCGGGCAAGAAGTGATGCTGCCCGTATTGCAGCCTCTTGAATTTTGGCAGCAATCAGGCAGGGACGTATCCTTCGGCAAGTCTCTCTTTACCTTAACCGACCGCAAGGAACACGCGCTGGCGCTGGGGCCTACTCACGAGGAAGTCATCGCCAACCTTGCACACCGCTATGTTCAAAGCTATCGGGACCTTCCTCTCCTGCCCTATCAAATGCAAACCAAACTTCGCGATGAGCCTCGACCCCGCGGTGGTTTATTGAGAGTTCGCGAGTTTATCATGAAAGACCTTTACAGCCTTGATGTCGATGCAGCCGGCCTGGATGAGAGTTATCAGAAGATTTGTCAAGCTTACAGGAATATCTATGCTCGCCTCCACCTGCCTGCATTGATGGTAGAGGCTGATAGCGGTGCCATAGGAGGCAAGGACTCTCACGAGTTCGTGATTCTCACTGAAGACGGTGAAGACCAGGTCATTTACTGCTCCAACTGTGGATACGCCGCCAATGTTGAGAAGGCTCGATTTACGAAAACCATCGAACCTGCCGCTTCTAGAAGCCGAAACTCTGAGAGCAGCGAAGGGGAAGAGAAGAATCTCCTGCCCTTAGAAGAGATAGCTACACCGGAGATGAAAACCATAGAGGAAGTAGCTGGTTTTATTGGCGTGCCGGCAAGTCAAACTCTTAAGGCAGTGTTTTATTTTGCCGACGGAGAATTTATATTCGTTGTGATTCGGGGCGATCTGGAAGTCAATGAAACAAAGTTAAGAAATGCCTTAAAGTGCTCTGAGATCCGCCTGGTCACGGAAGTCGAGGTAGATAAAGCTGGACTCGTACCTGGTTTTGCCTCACCCATAGGCGTCAAAGGAATCAAAATCGCAGCCGATGATTCTATAACTCTAGGCTCCAACTTCGTGGTTGGCGCCAATAAGCCGGGGTACCACTTCAGGAATGCTAATTACCCCAGAGACTTCCCGGTTGACATCATGGCTGATATCGCATCGGCCCGGTCCGGCGATAATTGCGCCGAGTGTCGCAACAAGCTTACGTATGCCCGAAGCATCGAAGTGGGGCATGTATTTAAGTTGGGAACCTTCATCAGTGAGAGATTTGGGGCATCTTTCCTAGATACCGATGGCAAGTCCCGCCCCATTGTTATGGGCAGCTACGGTATAGGATTGGGACGATTGTTGGCAGCCATAGTAGAACAAAGCCACGACGGCAAAGGCATTATCTGGCCGCTCTCCGTGGCCCCTTATCACGTCTATCTCTGCCCTCTATCGTTAGAAAAGTCGGCAGTTCTTCCTACAGCACAAAAAATCTATCAGGAATTACAGAGAGAAGGCATCGAAGTGCTTTTCGACGACCGCGAGGAATCCCCCGGCGTTAAATTCAACGATGCTGACCTCCTGGGAATACCACTGCGGTTGACCTTGTCACCGCGCACCTTACAAAGTCAGAGCATAGAGGCAAAATGGCGCACGGAGAAAGAAACTCAGCTCTTGCCTTTGGAAGATTTGGCGGAACAGGTAAAGAAGCTTCTATACAAAACCTTCAAGTCGCAGTCTTGATTAGCTTAACTAACTGTTGCCTTTTTCTGCCTAACTCAGTCTCGTAAAGTAGCGCCCAATTCCTTATGCAGCCTAGCCAGCATCTGTTCTTGAGTTTGGTCAACTTCCTCGTCAGTCAGGGTACGGCTGGGTGATTGGTATACAATCCTTATGGCGAAAGATTTCTTACCTTCGGCTATTTGTTTGCCCCGATAAAGGTCAAAGAGAGTCACTTTTGTTGCTAGCGGAAAGCTTCGGATTATATTCTCCACTGTTTGGTAGACAACTTGTTCATCCACTACTAAAGCAATGTCGCGAGTTACACTGGGAAACCGTGGGATGGGCTGGTATTCCCTGGCCCAGGTAATCATACCGGAAAGTTTCCCCAAGTCAATTTCTATAAGACAAATAGTGTTAGAAAGCTCGAAGGATTGTGCTACCCTGGGATGCACTTCCCCTACTGTACCGGCTTTGTCATCATTAACGATTATGTCAGCCCCTCTTCCCGGGAATAGAATTTCATCATCGCCAATATCAAAGCTCGCTTTCAGCCCCAACTGGTTCAGGATTCTTTCCACTATCCCCTTAGCGTCAAAGAAATCGAGCGGCTCGTTTCTAGCCTGCCAGGATAATTCTGTCCTTGGGCCACTAAGCACAGCACAGAGCATCTCTCTTTCCTCAGGTAAATCCTTGCCTCGCGGTAAAAACACCTTGCCAATCTCAAATAGGCTTATGCCTGCCTGCTCAAATTTTTGGTTATGTGCCAGCGTGGCCAGAAGGCCAGCCCTCAAACTGGTACGCAAGTATTCTTGTTCCCTCGTCATAGGATTAGCCACTTTTAACGCCGGAATTTTCAACTCTGGCTTCGGGGAAAGCCTTTGCAGCTTCTCCAGGCTGATTAAAGAATAAGTCAATATCTCTTGATAGCCAAAACCAGTCATTACACTACGCAATTTTTCCTTGAGATTGCTCTGCCGGGCTACCGATGACAACTTCGATTCTTGTTGAGGCAGAGGAGAGCTAAGCCGGGTAATTGGGATTCTTTCATACCCAATGATACGAATTACTTCCTCTACGAGGTCAGCTGAGCATTTGACGTCGCTGCGCCAATAAGGCACGGACACAGAAATCTGTGAACCTGAATAGCCCTCCCGGCACTCAAAACCCAAGGATTTCAGTACCTTAAGAATTCCATTAGAATTAATCTTCAACCCTGAAAGGCGTTTCACTTCTCGGGCAGACAGCAATACAGTCCTTGGCTCTGGCTTTCCGGGATAAACATCAATTATGCCCTTGGCTGCTCTGCCACCAGCTACCTCTAGTAACAGTTGCGTTGCCCGTTTCAACGGTACTAACGGAAGCTCGGTATTGAGCCCTTTGTCAAAGCGAATCGAGGCCTCGCTTTGAACTTGAAGATGGCTACAGCCTCGTCGAATAGCAGCCTGGTTAAAATTCGCCGACTCCAAGAGGATAGCCTCAGTTCTGTCCGTAACTTCGGAATCCAGACCGCCCATTATTCCGGCGACAGCGATAGCCTCTTCTCTATCAGCGATAACCAGTATGTCTGGATTGAGAGTCCGCCTTGAGCCATCAAGGGTAGTTATAGTCTCACTACGTCCAGCCCTCCGAACGATAATTCGTCTGTCCCTAAGCTTGTCATAATCAAAGGCATGCAGGGGCTGACCATATTCCAGCATTACATAGTTAGTAGCATCAACCACGTTGTTAATGGGACGCATGCCGTAGCTATTCAGACGCTGCTGCAGCCAGCTTGGTGAGGAGGCTATCTTTATTCCAGTAATTAAACTTGCACAATACCTGGGGCATAGGTCTGAGTCGACTACGTCGACAGCGGCTAGTGAGTCTATTAAGTCTTCCAGTTCTTCGTACTGATTTGGGAATAAGCGGAGTGGCTCATTAGTTAAGGCGGCAATCTCTCGAGCGATGCCAATTACTGATAAGCAATCCGGGCGGTTAGGTGTCACATCTAAGTCAAGAATTACATCGCCTAGATAAGCACTGAGCGGTGTACCTACAGGCGCTTCAGGTGATAATACCAAAATGCCTTCGTGACTATCAGAAATCCCTAGTTCTCTTTCTGAGCAAACCATGCCTTCGGAAACGACGCCGCGAATCTCAGTCGGCTTTAGTACTGTAGTTTCTCCAGTATGAAGGTCTATAAGCCGGGCTCCTATACGGGCAAAGGTCACCTTCTGCCCAAGTCCGATATTGGGGGCACCGCAAACCGTGGTAACCTGCTCAGTGCCGAGATCAACTGTAGCTAGTTTTAGGCGGTCAGCATTAGGATGAGGATTTAATGCTATCACTTCCCCTATCACTACATTATCCCAGGTGCCACCTGTAGTTTGTATGCCTCTGACTTCCAGGCCAGCCATGGTTAGCCGTTCGGCTAGTTCTTGAGGAGTTAGCCCGATGTCAACATAATCCTTGAGCCATTTGAGGGAGACTCTCATACTATCACCTTAGAATTCAGAACTGCTTCAAAAACCTGAGGTCATTGCTATAGAAGAGGCGGATATGGTCAATACCATAGCGGAGCATGGCTATACGCTCAACTCCCAGCCCGAAGGCAAAACCACTATAGATTTTCGGGTCTATATTCACTCTTGCCAGAACATCTGGATGGACCATCCCCGCCCCTAATATTTCAAGCCAGCCGCTATGACTACACAAACGACAGCCAGCCCCCTGGCAAGCTGAACATCCGATAGCTACCTCGACTCCGGGCTCCACAAAAGGAAAGTAATCGCAGCGAAAGCGTACCTTCCTTTCCTCTCCGAAAAGGCAGTGGCAAAAGTCAAACAAAGTTCCCTTCAAATCACCCATGGTGATGCCCTTATCCACAGCCAAACCTTCAACTTGATAGAATAACGATTCATGAGTAGAGTCAGTCGCTTCATATCTGTAGATTCGCCCCGGCACTATGGTTCTTATTGGCGGGCGCTCCTTCTCCATTAACCTGATTTGCATTGGGGAGGTGTGCGTGCGAAGAAGTCTGGCTTTCCCTCCCATACCTGTATCTATCCACATGGTAGCAAACATATCTCGCGCTGGATGATGTTGGGGAATATTCAAGGCTTCAAAGTTGTAGTAATCCCATTCCACGTCAGGCCCCTCAATTACCTGGAAGCCCATATTTTTGAAAATATCGCAAATTTCATTAAGTATTTGTGTGGTGGGGTGAAGTCGCCCTGCCGGGATAGGTCGACCAGGCAAGGTAACGTCTAATCTTTGGGGATGCATGGGAGAGGTAAAAAGGGGCTCCTGTAGTGATTTTTCCTTCTCTTCCAGGCTTGACTCTAAAGATTTCTTGATTTCGTTAGCTTGAGCACCTTTCTTTCGCCGTTCTTCCAACGGCAAGGCAGCCAACGAACGTAGAACTTTCGTTAGACTACCTTTCTTGCCCAGGTGGCGGATACGCCACAACTCCAGCTCCCGAGGATTCTCAACTTTGTTCAGCTCCTCGAGAGCTTGCGTATGAAGGTCCTTGAGTTGTTCCAGCATTGATTATCAAATGGGGCTATTACTGCCCAAAATTCCTGGAATTCTCAGGCATACTAGCATTACAGGTGGGGGTTACTTATTCTCAGTTACTGAAGCTACTAATGTGGCAAACCCTTCAGGATCTTTAACAGCCATCTCGGATAGCATCTTGCGGTCGATTTCTACATTTGATTTCTTTAATTCGGCTATAAACCGACTATAAGTAAGTCCTTCAGCCCTTGCCGCAGCGCTAATGCGGGTAATCCATAGCCTTCTGAAGTCCCCCTTTCGCTCCCGGCGATGACGATAGGAATAAGCCAAGGCATGAAGCATGGATTCATGTGCTGTCCTATAAAGCTTGTGTCTCCCCGCTCGATGTCCCTTGGTCAGTTCAAGTACTTTTTTATGTCGCCTGTGGGTAACTTTTCCACTCCTAGCTCGTGGCAAGTTCTTCCTCCTTTAACCTTCTAAGCATTATTTCTCTCTTCTTAGAAAAAAACTGCTTTCCCGCTTACAAGTTACTTGTAAGGTAAAAGTCTCCTTATTCTCTTTTTATCAACTGAAGAGGTCATGACCATTTCATCGTAGAGGCGCTTAGTCCTAGGAGCCTTTTTTCGCCTCATATGGCTCTTGCCGCATTTAGTGCGCATCAGTTTACCGCCGCCTGTTACATGAAAACGACTCTCTGCCCCTTTATGAGTTTTCAGTTTTGGCATCTGTTCCTGTCTCCTTATATTTCTTCTGGGGAACCGGGGATAAGACCAAGGCTATAGTTCTTTCAGCAGTAACGGAGCTACTTACCACTGCTAATTCCTTCAAGGCTTCAGCTACTTTACGCAGCACATTCCAACCTAGTTCAGGATAAATAACTTCGCGTCCCCTAAACCTTAGAAATAGTTTTACTTTATTACCTTCCTCCAGTAATTTCTTTGTGGTCTTAATTTTCGCCTGTAAATCATGCTCTTCTATCTTGGGTCTTAAACGGACTTCCTTTAGTAAGCCAACTCTTTGACCTCTCTTCGCCTTGCGTTCTTTTTTAGTTTGCTCATACTTATATTTGCCATAATCAAGAAGCTTGCATACTGGCGGACTCATCGTTGATGCCACCTGCACCAAATCGAGACCGCCCTCATAAGCAAGTTGCAGCGCTTTCTGTAGAGGCACTACACCCAGCTGTTCCCCATCTTCCCCTATGAGACGAACTTCCCTGGCCCTTATTCTTCTATTAGTAAATAATTCTTTAACTATGCTAGTTCTACCCCCTGGAACAGTATTTAAGACTTAGCCTCTATAGCTGCCTTTATTCTACTCTTAACTTGTATCAGATTTTCTAAGCCCAGGTCCTCACCACTCCTTAAGCGAACTGAAGCACTGGATGAATCCACTTCTTTATCACCCACTATAAGCATATATGGGGCTTTCTCCAGTTGGGCTTCTCTTACTTTCAAATTCATCCTCTCAGAGCGGCCGTCAATCCGAACTCGGATACCCTCATTTGTAAAATCATCCTCTATCTGGCGTGCATAGTCAATATGGCGATCTGCTATTGGAATTATCACTGTTTGGACTGGTGATAACCACACCGGGAAGGCGCCACCATAGTGCTCAGTGAGGCAAGCTAAAAAACGCTCCATACTACCCAAAACTGTCCGATGTATCATTACCACAGTATGTTCCAAGCTATCTTCACCAATATAACAGACATTAAAGCGTTGTGGCAAATTGAAATCGACCTGGATGGTAGGACCTTGCCAGACATGCCCCAAAGCATCTTTCAGTTTAATATCGATCTTAGGTCCGTAGAAAACCCCCTCTCCAGGGTCCACTTCGTAACGCAAGTCAAGTTTCTCTAGGACGTGTCCCAATGCTTCTGTGGCTTCTTCCCACATTGAAAGTGTACCAGCGTATTTGTCGGGACGCGTTGATAGGAACACCTCATATTCATCGAATCCAAAGCTAGACATCATGAATCGCACCAAGTTCAGAACTTCCGATACTTCTCGTTCAACTTGATCAGGACGACAGAAAATGTGAGCATCGTCTTGAGTGAGTCCCCTGACCCTGGCCAGACCATATAATACACCCGTCCGCTCATACCTATATACCGTGCCCAGTTCAGCATATCTCAAAGGCAAACTGCGATAACTGTGCAACTGGTTTTTATAAATCAAAATATGGCCCAAGCAATTCATGGGCCTGAGCATATATTGCTGTCCCTCGATTTCCATCGGAGGGAACAGATAATTCTGATAGAATTCCCAATGCCCGCTAGTTTTCCACAGATCTAGTTTGGCAATATGGGGAGTGTAAACGATGTCGTAGCCTCGCTTGATGTGCTCTGTCTTCCAGAAGTCCTCGATGATTTGTCGAATCAAAGCACCTTTGGGGTGCCAGCAGATTAAGCCAGGACCAATTTCCTCGTGAGTACTGTAGAGGTCAAGTTCTTTGCCCAACTTCCTGTGGTCGCGTTTAATGATTTCAGCTTGCCATGCTAGATAATTGTCAAGCTCCTTTTGGCTTTCAAAAGCCACACCATAAACTCTCTGCAGCATCGGTCGTTTCTCGTCACCACGCCAGTATGCTCCAGCTAGATGAGTCAGTTTAAATGCTTTTACCTCACCGGTGGAAGCCAGATGGGGACCACGACATAAATCGGTGAACGAACCCTGTTTATAGATAGTTACAGCAGTATCGGGGATCTCGTTGATAAGCTCCAGTTTATATGGCTGGGTGGCAAAGAGCTTTTGCGCTTCATCCTTACTCATTTCCTCCGTAATAAACGGTACATCCTGACTAATGATCTCCCTCATCTTGCTCTCAATTACAGGCAGGTCTTCTGGTGTTAATGGACGTGACAACTCAAAGTCATAATAGAAACCATTCTCAATGGTTGGTCCGATGCCAAATTTAACCCCAGGAAAAAGATATTGTACTGCCTCAGCCATAATGTGCGATGCTGAGTGGCGCATTCGTTCCAGTTGCCTATCTCTTGTTTCTGATTTCATCCCTAACTTTCCATTATTAATCTAGAAATCAAATATTACTCCATCAAAAAATGGGCAGTACTGGACTTGAACCAGTGACCTCTGCGATGTCAACGCAGCGCTCTAACCACTGAGCTAACCGCCCATCTAACAATTGTAGCAAACATAGCTAAACAGGACAAACCTTTGACAATATGACAGAAGTGGTAGATTAGTTATCATTAGGGGGCTTAGAAATTAAACATCGATAAAAATATAATGCTTGTTGTGACTATTCCTTACCTCGCATCCTTACACCGCTGGTGATATGAACCTGTACAGTTTGATTACAGTTAGGGCAGGTCACTTCCAGAACAAGAGGTCTTCCCATCACTCTTTCTATAAGTGATGTCATTATAGAATCCATATTATCCAATCTATCATCCAACATATCTAGGCGCTTAATCAACTGGCCCATATCCCGGTCTTGCTTAGCCTGTTTGCCCGAATCAGCTCTATCTTGTGAAACCAATTTATAGACTCTTCTCTACAACGCCCAATGATTCTAGCTCAGCCTTATCTTCCTTCATCAACTTGTCTATTTGTTCAGCAACGGTGCGCTCTAAATACTTGCGGAAAGCTTCTCGTGCTGCTGGCGATGATCTCACTGCCTCCTTTACTCTCCGCCATTCATCCTCGATCACCTTATTCATCTGCTCAACACCAATGGGCTCTTTCCCTTGCCACAAATCTTCTATCCTATCCAGAACCCTGCTTGTCATAGCCCTCTTAATGCGGTCGAAAGAAAGCAATTCTTCCGCACTATATGGCTGCCCTGCTTTTTTTTCACTCATGGTGCACTACCTCCGATTAGATTTATTTAGCTTATTATCATAAGTATAGCAGCGGAACTTGTCAAGATATTCTAGTCCGCTGTATTGATTTCTCATTGACAAAGATGTATTATGTTTAACGAAAAGGAGGTATTTGGAGATGGGCGAAGTGGAAATTGGTAACGTGACGGATTTTTTTGCTAAGCCTGTGGTAGCCGGTATAGAGTTAAGCGGCACATTAAGAATAGGTGATAAAATCCATATCAAGGGGAGTACCACAGATATAGAACTGCCTGTAGAATCTATGCAGGTTGATCGCGTTAACATCGCCGAGGGTCAACCCGGCGACCTTATTGGCATAAGAGTTCCCGATAGAGTAAGGCGTGGTGACAAGGTTTATAAAGTCACTGAATAGCCTTAAGTAGATTTGCCATCTCAATAGCACTCACCGCAGCAACAGAGCCTTTGTTGCCTTCTTTAGCACCCGCCCTCTGGAGAGCCTGCTCCAAAGTGTCTGCTGTGATTATGCCCTGTATTAATGGTATGCCAGTATCCAGGCTCACGCTGCCAATCCCTCTGTTTACCTCAGCAGCAACATGCTCAGAATGGGGGGTGCCACCACGGATCACCGCACCAAGACATATTATGGCATCATATCTATTGCTCTGTGCCATTTTTTTGCTTATAAGTGGGATCTCCAGACACCCCGGGGTCCAAACAGTGTCCATGTCACCCTCAGTAACGCCATGGCGTAATAAAGCGTCCCTTGCTCCTTCAAGCAACTTCTTGGTTATTAGTTCATTGAAACGAGAAACAACCACAGCAAACTTAAGACCTTTTCCTATCAGAATACCTTCATAATGCTTAGTCATTACTTACCCTCCTGTATACCTAAAATATGTCCTAACTTCTTTTGTTTGGTTTCTAAATAGTGGATGTTATGAGGAGTAGATGGGGTTATCAGAGGAACAGTCTCAACTATTTTAATTCCATAGCTTTCCAGCCCAATTACCTTCTTAGGGTTATTAGTAAGTAATCTAATATTATGTAAACCTAAGTCAGCTAAAATCTGAGCGCCCACCCCATAATCTCTCAAATCAGGAGCAAAGCCTAAAGCTATATTAGCCTCCACAGTATCCATCCCTTGATCTTGAAGAGCATAGGCGCAAAGCTTGTTGTGAAACCCGATTCCTCTCCCCTCCTGTCTCATATACAGAAAAACCCCTCGTTCCTCTTTGGCTATACTTTGTAGAGCCATTTCAATCTGAGCCCCGCAATCACATCTAAAACTACCAAAGACGTCACCGGTCAGGCATTCGCTGTGAACACGTACCAAGACTGGCTCATCATTTGATATTTCACCTTTAACTAAAGCAACATGTTCGGCGGCATCAACAACACTTCGATAAGCCACGGCTGTAAATTCGCCATACTTAGTGGGCAGCCTAGCCTCAGTTACTTTTTGTACCAGTTTTTCATGACGGAGACGGTAGGCAATCAAATCGGTGATAGTCACAATCTTTAGATCAAACTTAGAAGCCATAGCCTCAAGTTGAGGCAGACGTGCCATTGTGCCGTCTTCATCCATGATCTCACATATGACACCAGCAGGATAGAATCCAGCTAATCTAGCCAGATCAGCGATAGCTTCTGTGTGTCCTGCTCGTACTAATACTCCACCTTCCCTGGCTCGAATGGGGAATATATGCCCCGGCCGTACCAGGTCCTCCGCCTTGGCATTAGGGTCAAGTACTGTTTTTATAGTCTGAGCTCGATCAAAGGCAGAGATTCCGGTGGTAACTTGATTTTTCGCCTCAATAGAAACTGTGAAGGCAGTGCAAAACTGTGAGGTGTTATTAGTAACCATAAGGGGTATACCTAAATCATCAAGTCTTTGACCGATAATGGGAAGACAAATCAATCCTCGACCATATTTAGCCATGAAGTTTATCGCCTCAGGAGTAACGTTTTCGGCAGCTATGGCTAGATCCCCTTCATTTTCGCGTGACTCGTCATCAACGATAATAACGAACTTGCCTGCTCTTATGTCTTCAATTGCTTCAGAAATGCTAGCCGGCATCTGTTCCCCCTGCAAATCCATATTCTCTAAGGAACTCGAAGTCTAGACTCTGTCGTCTTTGCTCCTTAAGATTTTCCACGTATTTAGCCAAAATATCTACTTCTAAATTGACCATGTCTCCAGGTCTCTTTTTTCCTAAAGTAGTATTTTCCATAGTATAAGACACTAGAGAGACAACAAAAGAAGACTCATCAAGGTTTACGATGGTGAGACTGACACCGTCAACAGCGATAAAGCCTTTGTCGACCATATAAAACATTAGTTTAGCAGGTGCCAGAATCCTCATAATACGCGATGTTTCCTTACTAGCTATATCTATTACTTCTCCAGTATCATCGATATGACCCAACACTAAATGACCACCTAGACGTCCTCCCAGTACCAGTGCCCTTTCCAAATTCACTTGGTCTCCATAACGAAGACTGCCAAGGTTAGTACAACCTAACGTTTCAGGCATAACATTAACACTGAAGCCACGATTTTCCAGGGAAATGACAGTCAAGCAAACACCATTAACAGCTACGCTATCACCGTCTCGTGTCCCTTCAAGCACCTTGTTGGCTTCAAAGGTCAAGCAATCCCGACTCGTTTCCTTAACTATACCAACCTCCTCAATTATGCCTGTGAACATACTACAAACCTAGAAATTTACGCTTCTTGTGGTAATCGCTTCTCGACATATCCACTAACCAATACATCATCGCCGAAATTCTTGATATCGACTTGACTAAGTCGTAAAGCCTCAGCCATACTATCAACACCATTTCCTCCCACGCTTGTAGCCTCACAGCCACCAATAATAATCGGTGAAATAAAAGCCAGTACCTTGTCCACCAAGCAGTGGTCAAAAAGTGAACCGAGAAGCTTGCCACCCCCCTCCACAAGCACAGTGACAATCTCTCGTTTCCCCAACAACTTGAACAACTCTACAATGTCCACCCAGCCCCCTCTGGTTGGCAATTCCAGTACTTTAGCGCCCGCCTCTACGAATTTTTCCTTCTTTACCGAGTCAAAAGGTGCTGCTACGGCAAGCAAAACCTCGCCCGGTGGTTCAAAAATATGAGCATTCAGTGGTACTCTTCCCTTACTATCAACTACCAGGCGAAGGGGTTGCATTTTTCTTATACCACCCCTACCCCCACAGCATTTAGCAGTAAGGTGAGGATTATCAGCAACAACGGTGTTTACTCCAACCATTATTGCATCGAATGTATATCGCAGTGCATGTGCATACTTTCTTGCCTCTTCCTGTGTTATCCATTTGGAATCGCCAGTTTTGGTAGCAATCTTACCATCTAGGCTCATGGCGAATTTAGCTACAACAAATGGCAAACCTGTGGTAATGTGCTTGATATAAGCCTCGTTTATTTCGTAAGCTTCTTTTTGACATATACCTATATGGGTTTTGATGCCTCCTTCATTTAGCCTTCCTGCACCACGCCCTGAAACCAGTGGGTTGGGGTCCAGTAAAGCTATATAGACCTCTGAAATACCAGCGTCAATTATGGCTTGAGTGCAAGGCGGAGTACGCCCGTAATGAGAGCAGGGTTCTAGCGTAACATACATGGTAGCACCCCCAGCCTTGTCACCAGCCTGACGAAGTGCTATAACCTCAGCATGCTCTGAGCCTGCAGGCTGAGTATACCCCATGCCAACAGCAAGTCCGTCTTTAACAACTATTGCCCCCACCGCCGGGTTAGGACTGGTATATCCCATAGCTAACCGAGCTAGAGATAAAGCATATTCCATATAATGCTGAGGGGGCATTACAATCTGCCTCTTCTGGATATACTTCCAATAACGGGATAATAAATTGTTAGCTGTAGGTTCGCCGTGCCTTCAGTATCTGTTCCTCGAATCGCTCGAACCATATGATCGTCCACGCAAAAAGTCAAATATGGCAAATATGTTTGCCCATCGCCATCTTAATAATACAAGGTAATCGCTAATTTGCCAAATTAAGCGACCCACGGGGAAGCTGTCCCCTTTGTGTCCTCAGTATTGATTGTAACAACAACTCGAGAGATGTATAAGAAGAACATTCGTAAATGGAGATGTCGTTACTATTCTTGTATAATGGATTGAGAGGTATGAACAAGACTTTTGAAGTAATTGACCATACTGCTGACGTAGGTATCATTGCTTACGGGGCAGATATCGAGGAGCTTTTTTCTAATGCTGCTCTAGCCTTATTCAGTTTGATTACTGAACTTGAAAGCATTGAGAATATATTTCACCTCGATTTGGAGGTGAGCAGCCAGGACATGGACAGTTTGCTCATTGAATGGCTAAATGAACTCATTTACCTCGTCGATGTCAAACATATTCTGTTCAACCGCTTCGATATTAAGAGTTTGACACACAACGGACTTCAAGCTACCTGCTATGGGGAAGATTTTGACGCAATGAAACATACGATAAAGGTTGGGATAAAAGCAGCCACGTATCATATGTTGAAGCTAGACAAAAGCGATGATGGTTTCAAGGCACAGGTAATTCTAGATATTTAGGAGCTACTGAAATGGCACGATGGCAAGGACAGCTTACTAAGATAGACGATTACCGCTGGGAAATCCCCCAGAATTATAAAACTGGCATGAGGGTTCCTGGTTTGATCTATGCCAACAAGGAAATGCTGGAGTCCATGCGTGAGGAACAAACGCTAGAACAGGTTGCCAATGTCGCATTTCTCCCCGGCATAGTAGGACACTCCTTTGCCATGCCGGATATCCACTGGGGCTATGGCTTCCCTATAGGCGGAGTGGCGGCAATGGATGTTAAGGACGGTGTAATTTCCCCGGGAGGGGTAGGTTATGATATCAATTGCGGCGTAAGGTTGTTACGCACCAGTCTCAGCGAAGCTGAGGTGCGGCCAAGAATTAATGAACTCATTAATGCATTATTCCGTAATGTGCCGTCAGGCCTTGGCTCTGAAGGGAAAATTAAGGTAAGCCAAAAAGAGATGAACCAGTTAATGGTGGAGGGAGCTCGTTGGGCTGTGAAGCGTGGCCTGGGTTCCGAGGAAGATTTGAATGTTACTGAAGAAGGTGGGTGTCTCAGTGGTGCCGATCCCGGCAAGATAAGCGATAAGGCAGTAAAGCGAGGCATGCCCCAGGCAGGCACATTAGGCTCAGGAAATCATTTTCTCGAGGTTCAAGTAGTGAAGGAGATATTCGACCCTCACATAGCTAGCATTATGGGCATCGATAAGGTTGGTCAGATACTAGTTTTAATTCATACTGGCTCTCGTGGCTTTGGGCACCAAGTATGTACTGACCATCTGCGGGTCATGGAGGGAGCAGTTTCGAAGTATGGAATAAGGCTCCCCGATAGGCAACTCGCCTGTGCTCCCGTAAAATCGCCGGAAGGTCAAGATTATTTAGCTGCTATGGCATGCGCTGCTAACTATGCTTGGGTTAACCGGCAGTGCATTGCCCACTGGACTAGAGAAAGCTTCTCCAAGGTTTTTGGCAAAAGTACTGAGGCACTTGGAATGAAGCAGATTTATGATGTTGCTCATAATATAGCCAAAATAGAAGAACATATTATAGATGAGCGCAAGCTCAAGGTTTGTGTTCACCGCAAAGGGGCTACTAGAGCTTTTCCAGCAGACCATAAGGATACCCCCACATGCTACAAAGAGATAGGGCAACCTGTTCTCGTGCCCGGGGATATGGGACGTTGCTCTTTTGTTGCTGTGGGCACTGGAAGGGCTATGGCTGAGACTTTCGGCTCCACCTGTCATGGTGCCGGAAGGATGTTAAGTCGTGGCGCTGCCAGGCGAAGTGTGAAGGGTCAAGATGTACTTCAAGAATTGGAGAGCAGAGGCATTACTATCAAGACGGGCAATTTTCCTTCGCTCGCTGAGGAGGCATCTCAAGCTTACAAAGATGTCACTGACGTTATAGATGTGGTTCACCACGCTGGCATTTCCAGAAAAGTGGCTATGGCTATACCTATGGGTGTAATCAAGGGTTAAATGCTTTTGATCGTTCTAAAGGTAGCGAGGAATTGGTTATGAAGCAGATCATCATTAAGCTTCCAGTCCCTCGATTGCAGGGCAATGTTTCATTAGAAGAAACGATACTAAGGCGCAGAGCAGTACGTAGATACCGTAGGGAACCATTACTCTTATCTCAATTGAGTCAAATACTATGGTCAGCCCAGGGCATAACCGGAACTAAAGAGTTCAGGGCAGCACCCAGTGCTGGTGCTACTTATCCCCTCGAGATTTTTGTCGTCGTTGGCGATCAATGTATCATCGCCGGTGAAGTAGAGGAAGCTTCCGAAGAATTACATGCTGGGATTTACCGCTATGAACCGAAATCCCATTCTTTGAGTTTACACACGTCAGGCGATTTAAGACCGGATTTAGCCAGAGCAACTCTGAACCAAGAATTTATTATCGACGCCCCGGTGGATATTGTCATCTGTGCCCTCTATCACAGGACTTCTTATAGATATGGCAAACGCGGAGAAAGATATGTTCACATGGAAATAGGACATGCAGGTGAGAATATACACCTTCAAGCTGTAGCCCTGGGACTATCCACGGTAGAGGTCGGAGCATTTAATGACGAAGCGGTAGCGAAAGTCCTTGGTGTGGAGGAACAGATCAGACCTCTATACATAATGCCTGTAGGCAAATCAGTGTAAAGAGAGAAACAAAGCGCCAAACATTTCTGTTACTATCTGCCCATACTTGCTCTGGGGACACAACTAAATTGAGCTTAGAGCCTTCTCATCACCTCAGTAAACTTATTTGACCACTAATTTGGAAAGCTATAAAATAATCTCACCCCGTAATGTATGAATCCTAAGATTATGAGATTGGTGGAACGGATACTTAAGGGAGAAAACGCCTCCTTATCGCGCGTTATCAGCCTGGTGGAAAACGAAAGCAGCCAAGTGCCCGAAATAATGAAACTTATTGCTCCGCACCTAGGAAAGGCACACTGTATAGGGGTAACCGGCCCACCGGGAGTAGGAAAGAGCACCTTGGTGGACAAGCTGACCGTGCTAATGCGGAAACAGGGTTTAAAAATCGGAATAATTGCGGTAGATCCGTCAAGCCCGTTCACGGGAGGTGCAGTATTGGGTGACAGGATAAGAATGCAGCAACATTATCTTGATGATGACGTTTTCATTCGTAGTATGGCGACTCGTGGCAATATGGGGGGGCTACCACAAACTACCAGCTCTGTGATCAAGTTGCTTGATGCCGCTAGTAAAGACATTATCTTGATAGAGACGGTAGGAGTAGGGCAAAGCGAGGTAGATATTATGGAGAAGACCGATACTGTACTTGTTATATTATGCCCTGAATCTGGGGATGCCATCCAGACAATGAAAGCAGGACTATTTGAGATTGCTGACATATTTGCAGTTAATAAATCTGACCATCCTGGTGCCGACAGCTTTGTCCGTGATATACAAGCTATGCTGCAGCTTCGGGAGACAAGTTGGTGGAATATACCTGTGGTAGCCACAGAGGCAGTTAATGACATTGGCATTGAGGAGCTTTACAAGCAAATACAATTACACCGTCAAGCCCTCTGTGAAGAGGGCCGACTTTCACAACGTCGCCAAATACAACGTAAACAGGACTTCATAAAGACTCTGGAACGAAAACTAACTCATAAGTTGCTCACGTTAATTGAGCAAGACGGTCAATTGAGTAGCTATATTGAGAGGGTGGGAAAAGGAGAGATTGACCCATACTCTGCGACCGATGAAATCCTTAAATCTGGAAGACTTTTGACCGATTGGTTACGTCAACAATCCTAGAGTGAACCTAAATGGCCAAAATTTATGATGTTGCCATAGTCGGTGCTGGCCCGGCGGGAATATTCGCTAGCCTGGAATTATGCAACGCTGGCCTAGATGTTTTGCTCCTGGACAAGGGAGGAGAAATTGATGCTCGTATTTGCCCTGTTCAAAACAGCGGGTGCTGTACCCTTTGCTCTCCATGCAATTTAGTAAGCGGCTTCGGAGGTGCTGGTGCTTTCAGCGATGGCAAACTGACTTTGTCCACCCAAGTAGGCGGCCGGCTCAAAGAACTGATCGGTTTAGACCAAGCCCAAGCACTTATCAACTATGTGGATTCCATTTATCTTAAATTCGGCGCCCCTTCCAAAGTCTATGGAATGGGGGCGAATACAGCTGAACTGGCGCAAGAGGCTGCCTCAGCTGGGCTCACATTAACTCCTGTTAAATTGCGCCACTTGGGGACAGAGCTTTGTCACGAAACGTTGAAGGCTATGCAAAATTACCTGTCATCTAAATTAGACATAAGGCTAGGAACAACAATTAGCAATATTGCAGTTGAAGATGGTGCGGTCAAAGCTGTTGAAACCAGCAATGGTGAAAGCTTAAGCTGCCGCTACTTAATCTTGGCCCCGGGGAGGGAGGGTTCAGAATGGCTATGCAATGAAGCCGAGAGGCTTAAACTAAGTCTCGCTTCCAATCCTGTAGATGTGGGTTGCCGGATCGAAATACCAATGACAACCATGGAGAAGCTAACTTCGACATTGTACGAATCAAAGCTCGAATTTTATTCCAGAAGTTTCAATGACCGGGTTAGAACATTCTGCATGTGTCCTGGAGGTGAGGTGATTATGGAGTCCACAGGCGGCTCCGACCCTGTGATTACGGTCAATGGCATTGGTTACACCCAACCTAGGACAAAAAACACTAACTTTGCCCTTTTAGTGAGCACCACCTTCACTGAGCCTTTCCATGAACCTATTGCCTATGGTAAGTATCTGGCAAGGCTAGCTAATATCCTTAGTGGCGGTGTGTTAGTGCAGAGATTGGGGGACTTAATGGATGGTCGCCGCTCCACACAAGCCCGTCTCCGGGACAGTCCCATCGAACCAAGCTTAAAAGCGGCAACCCCGGGGGATTTGAGCTTTGCCCTCCCCTATCGCTATCTCAAGAGTATAGTGGAAATGCTTCAAGCTATGGATAGACTAGTTCCGGGTGTCGCTTCCCCCCAGACTTTACTTTACGGGATAGAAGTTAAATTTTACTCTAGTCAGCTAAAATTGACCCCTTGTTTAGAGACCGAGATCGGTAATGTATTCGCTGCTGGCGATGGTGCCGGTGTCAGCCGAGGCTTGGTCCAAGCTTCAGCCTCAGGTATAGTGGCAGCTAGAGAGATATTAAAACGGTTAGGCATAAAATCTTCCTCAGCAACATGAAGTGTCCCACTTTTTTTGGCATCGATTTAACTTCAACAGAAGCCAAACCTAGCGCTTGCTTAGGATTGGATAGTAAATCACAACTTGTTTACCTTGGCTTCCTAATAGAGAATAGAGATATCGTCACTCTGTTAGATTTCTATTCACCTCAAGTAATAGCAGTCGATGCCCCCCTGAGTTTGCCATCGGGGTTATGTTGTCTTGAGGAAAGTTGTCCTTGCAAGCCAAAATTCCCAAGAAAGAATAGACAATGTGATCAGGAATTGAGGCAACAAGGAATTCCTTGTTACCCCACTAGCAAGAAGACCTTTCTCAGGGACTTGATCTACCGTGGTATCGAGCTCAAAACCAGCATCGACTGCGAGGTGAAACAAGCTGGTCAAGTCATTGAGGTCTATCCCTTTGCCAGCAAAGTCCGCCTCTTTGGCAAAACCGTGCCCCGGAAAACTACAAAACAAGGGATGAGCTTCCTGAGGGATAAGCTAGGGGAAATTCTACCTGGGCTTAAGCCATATTTAGACATGTTCGACCACGACTTGTGCGATGCCGCGGTGGCAGCTTATACTGCTTTACTCTATCACCAAAATAGGGTGGAGGCTTTAGGTAACAGTGAAGAGGGACTAATTCTTATCCCAGATTGACGTTCACCTTCTCTCTTGCTAAACTACAACAGTATGGCAGGAGGTGAAATGGAATTAACTTTAAGCGTTATCAAAGCAGACATCGGCGGCTATGTCGGACATTCTTCCAGCCACCCCGATGTAATACAAAAGGCTAAGGAAAAACTGGCACATGCCCAAGGCCAGGGGCTGCTCATAGATCACCACGTTACAGTTTGTGGCGACGACCTGCAGTTGATAATGACTCACCAGCACGGTGAAGATAGTGAACAAATCCACAGGCTAGCCTGGGATACATTTGTGGATTGTACCGATGTAGCTAAGAGCCTGAAGTTGCATGGTGCCGGTCAGGACCTTCTATCTGATGCTTTCTCGGGTAATATCAAGGGGATGGGGCCCGGTACGGCTGAGATGCGATTTTCCGAGCGCGAGGCTGAAACCATAATCATATTTATGGCAGATAAGACGGCATCTGGTGCCTGGAATCTGCCATTATATAAAATATTCGCTGACCCTTTTAACACCATCGGGCTAGTCATTGCCTCCAATATGCACTCTGGTTTCACCTTTGAAGTCCACGACGTCAAAGAGCACAAAAAAATCATGTTCAACGCTCCTGAGGAGATTTACGACATGCTGGTTTTTGTCGGCGCACCAGGCCGCTATGCCGTTAAAGCGGTGTACCATAAGGAGAGTCGTGAAATCGCAGCTGTCTCCTCTACTCAAAGATTGTCTCTCATGGCAGGCAGATACATAGGCAAGGATGACCCTGTCTGCATCATTCGTTCCCAGGGGAAGTTTCCCGCTGTGGGTGAAATACTGGAACCTTTTGCATCTCCTCACATAGTAGAAGGCTGGATGAGAGGCTCGCACCATGGCCCACTAATGCCGGTAGCTGTCCGAGAAAGCAATCCTTGTCGCTTCGACGGTCCGCCACGAGTAATAGCTGCTGGTTTCCAAATCGCTAATGGCAAGCTAATCGGGCCTCGTGACCTCTTCGATGACCCTGCTTACGATGAGGCTCGTCATCAAGCAAACATTATGGCGGATTTCCTGCGCCGAATGGGCCCGTTTGAACCACATCGCCTGCCGCTTGATGAGATGGAATATACTACCATGCCCGAAGTGGCAAAGAAGCTGGCACCACGATTTCAAGACATCTAACGACGGAATGCCGAAGCTCCTTTTAGCTACTTTCAATCCAGGGAAAATCAGGGAATATCGCTTTCTACTAGATGGTCTTGGTTATCAAATAACCACACTGGCCGAAAAAGGAATCGTAAAAGCTGTTGTTGAGTCGGGGAGTAGCTATGAACAAAATGCTCGATTGAAAGCCCTCACTTATGCCAAATTAAGCCAGCTCACGGCTCTTGCCGATGACTCAGGATTAGAGGTAGATGCCCTCAATGGGGAGCCAGGCATTAAGTCAGCTCGCTTTGCTGGTGAATCTGCTACCGATGCAGATAAAGTGAACCTTCTCTTAGCTAAACTTAAAGATATTCCTTGGGAGAAACGAACAGCCCGTTTTAAGTGCGTCATTGCTATAGCCAGTCCAGGAGGTCATGTAGAGTTTTGCCACGGCGAGTGTCATGGCATGATTGCAGGCGAGGCTACAGGAGGAAGTGGTTTTGGCTATGACCCTATTTTCTTCTGTCCCGAGATGGGTAAGACCATGGCTGAACTTCCATTTGAGACAAAAAACCAGATCAGCCACCGTGCCAAAGCAAGTCAGACGGCACGCCAGGTGCTTCAACAACTCCACGCCTAACTTGTTTCAAACCATTTGATTGGCTTTTCCACCAACTGAAATCGTGAACAATACGCATAAAAACGAGACTTTCTGCAATATTTATTGAATATTTAAGGAAAAACTATTGACATTCGAGTAACGATAGCTTATCCTTTAAAAAAAAGGGAGGTGAACAGATGCAAGCATACTGTATGAAATGCCGTGCCAAAAGGGAAATGAAGAATCCGAGAAGCATAATCATGAAGAATCGCAGGCCGGCTACTCAAGGTGTATGTCCTGTGTGCGCAACCAAGATGTTCAGAATAGGGAAAGCTTAAAGCTAGTACCGTAGTTAGGAGAACCACTGAAAGGCTGGGTATCTATATAAAAGATGCCCAGCCTTTCATATTCCTACCATATATAGAATTGTGGTCATGCCCATCCGCAGCAAAGTCCGTCTTTGAATTGCTTATCGGGATTTATTCCAGCTATCTCTGGAAAACTTCATTCTCATCTGATGTTGATTACCCCCATAGTTATTAACAGCACTATGCCACCAGCCAATACTACTCCTAGCGCAACGGCAGGAAAGGCTTTCCTCCAATCCATACCGACTAACCACGCCAAAATAGTCCCCGTGTATGCCCCGGTGATAGGCAAGGGTATAGCCACAAACAAAATCAATCCCCAGAAGCCATATTTCTCTACTTTGGGCTTGCCTCGTTTTCTTAAATTATCTAGGTACTTGTCAAACAACGGGATTCGGTACAGAAGCTTATCGTAAAAAAGGCGCAAGGCAAAAAAGACGGGAAAGAATATCAGGGCGTTAGCAGTGACAGCTATAAAGAAGATAAACAAGGGGTCTAACCCATACTGTAGTATGCCCAATGGAATGCCACCCCGTAATTCGCTAATGGGCGAAACGGTGGCTAGCAGAACCCAAGCTATTTCCCCTGTCATTATACGCTTCTTAAGCAGCGATACTTATGATTGGGAAGCATAGTTTAACATATGTTATTATATCGTGTGGCTGTTGCCAAGCACTTAATTACTTGTTATCGTCTATTTCATTTAGCTTAGGACAGGCAATGCACACGAGAAGACTGTTTGGTACTAGTGGCATCCGGGGCGTAGTCAGCCAGGATTTATCGCCTGATTTCTGTCGTGGGGTTGCCTCAGCTATAGGCACTGCCCTTCCTCCCGCCTCAACAGTGTGTATTGCTACCGACACGAGAATAAGCAGGGATATGATTAAGGAGGCGGTTATTGCAGGCTTGCTTTCTTCTGACATAAACATAGTTGATTTGGGCATATTACCTACGCCGGCGCTAGCACTGCTCACTCGGGAATCAGGCTTCGCCGCCGGTATTATGGTCACAGCTTCCCATAATCCACCCGAGTTCAATGGAATCAAACTCTTCGCTGAGAATTCGCTGGGATATAGTCAGGCTCAAGAAGCGGAGATAGAAAAGATTTTTTTTGAAAAACAATTCCGACAGGGAAAGAGAGGAACTTTGGAGCAAGCACGGGATATGAAGCAAAGATACCTTTCCTTTGTCCAAGGCAAGCTTTCCCCAACAGGATCTAATCACCGATTAAAAATAGTTGTCGATCCAGGCAATGGCGCTGCCTCCAAGTTTGCCAGCTACATCTTTGTTCAGATGGGCCTTAACGTAATACCTGTAAATGATGAGCCAGATGGCCATTTCCCGGGTAGAAGTCCCGAGCCAAGAGCAGATACTCTCCAGGGCACAATCGATTTCCTGAGGCATCATAATGCTGACTTGGCTATTTGCTTTGATGGCGATGCGGACCGCGTCGTTTTTTGCGATAAAGAAGGTTTCCTCGGTTTCAACGAGCCTATCGCCTTCATCTCGAGACTGGCTGTCAAGCAAACTGGTAAGAAAAGGATTGCTACAACCGTAGAAACTGGAACTCTTCTTGACCTGGCCGTAAAGGACCTCGGGGCAGAAGTGGTCAGAGGCAGAGTCGGTGATGTTCCCGTAGCTCATCTAGCCCACGAACTTGATGCCGCCTTAGGAGTAGAGCAGGTAGGCGTCTATATTTTCCCGGAACTGGGCTATTATCCTGATAGTATTTTCGCATCACTATTCCTGTTAAGTCAGTTAAGCGATGCCCGCGAAATCAGGCAGTTCTTCCAAGATATTCCGAGATTATCCTTCGAAAAAGTGAAGATTTCTTGCCCCAATGAACTTAAGGAGTTGGTCATGACTCAAGTAAAGGAAAAGACTCACATTTTTACTCCCGATGAGATAAATACTCTAGATGGCCTCAGGTTGGAATTTCCTGATTCCTGGATGCTTATCAGGGCTAGTGGCACTGAACCTGTCATACGAGTGATATCTGAATCAAAATCGCAGGCAAAGACGGATGAGCTTGTAAGCCAAGGCAAAGAACTTGTTCAAAGTCTGGTGGAGGCTAACAGGTGAAAGCGGTATTTCTTTGCGGTGGCCGTGGTAAGAGGATGTTTCCCATTGCTGAAGACAAGTTCCTGCTTGATTTCCTTGAGAAGCCCTTACTCGAACATCAAATAAATGCAGCCTGCGAGGCAGGTTTGAATCATTTTGTCATCATTGGGAATCCTGACAATATACAGAGGATAGAGCAAATAACCAAAAGAATTCCCGGGATAGAAGTCGACCTTGCTGTACAAAAGAAATCGGTAGGCATCGCCGACGCTTTGAAAAGCGCTGAGCCCTTCCTGCAGGGCCAGTTTTTGATAATAAATCCCAACGATGTCTTTTCAAGCTCAGCGTACACCAAAATCCTCAGCGAAGCTGAAAAAACAGCTGCCTCTTCTTATATTGTGGGTTATCAAGTCCAGAAGTATTTCCCGGGAGGCTACCTCCAGGTAAATCCTCAAAATGACTTGCTACACATTGTGGAAAAGCCCAATCCTGGCGAGGAACCCAGCAATCTGGTAAACATCTTGATTCACTGCCATACTAATTCGGAGGAACTACTACACTACATCGAAACCGTACAGACCACCAGAGACGATGTCTATGAATGCGCTCTGGACAACATGGTGAAGGGAGGACACAAGATCAAGGTGGTTCCCTACAATGACTTCTGGGCACCAATAAAATATCCCTGGCATATCTTCAAAGTAGTGGAATATTTCCTGAACAATGCTCAACCTTATATGGCCTCATCAGCCCGTGTCTCCGAGAAAGCTACAATCGAAGGAAAAGTTATTCTCAGTGATAATGTCAAGGTACTGGAAAATGCTGTGATCCGAGGTCCTGCGTATATTGGGGCAAACTCCATCATTGGCAATAATGCCCTCGTGAGAGACTACAGCCATATCGGTTCTAACTCCGTTATTGGCTATTGCACTGAGGTAAAACATTCTTACATAGGCGATGACTGCTGGTTCCACTCCAATTACATCGGTGACTCCATAGTGGATGATAATTGTTCTTTGGGCGCCGGCACTATACTGGCCAACTTTCGACTGGACGAAGGTAATATCCAGATAAAGGTTGGCGATAATCTGGTGGATACCGGCTATGATAAACTGGGGGCGATTTTGGGTCGAGGTTGCCGAATCGGAGTAAATGCCAACCTCATGCCTGGAGTGCGAGTAGGTCCTGATTCTTTCATAGGGCCTCAGGTGTGTTTGCGCGAAGACGTGGACGCGAATAAGAGGGTCCTGCTTAAACCTCGATACGAGGTACAGGACAGCCAGACAAGGCTAGACGAAAGTAAGAGAAGAGAACTGCTGGACAAGTTCAAGGGGTGAAGAAGGGAAAAATAGCGAAGCAAGGCCCCCTCTGGCCATATTAT
>Ga0255054_10000202_pt1 | contig 34092 bp, 31 predicted proteins | sample JV7_2_23_MG_FD_188634 | JGI IMG/M metagenome (GOLD analysis project Ga0255054, IMG submission 188634) | Seawater microbial communities from Jervis Inlet, British Columbia, Canada - JV7_2_23 | ecosystem: Environmental > Aquatic > Marine > Inlet | place: Canada: British Columbia | collected... | reverse complement strand
CTCGTGCTGCCGGCGATCACGCTCGGCCTGGTGGGCGCCGCTGTCGTCGCCCGCTATCAGCGCGCCGAACTGCTCGACGTGGTGCACCAGGACTTCATGCGGACCGCCCGGGCGAAGGGACTGTCTCGAACCGCCGTATTAGTGCGGCACGGACTGCGCAACGCCCTGCTCCCGATCGTCACCCTGTTCGGACTCTTCTTCCCACTCCTGCTCTCGGGCGCGGTGCTGGTCGAAATCGTGTTCGCGTGGCCTGGTATGGGCAAGCTCGCGGTGGACGCGATCAACGGGCGGGACTACTTCGTTGTCACCGGGATAGCGATAGTCGCCGCCGCGATGGTGGTGCTGGGTAACCTCATTGCCGATCTTCTGTACCGCGTGGTGGACCCGCGCACACGGGGTGAGTCGTGAGCCGCTTCACGCAGCGGCTGTTGGCGCGGCGCCGAACGGTGCTCGGCCTCGTCCTCGTATCCGTGCTCTGCGTGGCGGCGGCGCTCGCGCCCTGGCTCGTCCCGTACGACCCGACGGCGCAGCTCGACCTCGCGGGCGGCCAGTACCTCGACCCGTCCGTTGCGCATCCCTTCGGCACCGACTTCTACAGCCGTGACCTGTTCAGCCGCGTCCTCTACGGGTCTCGCATCTCACTCACGGTCGCGTTCCTGTCGGTGCTGCTGTCGGTCACCATCGGCACCGCAGTGGGCTTGATCGCGGGACTGGCCGGTGGAGCGGTCGACACGGTGCTCATGCGCCTCGTGGATGCGGCGCTCGCAATCCCCCGCGTGTTCCTGCTCATCGTGGTGCTGGCGCTGTGGGAGGGCGTCGGCCTGTGGGGCCTGATTCTGATTCTCGGCCTCACGAGCTGGATCGATGCGAGCCGCATCGTGCGCGGTGAAGTGCTCAGCCTCAAGACGAGGGACTTCGTGACCGCGGCCCGCGCGACCGGGATCGGCGCCCGGCGGCTGGCGTGGAGCCATCTCCTGCCCAATCTCGCCGCTCCGATCATCGTGACCGCTACACTCGGCATCGGGCAGATCATCTTGACGGAAGCCGCGCTCTCGTACCTCGGCATCGGTGTGAAGCCCCCCATGCCATCCTGGGGTTCGATCATCGCCGAGGGGCAGCAGACTCTGGGGAGTGCGCCCTGGGTGGCCACGTTCCCGGGAATCGCGATCGTCGTGACTGTGGTGGGGTTCGGCCTGCTGGGCGACGGGTTGCGCGACGCCCTGGACCCGCGTACGCGATGAACCCGCTGCTCAAGGTGCGCGACCTGCGCACCACGTTCACGATCGGCGACTCCGTGGCGCGCGCGGTGGACGGAGCGTCGTTCGACCTCTTCCCCGGCGAGACGCTGGGCCTGGTGGGAGAGTCGGGCTGCGGCAAGACGGTCATGGCGCTCTCGATCCTGCGGCTCATAGAAGACCCCGGTGAGATAGTCGCCGGGAGCGTGATCGAGTACGAGGGAGCGAACCTGCTGGAGCTCTCCCCTCGCGAGCTGAGGCGCATCCGGGGCGGGGAGATCGCAATGATCTTCCAGGAGCCCACAACCAGCCTCAACCCGGTGCTGACCGTGGGGGCCCAGATCGCCGAGACATTGCGCGCGCACGAGGAGATCAGCCGGGAGGAAGCGCGGCACCGGTCGGTGGGACTGCTCGACCTGGTGGGCATCCCGGATCCAGACGAGCGCGCGAGCCAGTACCCGCACCAGCTGAGCGGCGGGATGCAGCAGCGCGTCATGATTGCGATGGCGCTGTCGTGCGAGCCCAAGATCTTGATCGCCGACGAGCCCACGACCGCGCTCGACGTGACGATTCAGGCACAGATCCTCGAGCTGCTCGCAGCGCTGCAGCGTCAGCTCGGCATGGCGATGATCTTCATCACCCACGACCTCGGTGTCGTGGCCGGCATCGCAGACCGGATAGCCGTGATGTACGGCGGCCAGATCATCGAGGAAGCCACCACGAAGAGCCTGTTCCGGCGCGCGGCGCACCCCTACACGGAGGCCCTGCTCCAGGCCGCGCCACGCATCGACGCAAAGGCCGATCGTCTCTCGGTCATTCCCGGCGCGGTGCCCCCGGCCACCGCCTGGCCAGCCGGTTGCCGCTTCCACCCGCGCTGCCCCCACGCGTGGGAGCACTGCAGTGGAGCGGTGCCGGACCTGCTGCCGCTACCGCCCGAGCATCGCGCGCGATGCTGGCTCGTGGTGGAGCCTCACCGGAGGCGCGCGTGAGTTCCCTGTTGGTGGAGATCGAGCATCTCGTAAGGGAGTTTCGCACCGACGGCGGGCTGTTCGGGAAGCGGCTCACGGTGCGAGCGGTGGACGGCGTGAGCCTCGCCATAGGGCGCGGCGAAACGCTGGGACTGGTGGGCGAGAGCGGAAGCGGCAAGACCACTCTGGGGCGGGTGATCCTGCGACTGCTGGAGCCCACCACGGGAACGGTGCGGTTCGACGGCGAGGACGTGTTCGGGCTAGACAGGAAAGCATTGAGAGCGCTGCGCCGGCGGATGCAGATCGTATTCCAGGATTCCTCGGGTTCGCTCAACCCGCGGATGACCGTGGGCAACGCGGTCAGGGAGCCGCTCGTAGTGCACGGACTGGCGCGTGGCTCCGAAGCGGATGGGCGTGTGGCAGCGCTGTTTCGCGAGGTGGGACTCGACCCCGGTTACGTGACCGCCTACCCCCATGAGCTGTCGGGCGGGCAGCGCCAGCGCGTGGGGATCGCCCGGGCGCTCTCGGTGGAACCCGAGTTCATCGTGCTGGACGAGCCCGTCTCCGCGCTCGACGTCTCCGTCCAGGCGCAGGTCCTGAACCTGCTCGCCGACCTCAAGGAGCGGCGCGGACTCACCTACCTGTTCATCGCACACGACCTCGCGGTGGTGCGCCACCTGGCAGACCGCGTGGCGGTGATGTACCTGGGCAAGCTCGTGGAGAGCGCCGCCGCAGAGGCGCTCTATGCCGCGCCGCTCCATCCCTACACCACCTCCCTGCTCTCGGCGGCTCCCGCGCCCGACCCGGCGGTGGCGCGGCAGCGCGTCGTCCTGCTCGGCGATGCGCCCAGTCCGCACGCCCCTCCACCGGGCTGCGTGTTCCATCCCCGCTGCCCACACCCGCTCAAGAGCGACATATGCCGGGACGAGCTGCCCGTGCTGCACAAGGGGGAGGGGGGCCGCTGGGTGGCGTGCCACTACGCGCACGAGCCGCTTCCCGTTCCGGGGCACGGCTCGACCAGCGTGCCTGCCCCGGGGGACTGAGCCCCGCCCCCCCGGATCAGCGCCGCGCGCGAATCACTCCGATGACGTCTGCCAGAACGGGCGCCATTTCTCCTCGGATGGGGGCGGCGTGGCCAGGCTAACGCCCACCAGGCACAGGATCGACGCGAAGGCCGCCGGATAGATGATGTAGTCGTAGCTCAGCGGCAGAGAAAAGAAGCCGAGGTTCAGGCTCTCGATGCCGGCGTTGGACAGGGCGGCGAACACCAGAGTCGCGACTATTCCCGCGGCGATCGACGCGGTCCCAGCCGCGGGAGTCGCGCGACGCCACAGGAACGCGGCCAGCAGTGCGGGGGTCACGGCGGCCCCCACCATCGTGTAGGCGTAGAGAGCCATGTCCAGGATGCTCTCGAAGAAGTTCGACACGACGTACGCCACGACGGCAAGTACGGCTATCATCACCCGCTGGAACATCACGATCGTCTGCTGCTTTGCTTCCGGGTTGATGAACCGCTGGTAGATGTCCCGCGCGAGGTTGGTGGACGGGACCATCAGGAATGTGTTTGCGGTGGAGAAGATGATGGCCACCGCCCCGGTCAACAGCGCGATGCCGGCTACGAGCGGCAGGGTGCGGGCCGCCACTACCAGCACGATCGTCTCCGTCGCCGGCACGTTGAACACCACGGGACTGGGCTGGAATGCTGGGTCGTTCCAGAACACGCCAGCGCCGAACACGGCAACCGCGACCAGCACGGTCTCCACGACGACCACTCCGATGATCATGCCGATCACCGCCCGCCGCGCCGCCTTCGCGCTGGCGGCGGACATGAACTTCTGATAGATGCTGCTCTCGCCCAGCAAGAGGAAGAACGTGGGGAAGAACAGCCCCAGCGCCGCGGCAATGCCCGCGCTGCCGAACAGCGTGAAGTGGGTCGCGGGGAGCGTGGCGGTGAGACCGGCCAGCCCGCCGGCGGCCTTGAGCGTGAGCGGCGCCGCGATGAGCACGGCGCCCGTGATCAGGGCTCCGTTGATGATGTCCAGCGCCACGATGGACATCATTCCGGCCATGACCGTATAGATGACCACCAGCGCCGCGGTGACGGCCGAGCCGACCGCCGGATCCCATCCCACTAGGATGTTGAGCAGACGACCGCCGCCGATGAACTGGTAACTCGCGATCGTGAGGTAGGCGATGATGATTGCGACCGTTCCCAGGACCCGGGCGGCAGGGTTGTACCGCGTCTCCAGCAGGTCCGGGACCGTGTACTGGGCGATGCGCCGCACCCGCGGGGCCAGGAAGTAGATGATGGCGATGCCCAGCCAGGCCCCGGCGCTTATCCACAGTGCCGAGAAGCCGTTGCGGAACGCCCGTCCAGCCCCGCCGAACAGACTGCCCGATCCGATCCAGGTACAGACCAGGGTGCCCACAAGGAAGATCGTGGTGACCTTCCGCCCGGCGACCATGAAGTCGTCCTGCGTCTTGACCTGGCGGCTGCGGTAGACGCTGATCAGGATGAGGACTGTCAGGTAGATGACGATCGCCCAGAAATAGATCACGCACCCTCCTCTCGATCGGATCCAGCTCGGATTCCCCGGACAGCAACAGCCGCCTTCCCGCCATCCGCGATGCGCTCCGCGCCGTCAGGCGTCCCCGCGCTTTGGCGGTCAGCCGTTGGGTTGCTGGCTGATAGCTGGTCGGATATTGGTTACTCGAACAGTTCGGGCTGACCTTCGCTCGCCTCCACCTCCACCTTGGTGAGCGCCTTCAGGCGCCTCACCCAGGCAGCCACGTCGAACTGCGCTTCGGTGGCGAGCACCCGCCTCAGGACGTCGGGTACGTCATCCAGAGCGTCGAGCATGTCGCCCATCACCTCCCGCGCCTCCTGCATGCGGAACTCCTCGCTGCTGGCGACGGCCATGTCACGCAGGATGGCCACCTCGCTGCGAGATGCGATGATGGGTTCGTCGAGGCTGGCCGTGTATACGTCCGTGCGCTGTCCCGGCCCGCGATTCTCACTCTCGATGGGCCTGAGGCCCACGATCGCATCCGACCGCCAGTACTTGCCGTACCCCAGATAGACCATCCGACCCGGTTTGATCTCCACTTCGCCCCTAGCCTTTCCCCATCTTCTTTTTGAGCTCGTCCAACTGCTGGTCGGCCTTCGCTTCGCGCGCCGCCCGCTCCATCTCACGCTTGAGCCGCCGAGTCTCCTCATCGGCCCCGGAACGGGATATGCCGGCGGCCTCCAAGTCGCGCCACGCGGCCTCGACTCTGCGGGAGGCCTGCGTCTCCGGCCGCTTGCGGTCCTGCTCGACCAGCTGCGACTTCATCTCATCGTATTCCCGCTCGGCCAGCATCAGCTCCGCCTGCTGCGCCTCGAGCTTGTCCTCCAGCACCTTCACGCGCTCGCCGTGCTTGGTCGCGAACCTCTCGGCAACCTCAGCGGTCTCCGTATCCTGGATCCCGGCGGCGAGCCGTCCGCGGCGCTTGGCATCGGCCAGCTTCCGCCGTTCGGCGGCGAGCCGCGCCTCCGTCTTCGTCACGCCCTCACGCATCAACTCGATGGACATGCGCGCCTCGATAACCGCCTCGCGCATCTTGCCGATCACGTCGCGCGGGTCGGAGTCGGGCGTTGCCGCATCGAGCGCGGCGTTGATGGCCGCGCGCAAACTCTCGAACACTCATCAACCTCGTTGCATCACTTCACTCAGCGAAACGATATCCCGCGGTTCTAGGGGGGTCAAGCGAAGTTCCGGGCGCTGCTCCGGCTGGCCGCGCCGCCGGCCGCGGCATAGAATTCATGCATGAGACGCGCACTCTTGCTGTTACCGCTCCTCTCGCTCGCGTGCAGCCCCGGGAACCGGGAGAACACCGCATCATGCGGGTTCGCCGCCATGGCCGGCGCCACCATGGTGCTGGAGCAGCTGCGCGGCGGCGGCCGCTTCATCGACACCCCGCCCGAGGGCCTGCAGGGCACGGTGCCCGCACGCGTAGTGGGATACGGCACTACCGCGGCGCTCGTCGCCGACAGCCCGGATGGACCACTCGTAGCCTACGAGGGCCCGGGGTTCCCGTCGCTGCCGGGATGGGGACTCGCCCTGGTAGAGGACTCGCTCGACACGTTCAAGGGCGTGCTGATCTACGAGACCCAGCCGCCGACCGGTTACCCGATCCTGGGCGGCGTAGTGGGCGGTAGCTACACCGTGCCCCTCTACGGCGCGCGGGTGAGCTGGGGCGGCGTCAGCGACCCACGCTGCCCGCTCTTCGGCTCGATCGACTCGATCGCGGACTGAGTGGCTCCTGCCGCTCAGCCCTGCAGCCGAAACTCGTCGCCAACCTGCCGCAGCAGGCGACCGGGCGTGTTGACGTGCGGGAACAGGAGGCGGTCCGAGAGTCGGTTGAGCGCCACTCGTATCGCGGAGAACGACTCGGCCGCCCTGGAGTAGAGACCCGCCAGATCGAGCTGCTCGGCCAGCCGGTGGCTCGCCGCGAGACGGAAGCCGCGCATCCCCAGCTCCTCGTAGTAGCGCAGCCCGGGTCCGCCCCGCCGCTCCTCCCGCGCCGTGATGTGATCCGGAAAGACCCCCGCCATCCACAGGCTGAAGTTCCCCAGATGGGCGGCCAGCAGGAAGCCGCGACGCCCCGCCACAGCCGCAATGTCGGCGACGAGATCGGTCAGGTAGCGGTACTGCTCGTCGTCGAACCTGCTGATTCGGTGTCCCCGGTCGCGCAGCCCAAACTCGAACACGAGCGCGCCCAGGTAATCGCAGAGGCTGCGATCGTCGATTCCCGACGCGCGCAGGGCATGGCGTACGGTTACGTAGATGAACAGCGCCGCGGTCGGTTGCCCGAGAGATTGCGCCGTACGCAGCAGCTCCGGCAGCTCCGCAGCGTCCAGCAGGGAGTCGATGCCATGTTCCCCGGCCATCCGCAGCAGATCGCCTCTGTGCGCGGCGTCACCGCGCGACAGGAGCTGAATGACAAGTTCTACATCTGTCGCGGAGATGCGCTCCCGCAAATTGGCGAGGATCATGTCGCACCCTCTCAGAACGGGTAACCCGTCGCTTCACGGCACCGGCTCGCCGGCGTTCGAGCTGCTCACCAGAATGGCTGAGCAGATGGCGGGCATGTACGACGTGACCGCCGCCGTGAACCGCATCGCCGACGTGCTTCGCAACATCCTCAAGCCCGACACGCTCCTCATCGTCCTCACCGATCTCGACACGGGCGACGCCCGCATCGCCTACACCTATCAGTATGCCGAAGCACGGCCCGATGATCCACTGATCCGTGCTGGCAGCGAAGCTCCTCGAGTGCTACCACGCATCACGTCGCGCGAGTTGAAGGAGTTCGGCGCCCCACCGAGCACCACCATACGCTCGTGGGTCGCGGCACCGGTGGTCGCGGCAGGACGCACCGTGGGAGCGGTTTCCGCCACTGCGGGCGCGCCGGGTCACTTCTCTACAGCGCACCTGGATTTCCTCTGTGCGGCCAACGCACTGCTCGGCGTCGCGATCGAGACCGCGCGTCTGGTCAGGGTGATCTCGAGCGGCAAGGGAGAGTGGGAACAGACGGTGGACGCCATCGGCCAGGCGTTCTGCGTCGTGGATGCGGACGGCACGATCCGCAGGGCGAACCGCGCCTTCTCCGTGATCGCGCACGTGCCGGTGACGGCGGTGGGAGGGCGGCCCTGGAAGTCAGTGCTCCCCGAGCACTGGGCTGAGCCGGTGGCGCGCGCGCTGGCGGCCGCCGGAACGCATACCCAGTACGAGCTCAAGAGCGACGAGCACACCTTCACGGTGTCGGCGCTGCAGCTGGCGGAGCCGGAGGGAACCGCCGTGCTCGTGTTCGAGGACCAGACCGACAAGCGCCTGCTGCAGGAACAGCTCATACAGTCCGAGAAGATGTCGGCCATCGGACAGCTCATCGCAGGAGTGGCGCACGACCTCAACAACCCGCTCGCCTCGGTCGTGGGTTTTGCAGACTACCTGGTCGAGGAGGGTGATCCCCCCGAGGCGATGCGACACCCGCTCGAGGCGATCCGCCAAGAGGCAGAGCGCGCTGCGAGCATCGTGCGCAACCTGCTCAACTTCGCACGCAAGCAGGAGGATCTGCGCCGCTCCCAGCCCATCCGGCCGATCCTGGACGCGATCATCGGGCTGCTGCACAACCAGCTGATGACGTCCAAGGTGGAGATGACGCTCGAGGTCGACGACGACCTGCCGTACGTGGACGTGGACGCGAACCAGATTCAGCAGGTGTTCGTGAACCTCGTCAGCAACGCGACACAGACGATTCACTCGTCGGGAGTGGGAAGCCGAATAGGCTTACACGTCACGAAGTGGCTGGACGGCGTCGCCGTCACCGTGGCAGACGACGGCCCCGGCGTACCCGAAGCGATCGTGCAGCGCATCTTCGAGCCATTCTTCACGACCAAGGGAGACGGGGGCGGCACGGGCCTGGGCCTATCCATCTGCCAGGGGATCATCAGGGAGCACGGCGGCCGGATCGTCTACGCGCCGGCTCCGGACGGCGGAGCGACGTTCCGTGTGGAGTTGCCGGGAAGCGCCCCGCGCGAGCCCACCGGCGAGCACCCGGTGCCGGAGACCGGACCGCTCGCGATCCTCGTCGTGGACGACGAGCCCCACATCATCCACTACATGCGGGCGACTCTGGAGGCCTGGGGCCACACGGTAGCCGTGGCCTCGAATGGAGCCGACGCCCTGGCCCAGGCAGCGGACCGGCCGTTCGACGTCATCATCACCGACCTCCGGATGCCCCACCTCGGGGGGCGCGAGTTCTACGAAACTCTCGAGCGGGACCACCCGGAGACCGCCCGGCGGGTGATATTCGCCACGGGGGACACCGTGGGCGGAGACGCACTCGAGTTCCTCGAGGCCGCCGGACAGCCCTACCTGCGCAAGCCGTTCACCCTTGCAGAGTTGCGCAGGGCACTGGCCCGCGCTGCGGTCGCCTGACCCACTCCGCGCGCCCTTCCCCACCCAGCTAGATTCCACGGGCCCCGAACCCTGCGCCCGCTGTGGCGTATGGTTGGTGGGGACCGAGCGGACGCCCGGAAGCCCGGGCTACCAACCCGAGAGGGCTCGAACTTGATCTACGTTTGCGTGGTCGCTCGCAACCAGGCTCCGACGGTCGGACTGCTCCTGTGGAAGCTCCGCAAGGTGCTCCAGGAGTTCCCCCGGGAGTACCACATCCTGGTGGCCGACATCGGCTCGGATGACGGGACCGATCAGACCCTGGAGACATACCAGCGGGCCCTCCCGATGACCCTGCGGCGCGAGGCGGGAGGGGGCTACGCCGCAGGCCTCGACGCCCTCGTGCGCGACGCCCTGGCCCGCTCCGACCGTCCCAAGCGCGACTGCATCCTCACCCTGCCGGCCGATTTCTCGATCTCACCCGCAGTGGTGCCTGAGCTGGTGAAGCGCTTCGAGTCGGGGGCAGACCTGGTCGTAGCGGAGGCGGAAGCCGCCGCGTCGCTGAGCATGAGCATGGTGCGCCGTTGGGCGCCGTGGCTGCTCAAGCCGGGCGTCACGCTTCCGGGCGTGCGCGACCTGACGTCCGGCGTCTGCCTCGTCCGCCTGATCACGCTCAAGAGCGCGCTCAAGGACCGCTCGGACGGGCTGCTCGAATCCGAGGGTCTGAGCGCCCACGCGGAGCTCCTGGCCAGGGCCGGTGCGAGCGCCCGCCAGATAACCACGGTATCGGTTCCCGCCCGTCCGGAGGCGGCCGTCGATGCTTCGTTTGGCTCCGCACTGGCGCTGGCTCTCGACCTGTTCCGTACGGGACGCCGGCTCCGCATCCCCGCGCCCACCACAACCGTGCAACGGACCTGACCGCAATGAGCCGTCACCTGCTAATCGCCCTCGCGCTCGGGGCCCTGTCGGGCGGAACGCTCGCTGCACAGGCGCCCGCCGACTCGGCTCTCGATCTCACCGCGCGGTTCCAGGTGGGCGAGACCCTGGTGTACGACGCCCGCTTCGGCCTGCTGAATCTGGGGACCGGGCTGATGCACGTAGCCGGGATCGACACGGTGCAGGGGGTGCCCGCCATGCACGTGGTGTTCGTGCTGCGGGGCGGCTCGTTCTTCTACCACATCAACGACCGGATCGACTCCTGGTTCGGGCTGGACGACTTCGCCTCACGCCGCTTCGTGCAGGACTACGAGGAGGGCAGCTCGGAGCGCTACACGGCGTACGACATATTCCCGGACTCGGGATACTACCGGGAAGAGGGCGTGGACACGGTGGCGGCGACCGTCGCGAACCCGCTGGACGACGCGGCGTTCTTCTACTTCGTGCGCACCGTGGAGCTGGAGGAGGGTGAGCGCTACGAGTTCGAGCGCTACTTCCGGCCGGACCGCAACCCGGTGGTGCTCGAGGTGCTCGGCCGCGACACGTTGGACCTTCCGGCCGGCCGCTTTCCGACCATCGTGGTGCGTCCCACCATCAAGGGGCGGGGCATCCTGGCCGAGGCCAAGGAGCCGCGCATGTGGCTGAGCGACGACGAGCGCCGCATCATGGTGCAGCTCAAGGTGAAGTTCGCCTCCATCGCCACGATCACGCTGCGGCTGCGGGAGGTAGCCGACGAGCTGCCCGAGGATATGGCCGACGCCGGATCCTGAGGGCGCCGGAATCCCGGAAGAAAAAGCGGGGCCCCGAGGGGCCCCGCGTATTTATCCACCGGCCGGCGCGGCTATTGGGACTGCTCGCCGCGGACCGCGTCCTTGACCTTCCGGGCCGTCTTGGGGCTGATCAGCTTCAGGATCAGGTAGAATATGAAGCCCAACAGGGCGAGCCAGAGGACCGCCCAGGCCAACTGCCACACGATTCCGACGGCCGCGAGAAGGAACTTGATCGCGATGATGCCGACGATCGCGAGCACCGCATACCCGACGAGCGCGCGTACCATGACTTGCCTCCACTGCTGAAAAGGCTCACCGTTCTCTACGAACCTATGGGCGGGCAGGTTTCGCCTCAAGGAAGATATGGCCCATCCTGAAGTCCTGATCGTGGGAGGCGGCGTGATCGGCGCCGCCTGCGCCTACCACCTGACCCTGCGGGATGTCTCGGTCAGCGTGGTCGAGGCAGGCCCCAGGCCCGGCGCGGCGACGCCGGCGGCCGGGGGCATGCTCGCTCCATTCGCCGAATCGGCGGCCGAGGACCCCCTGCTGAGCCTGTGCGTGCGCGCTCGGGACGTGTACAACGACCTGTCCGTGGTGCTCCAGGAGGAGACCGGGATAGACATCGGGCTGAGGACCGAGGGGATCCTCCAGATCGCGTTCACCGAGGAGGAAGCCGCCAGCCTCAAGAGCGACATTGCCTGGCAGCGGCAGAGCGGGTTCGCCACGGAGTGGCTCTCGGCGGAAGACGCGCGGGAGCTGGTCCCAGGCCTGGGGCCCGAGGCCCTGGGCGGAGCTCACGCACCGGAGGACGGCGGCCTGGAGCCGATGGCGCTGCGCGACGCCCTGCTGGAGGGCGCACGGAGGCGCGGCATGACCCTCGTGGAGGGCGAGTCCGTGGAGCGTCTCGTGGTACGTGACGGACAGGTCACGGGGGTCGAGACCGGCACCGGTCCGCTCCCGGCGGGGGCCGTAGTGGTGGCGGCCGGCTGTTGGTCCGGGGGCCTGGAGGGCCTGCCCCGTTCCCTGCCGGTCGAGCCCATCAGGGGTCAGATGGCGGCCCTCGCCTGGCCCGATGGCGAGCCGCCGGCAATCGTATACGGCGGCGGCGGTGGGACTTACGTACTGGAGCGCGGGGGCGAGGCGATCGCCGGCTCCACCATGGAGCAGGCCGGGTTCGCCACGGGAGTCACCGAGGACGGGCTCAGGCAGGTGTACCGCTCAGTGCGGCGCATCTACCCCGCCCTGACGGGGCTTCCCGTCAAGCGCACCTGGGCGGGGCTCCGCCCGGTAACCCCCGACAAACGCCCCATCCTGGGCCGGGACCCCGAAGTGGAGAACCTGTGGTATGCGACCGGGCACGGCCGCAACGGCATCCTGTTGGCGGGGATGACGGGCGACTTCCTCGCGCAGCTCTACGCCGGTGACGAGTTGGAGCACGACCTGAGCTCGATGGACCCGGGCCGCTTCGCCGCCGCCTGACCCCGCGGCAAGGGGGCCACCGCGCGCCGCGCCCCGTTTCAACCGTGTGGTTGACCCAACGCTGGTATCCCCCCCGAAGCGAAGGTAAGTTTCGCGCCTCATGGAATTCGTCCAGCTGACCTCCCGCAGCCGACCGCTGTCCGAGGCGGCGCCGCTTCGCAAGCCCGCGTGGCTCAAGGTGAAGGCGCCCGGCGGTACGAACTACGTCGGCGTGAAGCACCTCATGCGGGAGCTGGGACTCAACACCGTTTGCGAGGAGGCGCACTGCCCCAACATCGGGGAGTGTTGGGAGCACAAGACGGCCACGTTCATGATTCTGGGCGACGTGTGCACGCGAAACTGCTCCTACTGCGCGGTGGCTCACGGCACACCGGCCCCCTATGACGCCGAGGAGCCGGTACGGCTCGCCGAGGCCGTCACCAAGATGGGCCTCGAGCACGTCGTCATCACGAGCGTGGACCGCGACGATCTGCCCAACGGCGGCGCGGAGGCGTTTGCCGGGTGCGTTACAGAGATCCGGCAGCGGGACCCGGAGACGTCGGTGGAGTTGCTGATCCCCGACTTCAAGGGCTCGGACACGGCGCTGCAGCTCGTGGTGGACGCCGGGCCCGACATCCTCAACCACAACCTCGAGACGGTCGCGCGGCTCTACCGCATCGCGCGTCCCGGCGGGCGCTACGATCGCGCCCTCCGCCTGCTCAGGCGGGCCAAGGAGATGGACCCGGAGATGATCACGAAGTCGGGGATCATGGTTGGCCTGGGCGAAGACTGGGACGAGTTGCTGGTGGCGATGCGGGACCTGCGCGAACAGGACGTGGATATCCTCACGCTGGGGCAGTACCTGCGGCCGTCCGGGGGGCATCTCCCGGTAGCTCGCTTCTACACGCCCGACGAGTTCTCCCAGCTGCGCGAATTCGGCCGGGAGCTGGGATACCGGCACGTTGAAGCCGGCCCGCTGGTGCGTTCCTCGTATCACGCCTGGGAGCAGGTCCAGCGCGCCGCTGTCTGACCGAGTCGGAGACAACGTGGCTCATCCTCATTCCGAGACCCATCTCGACCCCGCGCGCGCCGGCTTCTACCGCGACCTGCTGCGCCAGATGCTGCTGGTGCGGCACTTCGAGGAGAAGGCGGGCGAGGCCTACGCACAGGGTAAGGTCGGCGGGTTCTGCCACCTCTACATCGGACAGGAGGCCGTGGCCACCGGCGCTCTCGCTGCCGTACGCGAGGACGACTACGTGTTCGCCGGCTACCGTGAGCACGCCCACATCCTGCTGCGGGGCACCAGCCCCGGGGCCGTGATGGCCGAGCTGTTCGGCCGCGCCGACGGATGCTCCAGGGGCAAGGGCGGCTCGATGCACATGTTCGATGCCGAGCGCAATTTCCTCGGCGGCCACGGCATCGTGGGCGCTCAGCTGCCGCTCGCCGCGGGCGCCGCGTTCGCAATCAAGTACCGCGCGACCGACCAGATCGCGATCTGCTTCTTCGGCGAGGCCGCGGTCAACATCGGTGCGTTCCACGAGACACTCAACATGGCGGCGCTGTGGGAATTGCCCGTCGTGTTCGTCGTCGAGAACAACCGCTACGGCATGGGCACGGCGCTGGAGCGCGCGGCCGCGGTGTGGGACGTGTACCGGCGCGCGTGCTCGTACGACATGGCCGAGGAGATCGTGGACGGAATGGACGTGCTCGCCGTGCACGACACCACCGTTCGCGCGGTGGAGCGGGCACGGGATGAGCAGGCCCCCACGCTCATCGAGGCGCGCACGTACCGATACATGGGCCACTCGATGGCGGACCCCATCCACGGACACTATCGCACCAAGGAAGAGCTCGAAGAGCAGAAGAAGAAGGACCCCATACGGAGGCTCGAGAGGCGGCTCGCAGCTGAAGGGCTGATGGGGGAGGACGATATCAAGGAGATGGACCGGGACGTCCTCGCGGAGGTCGAGGAGGCCGCCCAGTTCGCGGACGAGAGCCCGGATCCGGGACCCGAAGCCCTGTACACGGACGTGTACGCCGACTGATGCCTACGCTCACCTACCGCGACGCACTGAATCAGGCGCTCCGAGAGGAGATGGAGCGCGACCCCGACGTCTTCCTGATGGGCGAGGAAGTGGGCGTCTACCAGGGCGCCTACAAGGTGAGCCGCGGCCTGTTGGAGCAGTTCGGGGAGCTGCGGGTCGTGGACACGCCCATCGCGGAGAACGGATTCGCCGGCATCGGCGTGGGCGCCGCGATGGTGGGCCTCAGACCGGTGATCGAATTCATGACCTGGAACTTCGCGCTGCTCGCGATCGACCAGGTCGTGAACTCGGCAGCCAAGATGCTGTACATGTCCGGCGGCCAGTTCCCGATCCCCGTCGTGTTCCGCGGCCCCGGCGGCGCGGCGCTCCAGCTGGGAGCGCAGCATTCGCAGGCGTTCGAGTCCTGGTACGCGCACGTGCCCGGGCTGAAGGTCGTGGCTCCGGCCACGCCGTACGACGCCAAGGGACTGCTCAAGTCGTCCATCCGGGACAACAACCCGGTTGTGTTCCTCGAGGGCGAGATGCTGTACAACAGCAAGGGAGAGGTTCCCGAGGACGAATACGTGATCCCCCTCGGCGAGGCCGACGTCAAGCGCGAGGGCGCCGACGTGACGATTGTCTGTCACTCCAAGACGGTGGCCGTGTCGCTGAAGGCGGCGGAGCGGCTCGAGGCCGAGCTCGACATCTCAGCGGAGGTAGTCGATCTCAGGACCATCCGGCCCCTCGATGTCGCGGCAGTCGTGGGCAGCGTGCACAAGACCAACCGCTGCGTCGTCGTAGAGGAAGGCTGGCCGTTTGCCGGCGTGGGCGCGCAGGTGGTGGACCACGTCCAGCGCGAGGCGTTCGACTATCTCGACGCGCCCGTCCAGCGCGTGACCGGCGCGGACGTGCCGATGCCGTACAACAAGCACCTCGAGCGGCTCGCCAAGCCCAACCCCGACAGCGTGATCGCGGCAGTCAAGAAAGCGACCTACCTCGATGGCGACTAAGGTCTTCATGGAAGCGCTCTCCCCCACGATGGAGGAGGGCAAGCTCCTCGCCTGGCAGAAGCGGGAGGGCGACGAGGTCACCAACGGTGACGTCCTCGCCGAGGTGGAGACCGACAAGGCCGTCATGGAGCTGCAGGCCAGGGGCGCGGGAGTGCTGCGCAAGATCCTCGCCCCGGAGGGCTCCACGGTAGAGGTCGGCAAGATCGTCGCCGTGATCGCCGACGTCGACGAGGACATCGAGCAACTGATCGCCGGCGCCGACGCGGCGCACACGAGCGCGCCAGCCAAGCCCGCGGCGACGCCCAAGGCGCAGGCTGCCACGCCGGTTCCCGCCCCTGCAGCCCCGAAACCAGCCGTGCCAACACCGCCTGCGGCACCGGGCGCGCGTGTGAAAGCGTCGCCGCTGGCCCGCCGCATGGCCGCCGAGCGCGGGGTGGATCTGTCTCACGTTCAGGGTTCGGGCCCCAGTGGCCGTATCGTGATGCGGGACCTCGATGGCGCGGTTCCGGAACCAGCTCCCGTTCCGCTCGCCGCGGGCGGTTACGAGGACGTCGAGCTCAGCCAGATGCGCAAGACGATCGCACAGCGCCTGGTCGAGTCCCTGGGGCCGATACCGCACTTTTTCCTCACGGCCGAGGCCGACATGGACCGGGCGTCCGACGCGCGCGATGCACTCAACGCGCGTGACGCGTCTCCCCGCATCTCCTACAACGACATCATCCTCAAGGTGGTTGCCGCGGCGCTGCTGCAGCACCGCGAGTGCAACGCGTGGTGGATGGACGGAACGGTCCGCTACTTCGACGAAGTGCACCTCTCGATGGCGGTGGCCATCGACGATGGCCTGATCACTCCCGTGATCCGCAATGCGCACCTCAAGTCGCTGCGTGAGATCGCGGTGGAGACGCGCGAGCTCGCCGGCCGGGCGAGAGAGCGCAAGCTCACACCCGAGGAGTACACCGGTGGTACGTTCACGGTGTCGAACCTCGGGATGTTCGAGATCGACCAGTTCACCGGTGTCATCAACCCGCCCGAGGCGGGGTTGCTCGCCGTCGGCACGATCGTCGAGAAGCCGGCAGTGGACGACGGGGAGCTGGTAATGAGCAAACGCATGCGCCTCACCATGAGCTGCGACCACCGCGTAATCGATGGGGCAACCGGGGCGAGGTGCCTGCAGACGATCAAGCGGATGCTGGAGAACCCGTTGGCGATAGTCTATTGACAGCCGGGAAACGGGAACGTTGGGACGGGGCAGCGGCAACCGGAGAGGCAAACCAGAGATAGGATTCGGACAGTGTCCAAGGAATTCGATGTAATCATCCTCGGTGGCGGACCCGCCGGTTACGTTTGCGCGATCAGGGCCGCCCAGCTGGGCCTAAAGGCCGCGGTCGTGGAGCGCGAGAAGCTCGGCGGCGTATGCGTGAACGTAGGGTGCATACCGAGCAAGGCCCTGCTGCACAGCGCCTACGTGGCGAACCTCGTCCGAAACGACGCCAAGAAGTTGGGAGTGGACGTGGGCGACGTGTCGCTGGACTTTGGCGCGGCCATCAAGCACTCCCGCACCGTGAGCGAGCAGAACTCGAAGGGCGTCGAGTTCCTGCTGAAGAAGCACAAGGTGACCGTAATCAGCGGAACGGGCACGCTTCAGGCCGGACGGAAGGTGAAGGTCGGGAAGGACACGTACACGGCATCCAAGGGCGTCGTGATCGCCACCGGAACACGCGTGAAGGGTCTGCCGCAGGCAGGGCTCGAGCTCGACAAGACGAACGTGATCTCAACCGACGATGCGCTGTTCCTCAGCGAGGCGCCCAAGTCCATCGCCATAATCGGGGCGGGAGCCGTTGGCTGCGAGTTCGCCGACGTGCTGAACGCGTTCGACACGGAGGTAACGCTGATCGAGGTGCTGCCGCGCATCCTTCCCCTGGAGGACTCCGACTCGTCGGCAGTGCTCACGAGGAGCTTCAAGAAGCGCAAGATCGCCATGAAGGTCGGGGCCATGGTGAAGGGCGCCAAGGTCGGCAAGGGCAACGTCACGCTCGACGTCGAGGTGGGTGGAAAGATCGAGACGATCGAGGTCGAGAAGGTCCTGCTGGGCGCCGGCCGCGCGCTCAACACTGAGGACATCGGGCTGGACGTCGCGGGCGTGAAGCTGAACGAGCAGGGCTTCATTGCGGTGGACGAGAATCTCGCGACCAGCGCCGACGGCGTCTACGCGATCGGCGACATTGCCGGGCCACCGATGCTGGCGCACAAGGGGAGCCGCGAGGGCGTGATCGTCGCCGAGGTGCTCGCCGGCAGGAAGCCGCACCCGATCCGTTACGACAACATCCCCAGCGTCACCTACTGCCACCCCGAGGTCGCGAGCATCGGGCTCACCGAGGAACAGGCGAAGGAGAAGAAGCTCGACTACGTGGTCGGCAAGTTTCCCCTCACCGCGAACGGACGAGCCCGCGCCTCCATGGAAACCGAGGGGTTCGTGAAGATCATCCGCGACAAGCGGTACGGCGAGATACTCGGTGCGCACATCGTGGCGTCGCACGCGAGCGAGATGATTCACGAGCTGGCCGTGGCGCGTGAGAACGAGTACACGGTGGAGGAAGTGGATCTGGCCGTGCACGCGCATCCCACCCTCTCGGAGGCGGTGGCGGAGGCGGCGCTCGACTCGCTGGGCCGCGTGATACACACCTAGACCGTGCCCACCAGCGACCCCATCGGAACCGCCTTGGCAAGCCTCGGCGCCGGTGCAGCCACCGGCGGCGCCGTCATTACGGTGGGAACGATCGTTCTGCGTGGGGGGTGGGGCGCCGACGCGCCCAGCGCGCCGGTCTGGCTCCTCCCCGTAGTGTTATTCGTGGGAGTGGTCGCGGCGGTCGTGATCTGCTGGAGCCTGTCGCGGCCCATCGAGGACTACTTTCGCCGCGGCATTGCCACGGTGATCGCCGTCTTCGCGGCGCTCCTGCTGGCCGGCCTGGCGGCGCCCGCGGACATGGTGGGCGGCATTCTCGGACTCATCGTCTATCTGCTGCTGCTGACGGGCGCCGACATCCTCGCGCTGCTCAAGTGGCGGCGGGCGGCAAGCGCGTGAGCTCCGAGCTCGGCATCGTGGGGCTCGGCCGCATGGGTTACGGCGAGGCCCTCGAGCTGCAGCGGCGGTTGGCGCAGGCCCGCATCGACCGCGCGATCCCGCACGACCTCCTGCTGCTCGTGGAGCACCCACCGGTCATCACCTTCGGACGCTCGTCGGCGAGCGAGCACCTAACGGCCTCCCGGGAGGCGTTGGACGCGAGAGGCGTCGAGCTGTTCGAGATCGAGCGCGGCGGCGACGTCACCTTCCACGGCCCCGGCCAGCTCGTGGGCTACCCCATCTACGATCTCACCGAGCACAAGAGGGACCTGCACTGGTTCCTGCGACAGCTCGAGGCAGCCCTGATCGGCGCGCTAGGCGGCCTGGGGGTGAATTCCGAGCGCAGTGAGGGCTACACCGGCGTGTGGACCCAGGGCCGCAAGATCGCGAGCATCGGAATCCACGTGAAGCAGTGGGTCACGTGGCACGGCTTCGCCCTCAACGTCACGACCGACCTCTCCTACTTCGACCTCATCGTACCGTGCGGCATCCCGAACGTCGTGATGACCAGCGCAGCCAGGGAGCTCGAGGAGCGGACTCCGCGAGACCTGTGGAACCGGGCCGCCGACGCGGTGGTGCTGGGCTTCGTCGAGACGTTCGGACAGGACGCGGTGGCGCTGCCGCTGGAGGAGTTGCAGCAGGCACCCACCTAGCCCCATTCGGTCTACCCGTACTACCTACCGCGTCAGCTCCACCTACCCCTCGCGTCAAGCCGCGCACGCACAAATCGTGACGACACCTGTCCCGAATCGCCGGGAACCAGCGGCGCGAGCAGCGGGTCAAGAGGTAGGGACCGCACCTGAAGACGACCATGCGACGCTTGCTGCGAAGTCATCGTGTTCGAGATCCGACGGTGACGTAAAGGAGACGTGAATGAACGGCACGACGACCGGTCGCAACGCGCTTCTGCTCGCCGCGGCCGTGGCAATCACGGCCTGGGGAATCCTCGGCTTCGTCGACAGGCGCGGCCGCGGCCGCGCCGAGTTCGTCTACGAAACCGACTACATGGTGATGGTCATGCCGGACGGTCCGGCCGCCGAGGCCGGGATGCAGGACGGCGACCGCATGATCAGCGTGGAGGGGATAATGGTGGAGGATCTGCCACTCTACTCCCGCTGGCCGCGCTCGCTCGGAGCGCGGGTTGGGGAGTCACGCCGCTTCGTGGTGGAGCGGGAAGCCGAACTCCTGACGATCGATGTGGTGTACGGGCCTACACCGCGCGGCGTGCTGCACTTGCAGCTGGGCGCGGGGCTGATCGGCCTCTCGTTCCTGTGGTGCGGGATCTGGGCGCTGTTCGCGGTCGGGACACCGCCCGCCCTCACTCTCGCATACGTCGGATTGGCGGCCGGCGTGGCTGCTCTCGGACATGGCCCGTACCTCGGCACCTGGGACGGATTGGCCATTCACGTCTCCGCCGCTGCGATGGCACTGTGGGTCGCGCTGTTGCTCCGCTTCTTCCTCATCTTCCCCCGGCGCACACGCCTAGGTGAGAGCCAGGTGGTCACGCGGACGATCTACGGGCTGTGGCTCCTGGTGCCCGCCACGGGGGTAATCGAGCTGATCTTCCATCCGGCCCTGTACCACACGTTCGGGGCCTGGATCGGCCTCCTGATGTTGGGCTACGCCATCCTCGCCCTGGTGGCCGCCGTGCGCAGCATCGTCAAGACGCCGCGCGGCGAGCTCTGGAGTTCGGGTGTGGGCTGGATCCTGACCGGGCTCGTGGTAGGGCTGGTGCCGACGTTGGTCGGGGCCATCGACTGGGCATTCCTCCGGGACTTCGACATCCCCGGCTCGATCTACTTCCCGTTGCTGTTGGCGGTGATCCCTCTCAGTATGGCGCTGGCGGTGAGGCAGGGGGCGCGTCTCAGGTAGCCGCACCAGTCCCGAAACGCAAAGCGCCCGGCCAGTGCCGGGCGCTTTGCGTAGAAGAGTCGGGAGGCCAGGGACAGCTTTAGAATCCGATCCCGATCGACACGCCGTAAACGAGCGTCCAATGGCCGTTCACGTGGTCGGCCATGAACGTCGGCGCAATACCGACGGGCCCGCTCAGACTGAACCAGTAGCCAGTGCCGAACCGGAGGAGGAGCTCCAACTCCCTCTCCACTTCCGTCTCTCCATCGGTTTCCACGTCGACCGACACCACCTGCACCGCCGGAGCCACGAAGAGACTCAGCCCGCGCCACGGATACAAGAACACGGGCACTCCGAAGATGGCGTCCCGCTCGAGGCTGCTCGACGACATCTCCACGAGAACCCCGACAGCCCACAGCCCCCACCGCCGAGCGTACTCGACACCCAGGGTGAGTCCCGTGTCGTCTTCATCGAGGTGGGTGCTTGCACCCAGAAACGCCACCCCGTGGTTCGTGTGGTACCCGCGCTCTCCCCCACCCTCGACCGCACTGTGCTCCTGGGCGTGCAGCGCACCCAGAGGGCCAAGCAGCGCTACGGCGCATAGAATCGGCAGCCAAACGCTTGTTCTCATCCCGATTTCCTCGTCGTGGGCTTGGGAGTGGTTAGTGCCAGAACAAATAAGCTATGAAGATCGCGGCCACCACGGCGGCAAAGTCCGCGAGCAGCCCGCACGGCACTGCATGCCGCGTCTTCCTCACCCCGACAGACCCGAAGTACAGGGCGATGATGTAGAACGTCGTATCGGTGGATCCCTGGAAGGTGCAGGCGAGCCGGCCGACGAACGAGTCCGCGCCGTAGGTCTGCATGGCGTCGACCATCATCCCTCTCGCGCCGCTGCCGCTCAGCGGCTTCATCAGGGCCGTGGGCAGGGCTTCGACGAAGTCGGTGTTGATGCCCAACAGACCGAACCCCTTTCCTGCCACCACTACCATGAACTCCATCGCCCCGGATGCGCGGAACACGCCGATGGCCACGAGAATGGCCACCAGATAGGGAATGATCCTGATGACGACCGGGAACCCCTCCTTGGCGCCCTCAATGAAGGTCTCGTAGACGTTGACCCTGCGAAACATGGCCAATCCTATGAAGCCGGCGATGACGCCGAACAGGATCACGTTGGCGGCAACGTTCGACACCGTCTCGACCTGCTCCTGCGGCAGCCGCGTGAAATAGATGATCACGGCCCCGACGACGCTGGTCAGACCGACGAGATAGGCAAGTACCACCTTGTCCAGAAGATTGATTCTCTGAACCAGTGCCACCGCGACCAGGCCGACCAACGTCGAGAAGAAGGTGGTCAACATGATCGGAATGAAGACGTCCGACGGATTCGCCGCTCCCTGCTGGGCGCGGTAGACCATGATGCTGATCGGTATCAGCGTCAGGCCGGACGTGTTGAGCACCAAGAACATTATCTGGGCGTTGGAGGCCGTGTCCTTCTCGGGATTGAGCTCCTGCAGCTCCTGCATGGCCTTGAGGCCCAGCGGCGTCGCGGCGTTGTCGAGGCCGAGCATGTTCGCCGCGAAGTTCATGATCATCGAGCCATGAACGGGATGGTCCTTCGGGACCTCGGGAAACAGCTTGTTGAAGAACGGCTGCACCACTTTCGCCAGGATGGCGACTGCACCTCCCGCCTCTCCCACCTTCATCAGACCCAGCCACAGCGTGAGCACTCCGGTCAGGCCGAGTGAGATCTCGAACCCGACCTTGGCCATGTCGAACGTGCTGTTCACGATGGTCGTGAAAATCTCGGTGTCGTGGAAGAAGATCAGCCGGACCAGTCCCACGACGAGGGCGATCAGGAAGAACGCGATCCAGATGTAGTTCAGGACCATGAGGACTCGTTGCGGGTGAGCAGTTCCACCAGGACGGGCACGTGCTCACGGACCAGTGCGTCCGTCGTTGTGAGCGGAAACTCGTAGGTGATCACAGCGACGCCGTTCTCGGCGCCCCACGTGCCGAAGGAGCCGGGCGTGGGGTAGCCAACGTCTTCCACCAGGGGCAGGCCGCTGCTCTCGGCCAGCCACTTGCCCAGGGGGCTCTGCTTCGGGTCGTCGATGCACGCCAGAGGGGCATGCAGGGCGATCACCGACTCGGGCTTCAGCTCGTGGATGAGGGCGATCAGCGCCTGCGTCTCCGGCTCGGAGCCCGGGTGAGCGCCCGGACTCAGCAGGACATCTCTGGGATCATCCAGCGTGGAGCGGTGCGGCACCGGGTCCGGCTGCCAGTCTCCAGTCGGGAAGTTGCGGTTGAGCTCGACACCGTGTGCGTTCCCGCGCGTCCCACGTGTCAGACCGTCCGGGTTGGCCGCCAGGACCACCGCACAGTGCGGGGACGGGTCGGACAGCTGTCGCAGCGCACGGGAGAGAGCGAACGTGGTCTCCGGCTCCTCGCCGTGGATGGCGGCGAATATGAGGAGCTTGCAGGGACCTGCCGGACGCCAGACTTCCAGTGGGATGCCCAGGTGAGAGCGTCCGTAGACGTCGGGATCCCAGAGGATCGTACCGATCTCCTGACGGGGGCGAAGCCTCATGCGAAGGGCCTGTTCACGTTGGTGACGAAGCGCTCGTAGATCTCATCCAGATTCTGCAGCAACGCTGCCTCGAGCTCGACGTCTGCCTGCTGGATGGTCTCGCGGAGAAGCTCGCTCGTGAGTTGTTGCTCGTACCCGGCAGCGGTGGGGGCGTGGCTCAAGTGCCACCGCTCCGGTGCCACTCCCTGCCGGTCCTGGTCGTAGGGCCGAAAGAAGCCGAACGCGGCACCGTCGGCAATCCTCCCGTCCAACCACTCGTGCAGCGGACCGAACATCCCGCCGGCGTTCACTTCCTCCGGGATGAGCTCGATCTCGTACCCCTCCGGCCGCGCGTTCGCATCATAGACGTCCAGATCCGTTCCCCAATGATGCCGAGAGGCGCCGGGAAGGGCGGACCAGCGCAGGATCGCGAAGACCAGCTCCTTCTCGCTCAGCTTCTCGATGTCCAGGGGAACAGCATTGCTGTCCAGCACGGCGCGCTGCCCCAACGCCTTGCGGTTCCAGATCGAGAGCTGCTGCTCGAAGCTGCGAAAGCCGCTGAGCATCTGGAGGTCGAAGCCTGCCTTGCCCGCTTCGTCACGCAACTGGTGGAGCGGCATCACCACGTCGCAATGAACGCGAACGCCGAGCAACTCGGCATCAGCCGACGAGGACAGGTGCTGTTCGGTCTGACCGGTGAGGGCGGCAGCGGCGTTGTCGTCGGAGGTCCTCATGTCAACAGCGATGATAGGCCTCAGGGCGCGAGACGTCTATGGCAGGAACAAATCTGCGATCCGCTCGGCAATAGCCGCTGGCTCGGATTGGTCGCGATTGGTCAGGACGACGATCGTGACTCCATCATCCGGGAATCGCATTATCACGTTGTTGAAGCCTCGCGTGTCGCCGCCATGCCGGTGCCGTGGGCGCCCGGCATAGCTGTCGACGAACCAGCCGAACCCGTACTCGGTCGGCGAGCCGTCCGTGAGCCGGGCCGGCGTCGTGGATTCACGCCACTCCGCACTGTCCAGCACGCGTCCGCGCGCAAGCGCATCATCCCACTTCGCAAGATCTTCGACCGACGAATAGACGCCGCCGTCGCCGAGCACAGCGCTCGTCGTGCTCTGGTCGGTGCGCTCGATGTGTCCGCTGGTGATCGTGTAGCCGAACGCGCGGTTGGGGACCGTGGAGATGCCGTCCTCGAAGGCTACGGTTCCATCCATCCCCAGCGGCTCGAACACTCCGTCGTGGAGGAAGTCAGCGAACGACTGACCCGATGCCCGCTCGACAACCAGGGCGAGCAGCGCGTAGCCCGAGTTGCTGTAGCTGTAGGCGCTGCCGGGGGGAAAGTCAGTACCGTCGGTGCGCGTGAGGATGTCGAGGACGTCGCGGTCCTTGACCTGCCAACTCTGAGTGTCCGAGACGAACGGCTCGTAGTCGGGGACGCCCGAAGTGTGCGTGAGTAGGTGGCGCAACGTGATCGTGCGACCGTAATCGGGAAACTCCGGCAGTACGTCCGTTAGTGGCGTATCCAGCGCGAGCTTGCCGTCACGCACGAGCAGCAGCACCGCAGTAGCTGTGAACTGCTTTGTAAGCGAAGCCAAGCGGTAGTATGTGTCGGTCGTGGCTGGGACGGCGCGCTCTACATCAGCCATGCCATACGCCTCTTGCAGCACGATGCTCCCATCTCGCACTACCAGCACGCTCGCGCCGGGAGCGGAGTCGCCGCTGAACGGGGCGAACAGGTCGTCGATGGCGATCAGCACCGGGTCCTTTCGCGAGCACGAAGCCAGCAGGGCCAGGATCGAGACGGCAACGAGGGACGTGCGCAGCATTGGGGCCGCGCGCCTGGGGCGTGGCATTGGAGAGAGAATACCGGCCGAAGGGGACGTGTCAACGCCCGGCACGGCGCCGGGCGCACTCTCGCCCCATCTGGCCACCCTGACCCCCGCCCCCTACCTTGAACCAGACCCTTGCGAGACCGCTCAATGGCCGACCTGCTGGACCGCATCAAGACCGCCCTCGCAGACCGCTACCGCATCGAACGTGAGGTGGGTGGCGGCGGGATGGCGGTTTCGTGTCTCGCCCACGATCTGAAGCTCGACCGTCGCGTCGTCCTCAAGATCATCCGTCCCGATCTGGCGGCTTCCCTCGATGCCAAGCGGCTTTTCCAGGAGATACGGGCGGCGCGGCTGACTCATCCCAACATCGTTACGCCGTCCGCGGGTGGGAAGGCAGGCGGTCTGCTCTACTACGTGATGCCCCTCGCGGAGGGCGAGTCGCTCAGGCAGCTGCTGGAGCGGCAGACCCGGCTCCCGATCGAGGAGGCGACGGATATTGCCATCCAGGTGGCAGCGGCGCTCGACCACGCGCACGGCAAGGGGATCCTGCACCGCGACATCAGGCCCGAGAACATCCTGTTGCAGGAAGGCCAGGCGGTGGTCGCCGATTTCGGGATCGCCCGGGCCGTGCGGGAGGCAGCGGGAGAACGGCTCACCGAGAGGGCGCTGTCGCCGGGCAAGCCGTACTACATGAGCCCGGAGCAGGCGCTCGGCGAGGAGGTGGACGGGCGTTCGGACCTGTACTCCTTCGGCGCCATGCTGTTCGAGATGGTGACGGGAGAGAGGCCGTTCGAGGGAGAGAAGGCACGAGAGATCGTGACGCAGCACGTCGCAAGTCCGGTGCGCGAGCCCCGGGAAGTAGAGCCCGAAGTTCCGGGCTGGATGTCCGATGCGATAGTGCGCTGCATGGAGAAATCGCCCGAGGACCGGTTCGAAAGCGCTGCCGAAGTGCTCGAGGCACTTCGAACCGGAAGCGAGTCACTGGAATCCGGTGGCGAGGGATCGGCGCCGGAGGAACTCGGGGTCGGCAAGATCATCCAGGGAGCCGGCTGGGACTTCGATGAAGACGTGGCCCCTGATGTGAAGCCACCGCCGCAGCGCGTCTACGACCTCGGCCCCGCAGAGCAGAGCGCCCCGAAACCTCCGCCGTCGTCTCCCACATCTGACACTGAGGCTGCGCCGGACGCACCCCCACCGCTCGAGCCGATCAGCACGGGCGGCGACATGGTCCCCGGGGCGTGGATGGATATGGATAAGATGGCTCCTGCGACAAAGCCGGCGCCGGAGCCGGCCGCGGATGAGACGGACGGCGGGGAGATTGTTGGAGCCTCACCGCCCGCAGCAGCCGCGGCGCCACCCGAGGGCGCTGCTGCGGGAGACGACGTGGCTGGAGCGGAGACGCCTGTAGAGGGCAGACTGGCGGAGCCGGCCCTGGTAGAAGGCGTCTCCAAGCAGGAATTGGCCCGCCGCGCGCTGGTCAAGTCCTACGACTACGGCCCGGAGCTGCTGATCCGGCTCGCCCGGCGGCGCGCGACGTGGTACTACGTGGCGGGGGGGGTCGGGGTGGTCCTCTTCTGGCTGGTCGTGAAGAGCCTCTTCTTCGGGCCGCCCAACCTGCACTGGCAGTTCATTACGAACCGGCTCGTGGAGCCGGTGGACATCCTGGTAGACGGGCGGGTCGTGCAGAGCCTTCAGCCCGGGCAGCACGACTCGATGGTCCTGCCGAGAGGCAGGCCGATCAACGTGTCGTGGCAGCTGATCCGCCCACGGCAGGGCGGCCAGCAAGTGGGTGAGGAATTCCTGGCGGTGCTGTCGAGCGGAACTCGTCGGGGCGAGGACACGCGTTCCGTGATCACCGGCGTCACTCCCGATCGAGCCATGTTCGCACCGCGGATCACGAACCACACGGACCGCGAGCTCGTAGCGCTGGTCAACCCCGGCACGCCTGTAGAACTGCGGTGCAACTGTGTCATCCCGCCGCACAGCCGAGACGTGCGCATCGGGTATTATCCGCTGCTCGAGAACTCGGCGATTCACTTCTTTGATGCTCGGCGGGCCTATAGCGGGCGGTACCAGGAGATCGGCGACATCGCCGGGCGTGTGGATACTCTCTCGGGTTTGGTCAGCCTGGCGGTAGAGCGCTAGCTCCGGTCATCTGCTCTCCGGCCGTCGTGATTGGGATCGGAGCTGCGACCTGACCCGCGCCCTAGGGCTCCAGAACGAGTCTGAATGCCGACCAGTCGATCTCGATCATCTCTCTCAACTCTTCGCGCACGCCGATGTACATCCGATCACCGTAGCGGGAAAGGCGGTTCAGCATGCGCTTCAAGTGACGACGCTGCGCTGCGTTGAGCTCTTCGATGTGGAGGGTGATGGACGACGTCGTGTCTGCGAGCACTTCCTCGAGGTGGCGCGCTGCGCGCGCAAAGAACCGTCGATCCAGCCCCGCCTTCAAAGAGAGCGACAGGTTGGCGCCAGCGTTCTTCACCTCCTCGAGGGATACGTTCAAGGCCCCCTTGCGGACGTAGCGCCGAAAGACCTTCTCGATCGACGTGAAGTAACCCTCATCCAACAGCCTTACCCTGGCGACCTTCCCGACGAAGTGGCGGTTCACATAATCCCGCATCGCCAACCCAACCACCCAATCCTGCACCACCAGCGGAATCAGTTTCGGCCTCGAGAGAGGGATGGATCGGCAGAAATGGAACACCCGCACAACACCACCCGACAATAGCCCGCGAATGACCCTACCCAGAATGCGCAGCCGCTCCGCCGGCGACCAGTCACGCCTCACAGGTGGATTCGTGAGATAGCGGATCTTGTTCTTGATGCGACCTGCAATGTTGCCATACCGAACCAGGCGGCGTTGCAGCGTTCGGTATCCGCCGACCAGCTCGTCATAGCCCATCCGTTTGGGAATGATGTTGGTCGTGAGCCGCGTATTCTCTACATCGCTCGCACCGGCAATGAGTCTTCCCTCATCCTGCAAGCGTTCATAGAGCGGCGTCCTGGGCAGCGCAGTCAGGAGCCCAACCATCGCCGTTTGGATTCCTGACTGCATGATGAACTCATATTGTCTGTCGAACGTGTCGATCGTGTCATTGTCGAAACCGACGATGAACCCACCGAGAACGTCGATGCCATGGGAGTAGATATGCCGTATCGATGAGAGCATGTCCTGCCGCGTATTCTGAAACTTCCCTGTTTCCCTCAAGCTCGCCTCATCGGGCGTTTCGATGCCGATGAACACCCACGCGAAATTCGCCTGGCGAAACAGTCCAAGCAGCTCATCGTCATGTGCCAGGTTGATGGATGCCTCGGTGCCGAAGCGGAACTGATAATCGTGTTCACGCTGGTAATTCCCGAGGAACTCCAGCAGCTCCTTTGCGGCCCGCTTGTTCCCTATGAAATTGTCATCGACGAAGAAGGCGTTGTGTACATTGAGCGTTCTCAGCAGGTCCAACTCCTTGCCTACCTGTTCAACGGACTTGGTACGGGGCCGTCGGCCGAACATGACGATGATATCACAGAATTCGCAGCGGAAAGGACAACCTCTCGAGAACTGCAGACCCACTGCCTGGTACTTGGCCAGCTGCAGGAGATCGAAGCGGGGAACGGGAGAATCCGTCAGGGAGACACCGCCACTCTCACGATACAGCTGTTTGGGCTTGCCCGACTCGAAATCCCTACAGAACTCCCTCCACGTGTACTCGGCCTCACCCGCTACAACGGTGTCTGCCAGTGGAGCATACAACTCCGGGCACAGCGAAGCGTAGCTACCTCCGGCGACGACGTAGAACCCCTTGTTCCTATAGTAGGTCAGTAATTCACTCTGCCGCGTGAACTGAACCCCCATTCCGCAGATCCCGATGATGTCAGTCCGTGGATCCAACGGGATGGACTCGATGTTCTCATCAACGATCGAGACCTCCCAACCTTCCGGGCACAGAGCTGCCAGAGTAGCCAGACCCAGAGGCGGATTGACGGCCCGCTTATCGGGGAACACCACGTCAGCAACCCACTTGAGACTCCAGAAGCTCTCGGGAGACCTCGGGTTGATTAGCAGCAGCCTCATGGGCTCATTGCCTCGTTCGAGTACGCAGGTGAGCCACCGACCGTCGGGGACCGCCTAGAGACGAATCTAAGGGTCGGGAATGTAGGGGGCCAGCACGGCTGAGCCTTCGAGGGCCTCACGCACCTTTTTCACGGCCGCCAGCGACGACGATCCTCACCTGATCCAGACTCACACGAGAAACGGGCAGGAGCGGCCCCAGCCACCCCTGCCCGTCCCTACGATGGAGCGACCTGTTACTTGCCCATCAACTCCAGGAACCGCCCGAACACCTGCACTCCATTGTAGAACTGCTCCACACCCAGCTTCTCGTTGGGCGCGTGGAGGCGGTCGTCGGGCAAGCCGATGCCGGCGAGCAGCACGGGCGCGCCCTCCTTGCCCAGCTCCGACACGATCGGGATCGAGCCGCCGGAGCGGGTGAGCACGACGTTGCGTCCCTCGACCTCCTTGAACGCCTGGTCGATGAGCTCGAACGGCTTGGAGTCGGTGTTCACCAGCACCGGGTCGGCCCCGTGGATGAACGAGACCGATACGTCCGCCCACTTCGGCACGAGCTGCTTCACGGCCCGAACGACCTGCTTCTCGACCGTCTTCTGCTTCTGGTTCGGCACCAGCCGCAGGCTGAACTTGGCGGTCGCCTCGGCCGGGATCACGGTCTTGGCGCCGTCTCCGGTGAAGCCGCCGCGAATGCCGTGAATCTCGAACGTGGGCAGCGCCCAGAGCCGCTCGAACACGGAGTACTGCACGAGGCCGGTGAGCACCTTCGATCCCACCTCATCGCGCATGAACTTGCGCTCGTCGAACGGCAGCTTGTCCCAGTCGTCACGCTGCGCCTTGGACGGGCGCTTCACTGCCTCGTACAGGCCTGGGATGCGGATGCGCCCCTTCTCTGTCTTGAGCTTAGCCAGGAGGTGCACCAGCGTCTCGTGCGCGTTGGGAGCGGCGCCTCCGTAGAGCCCCGAGTGCAGATCGGTCGTCGCGGTGCGCACGGTGATCTCGCCGTACACGATGCCACGCAGGCCAACCTCGATGGCCGGCCAGCCGGGCGCGTAGTACTGGGTGTCGGCCACGATGGCCGCGTCGCCCCGCACCAGCTCGGGCCGCTCCTTCAGCAGTCCGGTCAGAACCTCGCTGCCAGTCTCCTCCTCGCCTTCGATGATGAAGCGCATGTTGACGGGCGGCTTCCCGCCCTTGCTCACCGCCTCGAACGCCTTCACGATCGCGAACACCTGACCCTTGTCGTCCGTCGCGCCGCGGGCGTAGAGGCTGCCGTCGCGAATCGTGGGATCGAACGGCCCGGAGTCCCACTCGTCCAGCGGGTCGGGCGGCTGCACGTCGTAGTGGCCGTAGGCCAGCACGGTCGGCTTGCCGGGCACCTTCGGTCCCTCTGCCACCACCGTCGGGTGCGTGTCGCTGCCGAGCAGGTCCACCTTCTCGCAGCCCAGGTGGCGCAGGTGACCGGCCACCCAGTCGGCGGCGGAGCGGCAATCGGTGGCGTTCGCGGGGGTGGTGGAAATGCTGGGGATGCGGAGCAGCTCCTTGAGCTCCTCCATCATGCGTTCACGATGCTTGGCGACGTAGGATTTGAGATCAGACATGGCTGTTCGGTTCCTTCGGTAGTCCCTGAGTTCCACTCGGACGGATTCGGCGGGTCGAATACTCCGCGGCCCCTCCCTGCATCCTCGATTCGGCACCCGCCCCGGGGACGGGCCCGTGCTCAAATATACCCGCCCGTCCTGTGGCCGCGCCTCCGCACTCTACCGCGCCACCAGACGCTCCAGCACCTCGAACGGCGTCTCGTCCTCGCGTTCCTCGACGGCGTCCTCGAGCACGGCGACCGCGCGCCGCACGTCGCCGCCTTCCCACTCCAGCAGTTGATCGAACAGTCCCAGACTGGACCGGTATATGCGATGTCCCAGCAGGCTGGCGTTATTGAGTGGACCTTCTGCGAGCCTGTCGCCACTGTAGGCCTCGAGCTCCCGCCCGAGCGGACCCCGCAAGCGGGCCCTCGCACTGTCGAATACGGCCTCGCGCTGCTCGATCTTCTCTTCGGACGAGAGCTCCGATCCGTACAGCGTCTCCAGCTCACCCAGCAAGTCGCGGTAGAAGTCACCCAGCCGAAGTTGGTCGCGCCAGACGGCAGCCGCACGCTCTGCAGCAACCGTCTCGCCGCGGCTCTTGAAGAACGCCTCCGCCCCTCGGTAGCCCACCCAGAGAGCGAAGCTCTCGTCGAACGGCGTCTCGCCGCGCACGTAGAGCGTGTTGTGCGCGATCTCGTGGAACACGAGCGTGGCCAGCAGCACCGGCTCTCGCCCAAGTGCCGTCGAGAGCAGCGGATCGTTGAACCATCCCAGAGTGGAGAACGCCCCCGCCGGACGCAGGTGAGTGTCGAAGCCGCGCTCGTCCAGGCTGCGCAACTTGGCGCGAGCTACCTCGAAGTCGAAGTACCCCTTGTACGGCACCGTCCCCACTATGGGGTAGCGCCAGCTGTATGCGGCGAAGCGGTCACGCGGGCTCGCGGTGAGCACGAGGAGCAGCGTGTCGCGGCCCACGTCGGTATACGTCGTATAGGTCTCGCCCGAGGCGAGCCCCAGCGAGTCGGCAGCGAACGCGCGGGCCTCGAGCACCAGCTCGAACTGGGCGCGTCTCAGCTCGGGCGTATCGGGGTCGGCCACGAGTTCCGTCAGCGATTGCCGCCGCAACAGAATCCGCCCCTCCTCCCACGCGGCGCGCAGCACGAAGCGCACGTCCGCGCTCAGCAGGACGGCCAGCGCGCACCCGGTGACGAGTAGGCTGCCCACGATGCGCGCGATTCGCCACATGGTGGTCCGCGGCGGCAATGACCAGGCGCTCACAGCGTGAACCTGAAGCCGAAGTAGTGGGCGGGCTCGTCGAACAGATCCTTGCCCCTGTACGAGTAATCGAGCAGGAGTGCCTTGAACTGGACGGAACCGCCGACCGTGAACTCGGAGTCGGAGAGCGCGTCCGGCCGGCCGCTGAAGCCGGCACGCCCGATGATCCCCACGCCGCCCAGCACAACGCCGGCCTCGCCCCCGAGCACGCCGCGCGACTTCTCACCCTCACGCCACTGGACCTCGAGCGTGGAGAGCAGCCGGAAAGACTCCTGTGGATCCACGTAGTTCATCGTGAACCCGAACCGCGTGAGCCGGGGCATCACGAGTGAGGAGGTATCGCGCCAGTTGCCGTTGATGTTCTGCACTGCGAACGCGATGGCCATGATGTCGAAGAACGCGATTGCGACGCCGGCGTCCCCGCTCACGCCATAGGTCCACACGTCGTCGATCCGGCGGCTCGCGTACTTGCCACTCACGCCGAGAGCGATCATCCCGAAGCGGTACACCACCGAGGCCACGCCCAGTATCTCGCGCGCATTGGTACCCGCCGGAATTCCACCGCCAAGGTAGTCATGAGGGTTGTCGCCGAAGTCGAACCGCTGGCCGCCCACGCCGATGTCGAACTGCTTGAGACGCCAACCGAGCGCGCCCGTGAACACGTAGGCGCCGCCGGGCGCGCCGCGGTAGGAGCCCTCGAGGCCGATGTTCCGCAGTGTGGCGAGGCCGCTGGGATTCTGGAACACGGCCGCTGCATCGCCCATGAGCGCGACGCCGGCCCCGTTGAGGCCGACCGAGCGCACGGAAGCGGCGATCCGTGTCACGTAGACCGTGTCCTGGGTTTGTGCTGGGAGGGTCGCCGGACTGAGTGCGGCCGCCGGGATGCCGATGAGGAGAGCGCACTGCGCTCGCCGCGCCACGCCCTTTGTGCTCACGAGCTACTGGATGCGGATCACGTTGAGGCGGGCCACGATCGTAGCCGTCAGCGGCCCGCCGGCCGGGTTCACCAGCTCGACGGTGAACCCGCTCTCTCCCGCGGTCTGCTCGACGATGTAGTAGTCACCCGAGCCGGCGTGCAGCTGTCCCGACGTGTTGAACAGCCCGCCCGAGAAGCGCTGAGGCACGATGGGGAACGGGCTGGGGAACTGGGACGGCAGCTGCTGGTTGAGCAGGCCGTAGGTCTCACGAAAGTCCCACGAGCTGTACGTGAGCCGTGCGGGCGCCGTGAGCCCCGGGAGGTCGGACACGTAGTTCGCCAGGAACCACTCCGACACCAGCCGCGAGAACGGCTCGCCCACCGAGTCCTCGACGTTCACAGCCCCGTATTCGGCCGTCTCCACCAGGCGGCGCGTCACCCCATCGCCGAACTGATCCACGAGCCACCGCAGGAAAAGCCAGGAGCCGCCCCGCTCGGCCAGCGTGCCTGTGCCCGCCGAGAACAGCATGAACGCCGATCCCGGGTCCTCCAGAAACTGGAACCCGTTGAACAGGTCGCCCAGCACGAACTGCGACGCCAGCAAGTCCTCGCCCTGCCCCGCGAGGTGCTCTCCCACGAGCTCCTCCGACAAGTGCGACAGGCCCTCGTTGAGCCACAGGTCTTCGGAGTCGCCACCGCGCACCAGCACGTGCTGGTTGTAGCTGATCATGTGCTGGAACTCGTGCACGAACGTGACCGGCACCAAGAGGCCGACCAGCCTGTTGCTCACCGGACACCCCATGGTCCCGTCGGGGTCCGGCGTCATCGAGTAGAACACCTCGGCCTGGTTCGAGCGGTTGTCGTTCTCGAACGCGGGGTCGATGTCGGCGGCGAAGAAGAAGCCGGTGATGATCGCCTCGCCGCACAGTTCCTCCGGTGTGAAGCCGTTCACGACCGGGGTCATGAGAATCATCACCAGCCCGTTGCGGTCCACGTCGGACTCCGACCCGAACGCGCGGGACGTCACTTCGTAGAGCTGATCGTCGAACAGCTCTCCGAACGCCGCGAAGTCCGCGTCGGTGAACGTGCCCGGAGCTTCCAGGTCCTCGTAGATCGCGGCGTGCAGCCCCGCGTAGCGCGCCTCGGCCCTCACCGTGACGAAGTCGTCGGTGCCGCAGGGCAGCGCGGCGCAGACGCGGAAGTCCCGCAAGTCGCCCACCTCGATGGCGGCGGTCACCATCGGGCCGAGTGCATCGGGCGCACGCGCCGGCTTGGGCATCCGAGCGATCTCGGCCTCCCTCTCACGCAGGAAGTCGTGGAACCGCACCGCGAAGGGCAGTTCCTCCGGTTCCGCTCGCGGACGCCGAACCGCCGGGGGCGCCGCCAAATTGCCGCGGAAGCGGTAGTCCGCGATCAGCCCCGGAATGGAAGCGGCCGACTGCGGCGTGAAGAGGTACTCCGCGCCGGCGGGGCCGGCCACGGGGAAGGTGGCACAGCCGTTCAGCGTGAGAGGATCCAGCAGGGAGTACTC
>Ga0255054_10000201_pt1 | contig 34101 bp, 30 predicted proteins | sample JV7_2_23_MG_FD_188634 | JGI IMG/M metagenome (GOLD analysis project Ga0255054, IMG submission 188634) | Seawater microbial communities from Jervis Inlet, British Columbia, Canada - JV7_2_23 | ecosystem: Environmental > Aquatic > Marine > Inlet | place: Canada: British Columbia | collected... | reverse complement strand
GCTGCCCTCCTTTGGGAGGGGAGAAACGGTTAACATCTGGGGATGGGAAAGCGGCTTTTTCACCTGGGACGGGTTAAAACACCTTATTTTACCCAGCGTATCCCTCTCATCGATCATGCTGCCGCTTTTTATTCGTCTGGTGCGCGCCGAGATGATGGAGGTTTTAGAAACCGAGTATATTAAATTTGCCTGGGCCAAAGGGCTCCATCGCCAGCGCGTCTGGTACATTCACGCCTTTAAAAACACCCTGCTCCCGGTGATCACCGTATTCGGCGTTCAGCTGGGAATTCTGTTTGCCTTTACGATTTTGACGGAAACCGTTTTTCAATGGCAGGGGATGGGATTTATGTTTCTGGAGGCCGTAGAACGTTCGGATACCTCCCTTCTAGTGGCCTACCTGGTCGTGGTGGGGCTAATTTTCGTGGTCGTCAATACCATCGTTGATATCGTCTATGGATTCGTCAACCCCATGGTACGAATTGCAGGAACCAAATGAAATCCTGGAATCGATTTAAAAATTCCTATCTATTGTACAGCTTTAAACGCGATCCCGTCGCTATTTTAAGCTTTTGCGTTCTTTCGGTACTGGTGGTTATCAGTATTTTGGCACCGCTTGTTGCACCTCACAACACTTACGATATGGCAACGATTGATATCATGGATGCCGAAACCCCGCCTGCATGGATGGAGGGTGGCAGCGAAAGCTTCATTTTAGGCACTGACATCCAGGGTCGGGATCTTCTCAGCACCATGATTTACGGCTTGAGAGTATCTCTCCTGATCGGCGTCGGAGCGGTTCTGTTCCAGGCATTGGTGGGAATCCTGGTAGGCCTTTTATCCGGTTACCTGGGCGGCAAACTAGATGCATTTTTGATGCGAATCGCCGATATTCAGTTTTCGATTCCCTACCTGATTGTCGCGATTTTTACCAGCGCCATATTTAAGCTGGCGTTTGGTGTCGGACGCTATGCCGAACTGGCGGTACCGCTGTTGATCATTATTATCGGTATGTCCGAATGGCCCAAGTATGCCCGGACTGTGCGGGCGTCAGTGCTGGGAGAAAAAAATAAGGAGTACGTGGAAGCAGCCCGGGTGATCGGCATCAGCCGCTGGCATATTATGTATCGTCATGTCTTGCCCAACACCCTGACGCCCGTGCTTGTTATTTCCACCATTCAGGTTGCCGAAGCGGTCATGAGTGAGGCCGCGCTGTCGTTTTTGGGACTCGGTATGCCGATTACCAAACCCTCGCTGGGGGCTCTCATCCGCGCCGGTTTCGAATATATTTTCAGCGGATCGTGGTGGATCACCTTCTTTCCGGGAGTTCTGCTGGTCATTTTCATACTGGTAATCCTCCTTTTGGGGGATTGGTTGAGGGATGTCTTCAACCCTAAACTCTATAAAGGCTAAATCAAATTCCAAACACGAAACACTAAACACCAAATACCAACTAAATGAGTCATCTACTGGAAGTAAAAGATCTGGAAGTTAAATTTGCTTTATGGTCAGGTGAATTAACAGCCATTGACGGTATCAGCTTCACCCTGGACAGAGGCGAACGGCTGGGCATTGTCGGCGAAAGCGGTGCCGGAAAATCGGTAACCGGTTTTGCCATTATCAATCTGATCAGCAAGCCCGGCTATATTTCTGCCGGGCAGGTTCTCTTCGAAGGTCAGGAATTAAATCGGCTGCCGGAAGAAGACATGCGCGCCATTCGCGGTAACCGCATCAGTATGATTTTCCAGGACCCCATGATGACCCTCAACCCGGTTCTGACGATCAGAACCCAGATGGTCGAAACCGTGCTGGCCCATGAAAATGTGAGCAAAGCAGAGGCCTTCGACATTGCGCTGGACAAATTAAAAAAGGTTCATATACCGTCCCCGGAAAAGAGGATTCACCAGTACCCCCATGAGTGTTCGGGCGGGATGCGGCAGCGGATTGTTGTTGCCATCGCGCTGTTGACAAATCCAGCTTTGATAATTGCCGACGAACCGACAACGGCCCTGGATGTCACCATTCAAGCGGAAATCATGGATTTGCTTCTGGAATTATGCGAATCTGAAAAAATGGGACTGATCCTCATCACCCATGACCTGGCAGTCGTATCTCAGATCACCGAGAAAGTAATCGTCATGTATGCGGGCAAAATCGTGGAAAGCGGATCCACCCAGACAGTGGTCGAAGATCCCAAACATCCCTATACTCAGGGGCTGATCAAAGCATTACCCGGCATTATTCCGCCAGGTTCGCGTTTATACCAGATCCCCGGCATGATGCCGAACCTGACCGACATCCCTCCGGGTTGTGCCTTCCATCCGCGCTGTAACATCAGTGGCAACGCCTGTCAGATGGAAGTGCCAGCCCTGATCAGTAAGGGGCAACATGATCGCATGATCGCATGCCATGTGATCAAATAAACGATTTCATTTTTAACGAAAGGCTGCTCGAAAATCTCAGCAATGGAACAGAATAACAGCCTGTTAACCGTAAAAGACCTCGTCAAGCACTTTAATATTTCCGGTGGTCTGCTGGACCAGCTGGCATTGGAGAGCGGACGAGTTGTCCGTAAAAAAACCACTGTAAAAGCGGTTAATGCTGTCAGCTTTACGATTATGCCACAGGAAACCTTAGGGGTGGTGGGGGAAAGCGGTTGCGGAAAATCGACCCTGGCCAGAGCCGTTCTGGGATTGTATCCACCCAACAGCGGTGAAATACACTATCAAGATCAAAGGATTGATAACTTGAACCCCAAGCAGATGCTACCCTTTCGCAAAAAAATGCAAATGATATTTCAGGATCCTTATGCATCGCTGAATCCCCGCATGACGGTCAAAAAAATTCTGGAAGAACCGGTCTATTTTCACAACAAATCCATCAGCGCTCAGGCAGCTAAAGATAAGGTGGCCGAGGTGATGCGCCAGGTCGGCGTGGATCCCGCCTGGGCCGGGCGTTATCCGCACGAATTTTCCGGCGGCCAGAGACAGCGGATCAGCATAGCCCGCGCCCTGATGGTGGATCCGGAATTTATTGTAGCGGATGAACCGGTCTCAGCATTGGACGTTTCCATTCAGGCCCAGATTTTGAACCTGCTGATGGAGGCCCGCGAAAAGCGGGGCCTGACCTATATGTTTATCACCCACGACCTTTCGGTCGTCAAGCACATCAGCACCCGTGTTGCGGTCATGTATCTGGGCACCATCTGTGAGTTGGCGACGACCGAAGCGCTTTACGCGTCACCGCGTCACCCCTACACCCAGGCCCTGCTGAGTGCCATTCCGGAGCTCGGCGTTCAGAAACCCAAGCACCTGAAACTCAAAGGCGAGGTCCCGACACCCATAAACCTTCCCTCGGGCTGTGTCTTCCACGGCCGCTGCATCTATGCGAATGAACGCTGTATTCGAGAAATTCCGCAGCTCATCCGGCTGGACTCCGGAACCCAGGTGGCCTGTCATGCGGTCGAAGACGGCAGGATATAAGTTCTGCAGGGAGAGGGTGACTTTTGACTGTTTATCTTTTGACAATTAAATTCAATTTTGATAATCAGCAAGATGTCTATTCGGCACTGGGATTTTTTTTAAAGAAATCGTTAACCCATAAATAAGGAGGACTAACGTATGTTAAAAAAAATTATTTTACTATCAACCCTGTTTATTTTTCTTTGTTCAGGCATGGTGCTGGCCGCACCCAAATCTGGGGGCACCCTGATTTTTGGTCGTGGCGGTGACAGCGTCGGGCTGGATCCGGCCTATGAAACCGACGGCAACTCGTTTCTGGTATGTGACAACATCTATGAAGCGCTGGTTGCCTATAAGGATGAATCCACCGCTCTGGAACCCGGTTTGGCCGAATCCTGGAAGATCGCTTCGGACGGCAAAACCTATACCTTCCAACTGCGCAAGGGTGTCAAGTTCCACGACGGAACGGCCTTCAATGCCGATGCGGTGGTTTTTTCCATCGGCCGCATGATGAAAGACCGCAATGTCAAATTTTTCGGCAAGGGCTGGGATATTCCGGCTCAGGATCGCGTGCCCGAGTACTGGGTTTCCATGGAAATGGATGAGACCATCGGCGCCGTCGAAGCCACCGGAGAGTATACGGTTGTCTTCAAGCTCAAAAGAGTCGAAGCACCGTTTCTGGCCAATATGGGTATGGACTTTGCCGACATCATCAGCCCGACGGCTTTTATGAAAAATCCCAAAGAGTTTTTGCGTAATCCGGTGGGAACGGGTCCGTTTAAGTTCGTCAAATGGGTCAAAGACGATCAGATTATCCTGGAAAAAAACAAGGACTACTGGGACAAAGCCGCAGGACCCTATCTGGACAAAGTCGTCTTTCGCTCGATTCCGGAAAATTCAGTGCGCTTTCTGGAATTGAAGGCCGGCAGCATCTCGATGTGCCAGTTTCCCAATCCGGATGATGTTGGTCTTGCCAGGAAGGATAAAAACATCAAACTTATCTCTCAACCGGGCATGAATATCGGCTACCTTTCCTTCAACCACACCAAGGAGCCCTGGAAGAGCAACCTCCATCTGCGCAAAGCGATCGCACACGCTATCAACAGCAAGGCCATCGTGGACAACCTCTACCGGGGCATGGGACAGGTCGCCAAAAATCCCATTCCGCCCACCATGTGGGGCTACAACAAGGAAGTGCCCGGGTTCAAATACGATGTTGAACTGGCCAAAGCTGAACTGGCCAAAGCCGGATTCCCGGAAGGCAAGGGGTTGCCGGAAATTACCCTGTGGTCCATGCCGGTTCCCAGACCTTATAATCCGGATGGACTGAAAATCGGGGTGGCCATGTCGGGTGATCTGGCCAAAATCGGCATCCAAGCCAGGGTGGTCAGCTACGAATGGGGCACCTATCTGAAGCGCCAGCGCGAACAACCGGAAGACATGGATCTGTTTCAGCTGGGTTGGACCGGCGACAACGGCGACCCGGATAATTTCCTGGCGGTCCTCTTCGATGGTTTGGCATCGTCAGCCATCAGAACTCAATGGCACAACAAAGAATATCATGATCTGATGACACAAGGAAAACAAACTATCGATCAGGCCAAGCGGGCCGAGATCTACAAAAAGGCTTTAAAGCTCATCTATGATGAAGTCCCGGTAATCAGTATAGCCCACTCAACGCAAATTTTTCCGGTTCGCAATAATGTCATGGATTACAAACTGCATCCAACCGGCTCACAACGGTTGAAAAACGTCTGGTTGAAGTAAAAAGCTTGCATTATTCAGCTAACTAAGAAAAGGGAAAGAGGGTTATCCTCTTTCCCTTTTTTGTTTACACCGGGTGTTTTTTAGTATAGAAAATTAAGCTTTACAGGGTAAGATGCAATTTTGACACGGATAGAACCAGCGTTAGAATATGATTGCATAAAGCCTAATATAAACCATTCATTACCATAACTCTCAATGCTCGCTTATATCATCCGCAGAATATTCGTATTGGTCCCCACGCTGCTGGGCGTATCCATCCTCGTTTTTCTCATGCTGCACTTTACGCCGGGGGATCCGGCTGAACTGCTGATGGGAGAACGCGCTTCGGAAGAAGCTTTGCAGCAAATACGCGAGCATCTGGGTCTCAACAAGCCGCTTTATGTTCAATACGGACTGTTTCTAAAACAATTGATGAAGGGCGACCTGGGAGAAACCATCTGGACGCGGCAGCAAGTCTGGATCGAGATCAAGCAGCGCTTTCCGGCCACCATCGAGCTCTCCATTGTGGCCTTATTCATCAGTTGTACTGCCGGCATGATCCTCGGTATTATCTCAGCCACCAAACAATACTCCATATTTGATTACCTCAGCATGCTCGGAGCCCTGGCAGGGGTCAGTATGCCCATTTTCTGGCTGGGGCTGGTATTTATGCTCATATTTTCCTTGAATCTGGGCTGGCTGCCCATGTCAGGCAGATTGAGCGTGGGTATAGATCTTGAAGTCATCACCAACTTCTATATCCTGGATGCGTTGCTGACCCGAAATTGGGCAGCATTGCGGGATGCGCTCTGGCACATCATCATGCCGGCGGTTACCCTGAGCACGATTCCAACGGCCATCGTGGCCCGCATGACCCGCTCCTCCATGCTGGAGGTGCTGCGCCAGGATTACATCAAGACCGCTAAAGCCAAGGGGCTTTCACAGTTTATCGTCATTTACAAGCACGCCCTGCGCAATGCGCTGATTCCGGTGGTTACCACTATCGGCCTTCAATTCGGCGTACTCCTGGGTGGGGCGATTCTCACGGAGACCATCTTTGCCTGGCCCGGTGTGGGCAAATGGATGTATGACGCCGTAATGCAACGGGACTATATGGTCATCCGCAGCGGCACCCTGTTCATTGCCATGATCTTTATTATCATTAACCTTAGCGTGGATGTACTTTACGCCGTTATCAATCCCAGAATCAGTGTGAAATAGCTTGGTGTTTAGTGTTTTGTATTTGGTGTTTGGTGTTATGAATAACAAGAAACCTAAAAAAAATCCGGAAGACCGGCACCCGTTTTTTGATCAGCTCAGCCAGCTGCGGCGCAACAAAACCGCCGTGCTGGGTCTGGTGATCATAACGATTTTTCTCCTGAGTGCCATTTTTGCCCCTTATCTGAGCCCTCACGACCCGATTGAAATCTCCCTTTACGATCAGCTCAAAACCCCGGTGTGGCATGAGACCGGTACCTGGGAAAATATCCTGGGCACCGATGACCTGGGCCGGGATATCCTTTCGCGACTGATTTACGGCGCGCGCGTTTCATTGGTCGTTGCCGTCTTCAGCGTCGGCCTCGCATTTTGCTGCGGCATCCTGCTGGGCTGCATCTCCGGCTATTACAAAGGGTTCCGGGACAGCATCATCATGCGGATCATGGATATTATCCTGGCCTTTCCCTATATTCTGCTTGCAATTGTAGTAGTGGCCTACCTGGGGCCCAGTCTCCAAAACGCCATGATTGCCATCGCCATCACCTATGTGCCGCGTTTTGCACGCATTGTGCGCGGCAGTGTGCTGGAGGAATGTGAGAAGGACTATGTCACAGCCGCCCGGGCCATTGGTGCACGTGATTTTCGCATTATTTTTATTGCCATTTTACCCAACTGCCTCGGCCCGTTGATCGTCCAGACCACCCTGGGATTTGCATCGGCCATCCTGGATATGGCCGCCTTGAGTTTTTTGGGATTGGGCGCCCAACCGCCCACACCGGAATGGGGCGCCATGATTGCCAAAAGCCGCTCGTTGATTCTGCGGGCGTCATGGGTAATGACATTTCCCGGATTGGCAATTCTTTTCGCAGTCCTGGGCTTCAACCTCTTAGGTGACGGCCTAAGAGACGCTTTGGACCCCAGGCTCAGGGATTAAGATTGGGTTTTATGCAAAACAATAACCTGCTGGAAATAAAAAACTTGCGAACTTATTTCTATGTTCGCGGGTTTGTGGCCAAAGCCGTTGACAATGTCAGCCTGACGATCAAGTCAGGTGAAACATTGGGATTGGTGGGAGAATCCGGCTGCGGTAAAAGTGTCACCGCCCATTCCATTATTCGTCTGATACCGGATCCGCCCGGCAAAATTGAGAGCGGAGAGATTCTATTCGACGGCAAAAAGCTGCTGGAGCTCACCGAATTTCAGATGCGCAAAATTCGGGGCAACCGCATTTCAATGATTTTCCAGGAACCCATGACATCGCTTAATCCGGTTTTTCCGGTGGGCGACCAGGTCGCAGAGGTCATCCGACTGCATCAGAAGTTGTCCCGCAGCGAAACCCGTGAACGCGTGATCGAAATGTTTCAACTTGTGGGCATCCCGGCAGCTGAAATGCGGCTATCCGACTATCCGCATCAGATGAGTGGTGGTATGCGGCAGCGCGTGATGATCGCTATGGCGCTGGCCTGCAATCCGAAGTTGATGATCGCCGATGAGCCCACCACCGCCCTGGATGTAACCATCCAGGCCCAAATACTGGATTTGATGAACAAACTTAAAACGGAAACAGGTGCATCCATCCTGTTTATCACTCACGATCTGGGCGTCATTGCCGAGATGGCCCAGAATGTGGCGGTGATGTATGCCGGCAAAGTCATGGAATACACGGACGTGAAAACCTTATATGCCAGTCCGAAAAATCCCTATACAATCGGTTTGCTGCAATCGATCCCCGTGCTGGGCCGAGAAACTAAAGAAAAACGGCTCAAGACAATTTCCGGCGTCGTGCCCTCTCTGCTGAATTTACCTTCCGGCTGCCTGTACAACGACCGCTGCCCGGATGTTTTTAACGACTGTCATCAAGTGGAACCTCAGATGTATCAAGTCGGAAATAATCACTTTGTAAGGTGTTTAAAATATGCCTGATTTTCAAAGAAAGGGAAAGGCCCTGCTGGAGGCCCACAATATTGTTAAACACTTCCCCATCAAAGGCGGTGTTTTTATGAAGGAAATCGCCGCGGTTAAAGCTGTCGATGGTGTCAGTTTGACCATTGATGAGGGCGAAACCGTGGGGCTGGTGGGCGAATCCGGTTGTGGTAAGACAACCTTTGGCAGAGCGATCCTGCGTCTGGAAGAACCCACTTCCGGTGAAATCTATTTCGAGGGTGAAAGCATTCTCAGCTATGATAAGAATAAGATGCAGGCATTACGCGAAAAGATGCAGATCATCTTCCAGGATCCTTTCTCTTCCCTTAACCCCCGCAAAACGGTATCGCATATCATTGGTGAGCCCCTGCTGGTCCACGGGATGAAAAGCAGAAAGAAAAGAGAAGAAAGGGTACTCGAGTTACTGCGGGTGGTCGGGCTGCGTAAAGAGAACATGCGCCGCTATCCCCACCAATTCTCCGGTGGTCAGCGCCAAAGAATCGGGGTCGCCAGAGCGCTGGCACTAAACCCCAAGCTGATCGTCTGTGATGAGGCGGTGTCCGCGCTGGACGTATCCATCCAGGCCCAGGTCATCAATCTGTTGAAGGACCTCCAGGATGACTTCGGCCTGACCTATCTCTTCATATCCCATGATTTAAGTGTGGTGGAACACATCAGTGATCGCGTGGCCGTCATGTACCTGGGCAAAATCGTAGAGTTTTCGCCAAGCCAAGCCCTTTACCAGACACCGCTTCACCCTTATACCCAGGCACTACTATCGGCGGTGCCCGTTCCGGATCCTGCTCTAAAAAGTAATGAAAGGATAATTCTAAAAGGAGATGTCCCCAGCCCCATTGACCCCCCGCCGGGCTGCAGCTTTCACCCGCGTTGCCTTTTTGCCAAAGAGATTTGCAGCAAAAGGGAACCGGAATTCAGGGAAATCCGAACTAAGCATTTTGTTGCCTGTTTCTTTGCCGGCCAGTTAGAAATAAAAATGTAGCCGCCGCTTTTCACCGGGTACGGAATTCTTTTTTCCGGTTATCCAGAAAGAACAAGTGGTATTGAATGTGGGAGCGGCTTCCAGCCGCGACAGTTGATTTCGCGGCTGGAAGCCGCTCCCACAGAGGGTTTATCTAATGAAACTTGGACTTTCCAGATAAGCAAATTCTTTTTTATAAATTATTTCTAGCGAATCGATTCATTTTGCATAGAAAGCCTGCATCGCGATCGGTAGGCTTCACTGTCATGGATGGCACCACAATAAAGCATTCCTGCGGTGCAACATGATATCCACGATCATCCCGGGCAAATTTCTGACCGCTTTGCAGTTTCGTTCCGGTTTTAACCCCCTCAATCAAGAATCTAAAATTAACACCGGGTTTTATGAATTGAATGCTTTCGTACTGTATGATGGTCGCCGGCATCGATTTTTCCGGTGAAAGCGGCCCTTCCATCAAGTTGTGATGGCATAAAACGGCATGGATGTGTTCCAGCGCAGTATTTTTACTCTGTTTGGACAGGTGATTGCCGCATTCCACGATCAATCCGCAGATTTGCTGCCGGCCGGCCGCTTCGATCAGCGCACCCGGCATATGGGCCGGATGATAGGCAAAATGCAGGGCGATGTCACTGATGGTCAGCGCCAGGTTCAGGCTTTGGCCGTTGTCTTTTTGATAAACGCAGATTTTGAAATCACCGATACTAACCGAATGCAGATCCAATAAAGAATGAATATCTTTGGATTCACCTATAAATTTTCTGATTTCGGCAGCCCGCCGACCTTCAACCGTGGTGTCATCATGATCGCAGAAGCTGCGATTCAGGTCCTTGTCGATGTAGCGCCGGTTTTCCCGGTAGGCTTCCGGATTGCCCAGCAAAAGGCTGACTTTGCCGGCATGCAATTTAATATCGCCATTTGCCAACCCACGGTGAAACTCAACCATGGCATTGACACCAGCGGGTTCATTGCCGTGGGTGCCCCCGACAACCACCACATGCTCCCCCTCCCTGTCTGCCGCCACCTCAATACAGTACGGAAGCTCACAGTTACGATGCTCTCTAAAATAATCTAAATTATGGCGGACTTCTTTTTCAACGTCCATTGCTTTCTCCGTAAGCGACGGCTTTGGTTAATAAACTACTAACCAAAACTGATCTCAAAAGGGTTAGATTTTGTTTGATAGCAAGGCGTGAATCGCTGAGAAAGCGGAGCGTACACGGTAGTACGCGAGCATTTTGAAGCGATTCACAACGCAGCTATCGAGCAAAAGATAGCTCTTTTGAGATCAGTTTTAGGCTTTGCGTTGAATTTTGGGGTTAAGCTCTTCTCTTAGCCAATCTGCAAACAGATTGATGCCGATCACCAGCAGGATCAATGCGGCTCCCGGAAAAACAATCATCCACCACATGCCGGCATAAATGTAGTTTTTGCCGATGGATATCATCATGCCCAGGGAAGGTTCGGTCAGCGGAACCCCCACGCCTAAAAAACTCAGAGTGGCTTCGAGCATAATCACCACCGCCAGGTCGATGGCCAGAACCACAAAAATCGGCGGGATGGCATTGGGCAGCACGTGCCGCACCAGAAGCCTGAAATCACCGGCCCCGGTGGATTTGGCGGCCATGACATAGGCTTCCTCTTTGACCTCCAGCACGCTGCCGCGCATGGTGCGCGCATAGCGCACCCAGCCGGCAACGCAGATGGCGATAATGACAATCAATATGCTGCCGCCACCGTAGATACCGAGAAATAAAAACGCCAGCAGGGTGGTCGAAAACGAAAAAAGGGTGTCCGCCAGACGCATCGTAACCACGTCTATCCAGCCGCCATAATATCCGGCCAGAAGCCCCATGATCACACCGAATGTTCCGGCCATCAGGACGACGCTGAAACCAACGATCAAAGACGTCCGGCAACCGTAAATGATGGTGCTGAATATACCGCGTCCCTGATCATCGGTCCCCAATAAATAAGGCGTCTGCCCCTCTTCCATCCACAGCGGCGGCGTTAAAAAATAATCCAGGGTCAGGGTTTCCAGATCATACGGGTCCTGGGGGGTAATCCAGGGTGCCAGCAAGGCGGCCGTAATGAATAACGCCAGAATAACGCTGCCCACGATGGCGGAGGGGTCGTGCAAAAAGCTGTAAAGCATTCTGGATTTGATGCGTCGGTTACTCATAACGAATCTTCGGGTTGATCACCGCGTAAAGAATATCGACGATGATGTTCATGGTAATAATGACCAAGGCCGCCAGCATGATATAGGTGACAATCACCGGCTGATCATTTTCGCGGATGGATGTCAGTAATAAACTGCCCATACCCGGCCATTGAAAGATGGTTTCGGTCACAATGGAAAAGGCAATCAGTTCGCCAAATTGCAGGCCGGTAATGGTCACCACCGGAATCAGGGCGTTGCGCAGGGCATGTTTAAAAATCACCTTCATGGGCGACAACCCCTTGGCCCAGGCGGTTTTAATATATTCTTCGGTCATGACCTCGCGCATACCGGCCCGCGTCAGCCGCAAGAGCACCGCCAGCTGATACATGGCCAGCGTCAGCGCCGGCAGAATTAAATGCGTGATCCCATTAATGGTTAAAAAACCGCTGCGCCAGAAACCCACCTGCAAGGTTTCACCCCGTCCAAAGGGCGGTAAAATCCCCAGATAAACTGCAAAAACCATAATTAATAATATGCCCATCAAAAAAGTAGGGATGGAAATACCGCCCAGGGATCCCGCCATGATGAGCCGGTTACGCAAGGCATAGGGCTTCAAGGCCACCAAAACACCCAAGGCCACACCGACCACAAAAGATAAAATGAGGGCTGTCGAAGCCAATTCGAAGGTGGCTGGAAACCGCTCCAGGATGAGCGGTAGAGCCGGCACCCGGGTCACATAGGATATGCCGAAATTTCCCTCGGCTGCATTCGCCAGAAAACGAAAGTACTGCACATACACGGGCTTATCCAAACCCAGGCTGCGCCGTACTTCTTCAATTTCCTGAAAGGTGGCATAGCGCCCGGCCAAAGTAATGACCGGATCTCCCATGTAGCGAAATAGGATAAAACATAGGAGAGATGCGACCAGCAGGACGACAACGCCCTGAATCAGTCTGCGTGCAATATAGGTGATCATGGCGCTTTAAAAAAAGGTTTTGTCGGGGCCGGAATGGTCCAGCCCCGACATCTGTTTCAGGTTAGATTATTTGGCGATTTCTTTGTACACCATCCAGCGATCCGGACGGGGTTGAAATTTAATGCCCTTGCCTTTTTGAATGGCATACAGATCTTCCTGATAGTGCAGCGGAATCCATGTGATCTTATCGACCATGGCCATCTTGTTTAACTGCTGCAGGACCTTGCCGCGTTCCTGGGGATTGACAATATCGGCCGTGGATTGCAGAAGTTTATCAATTTCAGGATCGCTAAAGGCCGCACCGTTGAAATGCCCGTGACCGGACTCTTGATCGCGGGTATGGGCCAGCTTGAAATAGGTTCGACCCATGTCAAAGGTGCCGTCAAACCAGCCGATCAGATAAAATTCCAGCTTGCCTCCGGTCACTTCCGGAAAAAAGACGGACTTGGGCTTGACATCCAGCTTCACTTTTATGCCCACCTTGGCCAGATATTTGGCCACGGCCTCGGCAATTTGGGCATCCTGGACATAGCGGTCATTGGGACCGGAGAGCGTAATCTGAAATCCGTTTTCATAGCCGGCTGCTTTCAACAGTTTTTTGGCCTCAGCCGGATCGTATTTGAGCCGCTGAATGTTACCATTGTAGCCGATGGTGGGTGGATCGGGAATCTGGGCTGCCGGAGCGGCATGTCCGCGCATGACCTTTTCGATGATCTCATCTTCATTGATGGCCTTATACATGGCCTTGCGGACCCGGATATCGGCGGTGGGACTGCCCGGCTTATTGTTCAATGCCAAAAAGATCGAGCGGCGGGCCGCACGGCTGACCACATCCAGTTTAGGGTTCTTGAGAATTTTATCATACAACTCAACCGGGACACCGGACATGAGGTCAACTTGCCCTGAAGCCAGCGCCGCAAAGCGGGTGGAAGATTCGGTGATGGGACGGATCTCAACCGTTTTTATCGGCGGCGCGCCTTCCCAGTAGTCGGCGTTTGCTTGCAGCCGAACATAGGAACCTTTGACCCATTCTACTAATTTATAAGCCCCGGTGCCGATGGGTTTGACCATGACTTCCCCCGGGTCGCGGGCTTCGGTGGACTCTTTATCCATGATAAAAACCTGGTGCATATTGTTGGCAAACCAGGGAATGGGCTCTTTGGTTTTGATGACCACCGTAAAGTCATCCGGTGTTTCCACAGCAGTGATCGACTTGCCGGTGTTGATGAATTCGGAAACCTCCGGATTACTCAGGCGTTCAAAGGAAAATTTGACATCCGCGGACGTAAAAGGATTGCCGTTGTGGAATTTAACCCCTTTGCGCAGATAAAATTTCCAGCTTAACGGATCCAGCCGTTCCCAGCGCTCGGCCAGAGCCGGTGCCAGGGTCCCATTCGGACCTTTGCGCTGCAACAGGCCGTCAAAAAAATTGGCCATGAATGAAAGGTTTGCATCTGCGTCGGAGCCATGCGGATTCATCATCCGCGGCGGTGTATCCTGGGCCACGACAAGGGAAGATGCCGCCAGCACCGGACCGGCAAACCCGAACACCATCACCGTAAAGGCGACGGCCATTAGTAAACAAAATGTCTTTTTCATTGGTGTTCCTCCTTTCGTTCCGTTTGTGGTTATTTGATTAACCTCTTCGTAATCAATGCAATCCAAATTACGATATGGGCTACAGGAGCCCAAGGGGTGTTGGATTTAATATAAATAACAGGCGGCAGCGTGATTGCCGCCGATATCCTTTAGAATCGGTACCTCTTTATCGCAGATGTCCATTCGTTGCGGACATCGGGGATGAAATGCACAGCCGGCAGGCGGATTGATCGGGCTGGGCACATCGCCTTTGAGAATCATTCGCTCTTTGGTTATCCGCGGATCCGGCACCGGAATGGCCGACAGCAGCGCTTGGGTATAAGGGTGCTTCGGATCCGTATAGACATTTTTATAAGCGGACGCTTCTACAATTTTACCCAGATACATCACGGCAATGCGGTCACAAATATGTTCGACCACCGCCAGATCGTGGGCAATAATAATGTATGAAAGATGAAATTCTTGCTGAAGATCAATCAGCAGATTGATGATCTGTGCCTGGATGGAGACATCCAGTGCGGAAACCGGCTCATCCCCGATGATGACCTGGGGGTTGAGCGCCAGTGCCCGGGCAATTCCGATTCGCTGCCGTTGTCCGCCGCTGAATTCGTGGGGATAGCGCCGGCCCTGTTCAGGCCGCAGTCCGACTTTTTCCAGCAAGTAGGTGATCCGATCCTTGCGCTCGGTCCCCGCATACATCCCATGGATTTCCATGGGATCACTGAGGATTTTATTAACGGTCATGCGGGGATTTAGCGAAGAATAGGGATCCTGAAAGATTATCTGGATTTCTTTTTTTAGGACCCTTAATTCAGATTTGTTCATCCCGCTGATGTCCGCATCCCGAAATCGGACCGTGCCGGCGGTGGGTTCGATTAATCTTAAAACTGCCAGGCCGGTAGTGGTCTTGCCGCAACCGCTTTCACCGACCAGGCCCAGGGTTTCCCCTTTTTCCAGATGAAAAGAAACCCCGCTTACGGCATAAACATAGCCCGCGGCTCGGGAGAGCAAGCCTTTTTTGATCGGGAAATGAACCTCTAAATCTTCAACTGACAGCAGTGTTTCCAAAACAAATGTCTCCCATCCTGCCAACGAGGCGGGCACGGACTTCGGCGAGCTCAGTCGAGCCGTGACCCGCCCTACACAAATACTTTTATGCAACATAGCAACGTAGGGTCGGCCACTGCGCCGACCGTATATTCAGTACAGATAACATCGCACCTGATGCCCATCGCCCAGATCCGTCATCTGGGGCGGATCTTGGTTACAGATCTCCATGGCATGCGGGCAACGCGGATAAAAGCGGCACCCCGGCGGTAATTCATATAAGCTGGGCACGATTCCGGATATTTCCTCGAGTCGCTGACGCCCATGGCGCGACCGCTCGCCAAGCTTTGGAATCGACCGCAGCAGCCCCTGGGTATAGGGGTGTTTGGGCTCTGCAAAGATGGCAAGGGCTTTGGCTTCTTCCACCACCTTGCCGGCATACATAACGATAATCCGCTGGGCAATTTCGGCGATAACACCCAGATCGTGAGTAATCATCATGATGGCCGTATCGTAATCCTGCCTGAGCTGCAGCATCAGGTCAAGGATTTGGGCCTGAATGGTCACATCCAGAGCGGTGGTGGGCTCATCGGCGATGAGTATTTCCGGATTGCAGGCCAGGGCCATGGCGATCATTGCGCGCTGCCGCATACCGCCGGAAAGCTGATGCGGATATTCATGCACTCTCTTTTCCGGAGCGGGAATCTGAACTTTTTGCAGCATCTCAATGGAGTGTTCCCAGCTTTCCCGTTTGGACCGCTTCTCATGCAGGATAAACATTTCCGATATCTGGTCACCGATGGTGTAAACCGGGTTCAGGGAGACCATGGGTTCCTGAAAAATCATGGCGATCCGATTACCGCGAATGGATCGCATCTGCTCCATCGAAAGTTGAACGATGTCGCTCTGGTCAAATAAAATCCGCCCTTGAACAATTTTACCGGGCGGCTCCGGGATCAGACGCATAATGGACTGCGCCATCACGCTTTTCCCGCAGCCGGACTCTCCCACAATGCCAAGCACTTCGCCTTTGTCGACATGAAATGTCACGTCGTCCACAGCCTTGGCAACCCCTTCAAAGGTAGAAAAGTAGGTTTTGAGATCTTCGACTTGAAGAAGGTGGGAATTAGCGCCCATGATTCCTTTCGGAAATACAGTAAATGTTAAATGCGCTAATTAACTATATTAGCACTAAATCAATACCCTTCTGAATGAAGCTGTGTCAATAAAAAACAAGCCGAAACTCAGCCACGAATCCAATCCAGATAGTTATCGACTTAAAAAGACGTATAGATATATTCTTTAAAAATTCAGTGGGAAGTTTTTTAAACGCTGGTAGTGGATGGGGGTATTCGTGGTAAGCAAATCAATAGAAAGTGACTAAGGTGAACTAAAGTTTGGAGTGCCTAAAGTTAAGGTATCGCTTCGCTCAATCATCTATGAAAATGATCGTTCGACCCAGTCGTTCGACCCAGAGGCTCTCGATGGGCAGAATTCCAAAACTTTAGGCATTTTAGATATCACTTTAGTCACTTTAGTTCACTTGCTTTTAAATATCTTTTAGCAGCTTGTTCGCCGGCGACTTCTGCATGGCATCGCTGAAATGCTGCAACGCATCGGATAGCGCCTGGTGATCCTCTGTTTGAGCAACCGGTATGCTATCGGTTCCGCTTTTTTCGAGTGCTTCGAGAACGTATTGAATGCTAAGTCGGTTGATATCACAGGCCGGCTGGTAGGCAATTTCTTTATCCTGATTCGTTTTGGTCTCTGAAACCAGGCCGCTCGCAACCAGATCGAATAGGATATTGTGCACCAGGCGAATCGGCATTTCTAACTGGCCTGAAATCTGTATATCCGTTAATGGTTTGTCGCCATTTGCGAATTTTTTGACCAATAATTGAGCAATTTGTAATGTAAGCAATTTCTTAAAGCCAGGACTGACTTTAAGAGAATCCGGTTCATACTCATAGGTATCCACATTTTGATTGGCAAAGGATAGCTCGGCACCGAAAAGCACGATCCACCAGCTGATCTGAATCCACATCAGAAGCAGCGGCAAAGCGGCGAAACTCCCGTAAATCGCATTATATCTGGCAGCACCGATTTGAAAGCTAATATAAGCCCCCTGGGCAATCTGATAAAGTGTCCCGGCAACCACCCCACCGAGCAGGCCGGCCTTAAAATTCACCTTGGTATTGGGCATAATAATATAGAGAATCGTAAACAGGGCCCAGATCAAAACATAGGGTGTCAATTTCAGCAAAAGAGAGATCAGCGGGCTAATGACACCCAGCAATTCTACTTTCTGGGTAATCTGCGTGATCTGGGTCGTAATAAAAACCGTTGCGCTGCCGCTCATCAGCACCAGAATGGGGCTGATCAGCATAATCGCCAGATAGTCACTAAATTTGCGCCCCCAGCTTCGTTGCTTCTTGATTTCCCAGATATCGTTTAAAGCCATTTCAATATGCCCAAGCACCTTAAGAACGGACCAAAAAAGAACCAACAGGCCAATTCCGGCAATGAGACCACCTTTGGTCTGCTCAAGCAAAGAATTCGAAAAACTGATAACCTGGCTTAAAACTTCTTCCTGCCCTGGAAATTTATCGTACAGCTCCTTTTCCAGTCGTTTCGCAAAACCAAAACCTTTGGCAACGCCAAAAAACATGGCCGCCACCGGAACGATCGAAAGAAGAGTGTAAAACGTCAAAGAAGATGCCCGTATCAAACAGCGGTCTTCATCATAGCCGCGAAATGCCAGGATGATGATTCGCAGCTGCTTGATCAGGAAGGATTTTCCGAAAGGCAGATCGGCCAGCCGAATCCGCCAGATATCAACCCGGATAAAAGAAAAAAACCTGATAATGAGATCTCGTATATCCTGTTTTGAAGTGGGCTTCACTTTTTCACCTAAATGCTATTTTATGCTCTTAAGCACTGCATAGGATTTCATAAAAGCCGGAAAGCCGGTCGTCGGTATCAACAACAGTAAGGCATGCTTGATTTCATCTTCGTTAATGCCCGCTGCCCTGGCTTTGCGGATATGGGTCTCAAGCGCGCGTTTATGGTTGCATGCAGCCGAAATCGCAATTTTTATCAACCACCGACTTTGGCCAGACAAAGGCCCGGCTTTTTCATGAACTTCTTTTCCCAAGGCTTCGTGTTTTTCATGGATTTCAGGAAATTCTTCTTTAAACTCGCTAAAAATTTTATGAATGTCTTCCATAATGTCTGTCCTTTATGATACGCATGGTGAAAGAAAATTAAAGTGGCCAATTTGGGAACGTTGCCACCATAGCAATATCTTAATAGGTTGTAAATAAAGGCTGTCGAATCTGATTAATGGGTTGAACCTTTTTTTCTGAATTAATATACATTTGGAACACATTGGATGTAAAGATCTTCTCTCGCATTGATCCTTGAAAGGCGAAGCACAAAACAACAAGAACTAAAAGGAGTGTGCAATGCAACTCATCGGGGAAATGCTCGATAACACAGTTAGGGCCTATCCCACAAAGGTGGCAATTATTTTTGAAGAGTCAACTTGGTCATATGATAAATTAAACGAAAATATAAACAGAATGGCCAGTGGCTTAATAAAACTGGATATCGGCAAAGGCACCAGGGTCATGGTTCAGTTAAAAAACGGGCCGGAAATCATTATTTCCCATTACGGCATCATTAAAGCAGGTGCGATTGTTGTCCCTTTGAATGTAATGTACGTGGCCCATGAAATTACCTATATCGGTAACGACACAGAGGCGACGGCGATTATTTTGGATAAGGATTTCCTGCCGCTGCTTCAGGATATTCGCTCAGAGTTGCCGGCCTTAAAAACGGTCATCGTTGTCGGCGATAATGTGCCTGAAGGCACCATCCGGTTCCAAGACATCATTTCGGCACCTGATGAACAAGATGTTACCAATGATGCCGATTTTAATGATATCGTTAGCATCATTTATACTTCCGGCACAACCGGCCGACCCAAAGGCGCCACCCAAACCCATCGGTCTGTTCTGACCAGTGTGCAAGCGATGTGTGATTTCAATAAACTCACCCATGAAGATCGACTCCTGTGTGCCCTGCCGTTGTTTAATAATTTTGCGATTAATGTGGTAATGATGTCTGCTTTCTACACTGGCGGCACACTAATCGTGGTGGACCGGTTCGAAGCCGAAAAAGTCCTCAAAAACATGATTGAACATCAAGCCACTTATTTTGCCGGAACGCCTACCATGTACGTATATCTTCTTCAGGCATATGATCCTTTAAAGCACGATTTAGAAGCCATGCGGGTCGTAAACTGCGGCGGCGCCCATTGCCCTGCCAATCTCATCGAGGAGGTGGAAAAAACTTTCGGCGTCATATTTATGGATGGGTATGGACAAACCGAAGCCTGTGGATTTACGACTCTAAATCCGATTGTGGGCGTTAGAAAAAAGGAGTCTGTTGGCGTTCCCATCGCCAATATCTGGGTTAAAATTGTTGACGATAATTTCGCGGAATTGCCCCCTGGGGAGGTTGGCGAAATCGTACAGAAAGGCGATGTTTTCTCCGTTCATGAATACTGGCGGAGTCCGCTAATAAACAAAGAAACCTATAAGGAAGGATGGTTTTGCAGTGGCGATCTTGGCTATGTCGATGAAGACGGCTACCTATATGTGGTGGACCGCAAACAAGATCTCATTATCACCGGCGGCATGAATATTTATCCTGTGGAAGTGGAAGAGGTGCTTTATACCCATCCGACCGTTGCCCTGGCAGCCGTGATCGGCATTCCAGATAAGGTCAAAGGGGAATTGGCAAAAGCTTATATTGTTTTAAAGCCCGGCTGCAGCTCGACTGAAGAAGATATCATTGATTATGTTAGAAGTAAAATTGCTAAATTCAAAGCGCCCAGAATGGTGGAGTTTGTAAACTCTTTGCCCAAGGGTCCGACCGGAAAAATTTTAAAAAGAGAATTAAGAGCGAGGGTATTGAATACGATTTAATGCCATTTTTCGATCAGGTGCCGACAACGATCCCACCGTCTACTCGCAGAATTTCTCCGGTAATAAAACTGGCCTCCTCAGAGGCCAGAAAAAGATACGCGTTGGCAATATCACGAGTTTGCCCCAAGCGCCCCAGCGGTGTATGCGCCTTCACGCCCTCGATTATTTTATCCGGCATGGAAGTCAAAATATCGGTCGCCGTAAATCCGGGAGCCACGGCATTCACCCGAACATTATAACGCCCCAGTTCGCGTGCCCAAACTTTGGTCATTCCGATGACACCGGCTTTGGTTGCCACATAATTGGTCTGGCCTAAATTTCCATCAATTCCGACAATGGAGGTGGCATTCAGGATTACACCGCCCCCCTGTCGAATCATAGACGGGGTAACAGCCTGGGTACAATTAAACACCCCTTTGAGATTGACCGCCACAACCAGATCAAAGTCGGCTTCCTGCATCTGCTTGATCAGCTCACCGTCTTTCATTTTCACCAGCAGACTGTCGCGTAAAATACCGGCGTTGTTAACGAGTATATCGATCCGGCCATTTTTCGCTAAAACGTCCTGTATCCAATTTGAAACCGATGCCTTATCCGTTACATCAACTTGAGAAAAGACAGCTCTGGCGCCAAGATCTTTGGCTGTGGCTTCACCGGCTTCCGGGTTGATATCACAAAAATAAACTAAGGCACCTTCTTCCAAAAATCGCTCAGCGGTTGCTTTACCAATGCCGGCCGCACCACCGGTTACAAGGGCTACTTTATCTTTCAATCGCATGGCTGTCTCCATTCCCTCATTATTCTTGTTATAGCGGTTGTCATAAATATGTTCCGTTTGCCAGATATTCTAACAGGCGAAAATGCAAGGTGTAGACCCCTGAAATTATAATCAACATGACAACCGCTATATTATTATTTTTATAGAAAAAAAGCTAGAATTTTACGCAACGCTGTGCCATAGTTTAATCAATGCCACGGCCTTTACTGATTCCCGATGCGCAAAACGCAACCATCGAAGAACTCAAGAAAGTACTTACCACCCTATTCGCCCGACTTAAATCCGATCGAGCGAATCTGGCTGACGATTAAAGCACGCGGGCTCAATAATGATGTGTGCAAAAATGAAAAAAAATTACTAGAGCGTTTGCACCCAGCTATATTAGACGTTATTAATAACTCAAAAAAGCCTCAGAAAACTGCCTGTATCGGAACGTTATTATGACAAACGCTCTAAGCCGGTTCAAAGGCGAGATAGGTCTCCTTTTTTTCTCCCACTTCAGTGTGCAAATATTTTACTTTGAGCGGCATTCCCACTTGGATTTCTTCTGGTTTGCCCGGGTCCATACCTTCGATACGCGCATCAACCCGCCCCCCCTCATCTAGTTCCACAACACCAGAGATATAGGGATTCTCCCGATTGTATCCCTGCTCAATCATGAAGGGCGGTGCAATAGTTATACATGTAAAAGCGGCCAGACGGCCTTTGCCATTCATCTTTATCCATTCCATTTCAGAACTGAAGCACTTTACGCAGATGGATCGCGGGGGAACAAAATGGGACCCGCATCCATTACACCTCGAACCCATGAGCTTTTCTTCATTTAAAAATTGTTCATAGGATATATCACTAAAAGGCCGTTCCTCCATCGGAAATTCTCCTTTCATTGAGGTTCATAGGTTCAGCGTTCACCGTTCAAGGTTGTTTGCAAAGATATCCTGAACCTCTGAACCCAGAACCCTGAACCTCTGAACCCTGAACGGTTACCTTCTTTCAAGGATTGTGAACGTGCAGGTTCCGCCGGTGCCGCCCAAATTATGCGCCCCGCCGATGCGCAAATCACTGACTGGCACCTGCCGTGAGCCGGCCTGACCCCTGAGCTGGGTCCAGACCTCATAAAGCTGAGAAATCCCGGTGGCACCCACGGGATGGCCCTTACACTTAAGCCCGCCTGATGTATTGATGGGTTTGACGCCGTCCAATCGCGTTGCCCCTTCTTCAATGGCCTTATATCCTTCGCCAGGTTTGAAAAATCCCAGATCCTCGATGTGCACGAGCTCTGCAATCGAAAAACAATCGTGTACTTCGGAGAACTGTATGTCTTCCGGTGTGAGACCCGACATCCCGTAAGCTTCCTGAGCCGCATACCGCGTTGCTTCAAAATATGTCAGATCATCACAGGCATGAAAACCTCTTCCGCTGCCCTGCCCTAATCCGGCCACAGTTATCGGATCGTCTGTAAAGTTTTTGGCGATCTCCTCAGCAACCAGCAACATACAGCTGGCCCCATCACTGATGGGGCAGCAGTCAAAAAGGTGCATGGGCCAGGCGACTACAGGATTTGCACGGGGATCAGCAAGAAAATCCTTTTCGGTCTGCCACTCCGGTGCGGTGCCCTTTCTCTTTTTTAAGCTTTCCTTTTTTTTGTTCATCAGATCCTGGATGGTGATAGGAAACTGTGCTTTGGGATTAAGCGGTGCATTATTGTGGCTCTTGATAGTGATATTCATGAGATGCTCACGATTGGCGCCATATTTGGCAAAGTAGGCCGTGGCCACGGCACCGAAAACGCCAGGAAAAGTAAATCCGACCCGGCCTTCATAGGGTACGGTCGCCAGGGCTAAACCTTCAGCAACTTCCGCTGTGGTTCTTTTGGACATCTCCTCGACCCCGCCCACCAAAACCATGTCATAAAATCCGGAAGCGATGGCAAAAACCCCTTCCCGAAAAGCAAGGGCGCTGGAGGCGCAGGCACCTTCGGTTCGGGTTGCGGGCCTGGGTGTCAACCCGATTAAATCAGAAATAATTGGTCCCCAGTGAGATTGATGCATGAAAAAATCGTTTGAAAAATTGCCCAGATAAAGGGCCTCAATCTCATTGGGATCAATCCCCTTATCCACCGAAGCGATCATTTCCCTGAAGGCTTCAGCAAACAGGTCCTTCGAATCTTTATCCTTAAACATGCCGAATTTGGACATGCCGGCTCCAACAATGGCGATGTCTCGGCCAAGTTTTCTTCTTTTTTTCACTTTTTCCCTCCCAAAGTCGATAAAATCCGCTGAACAATTAAAACCAACAAGAAACAATCTCTCTGTGCGAGCGGCTTCCAGCCGCGAAAATAAGTTCTCAATTAATACCAGCTAATTCGCGGCTGGAAGCCGCTCCCACAGGGTAGTAAAAAAAACCATTTTTAAGTCACTTTGTTATGTACCGGCTAAGATTATTCTTTTGGACCTCCTTTCAATTCATCTTCAAACGCTTTGAAAAATGCGTCGCGTTCTTTCCAATCCGGACCAAAGCGTTTGCTAAAAAAAGAACCCAGTTTATCAAACAGTTTTTCCCAGGCAGATTTACCGCCACCCAGAACAACGTCTTCTAAGTAAGATTCAATTTCCGGCATCTTTTCTTTGGGCAGGAAGGACACGGCACCGAGTTTGATTGATTTTTTCAGCGCCTCCGGTGTTAAGGCATGGGCAGTCAGCATCACGGTTGGAAATCCTCTGGATACGGCATGCTTGAGAAGCTCAAATCCATCGACGCCCATAATATCAAGGATCACGATATCAAACGTATAACTGGCCAGCAGTTGAAGAGCAGTATCATAATCTTTGGCCTTATGAACCCGGCACATATCAAGTTGATCGGCAATGGTATCTAAAACGTCCGGCTCGTCATCAACAATGAGGAGGATTTTGTTTTTTAGAAGACTTTCTGAACCCATGGATTTTCCCCTTTAGGTTAAGCCAGTCGTGCCGGAGGATGTTGGTTCAAGATGGAAAAAGAAGATTTAAACAGCCAGGTACCGCTTTTTGATTTCATCATTTTGTTCGAGTTCAGCGATGCTGCCTTCGTATTTAATTGAACCATTATCAACAATATAGGCGCGATCGGCATGTTTCAGCGCAAACTTGGTATTTTGTTCCGAAAGCAGCACCGTCATTCCCTCTTTTTTGATCACCTCAATAAATTCGCCCAGCACTTTTACAATCAATGGCGCCAGACCCTCGGAGGGTTCATCCAGCAACAAGAAATCCGGATTGCCCATCAGGGAACGGGCAATGGTCAACATCTGTTGCTCCCCGCCGCTCAGGGTGCCGCCATGCCGGTTGGAGAAGTCTTTTAAGACGGGAAACAACTGATAAATTCGGTCGAGGGTCCATTTGTTGTTTTTGCTTTTAGACGTCTTACGCCCCACATCGAGATTGCCCAGTACCGTTATGTCGGGAAAAATACGCCGATCTTCGGGCACGAAACCGATGCCTGCCCTGGCGACTTTGAAAGGCGCAAGACCGGTAATATCTTCTCTCTTATAGGTGATCGTTCCGGTTTTCGGAGGATTCAAGCCCATAATGCTGAGCATGGTCGTGGTCTTCCCGGCGCCGTTTCTGCCAAGCAGCACGACCACCTCGCCCTGATTGACGTGCAGAGATACATCGAAAAGGATATGGCTCAGGCCATAAAAGGTGTTAATGTTTTCTACGGAAAGTTCCATTATTCGACTTCTTCTCCCAGGTAGGCTTCAATAACCTTATCGTTTTTGGAAATTTCTTCCGGGGTTCCTTCGGCGAGCATGGTGCCGTAACAGAGCACCCTGACCTTTTGCGATATTCCGAAGACTATGTCCATGTCGTGCTCGATGAACACCATGGTAATATTTAGCTGCTGCCAGAGCTTTTGAATAAGCTCCACGGTCTTCCAGCGCTCTTCCGGGCTCATCCCCGCGGTGGGTTCATCCAGCAGCAACAGTTTGGGTTCCATTGCCAGGGCCACGGCAATATCTAGTATTTTCTGATTACCATGTGCCAAGGTCCCGCTCTGTCGCTGGGCCCGGTCTGCCAGCCCCACGTCTTCCAGTATCTGATAGGCTCTTTCGTAAACGGATTTGAGCTTGACTGTCGGCGTTACCAGATTGAAATTGCCCTTTTTGTGAGTGATAACTGTGGCGACAATATTTTCGAGTACTGATAGTTTGGGAAAGATATTGGTAATCTGAAAGGCCCGTGCAATTCCCAATCTAACAATGTCGAAAGGTTGCATGCCTGCAATAGATTTGCCTTCAAAGTAGATTTTTCCACTGTTGGGCAGATGGTAACCGGTAATCAAATTGAAAAAGGTGGTCTTGCCGGCGCCGTTGGGACCGATGATTGCGCTCAGCTCTCCCTGGGCGATGGATAAGGATATGTTACTGATGACCGTATTACCGTTGAACGATTTCACCAGATTCTCTATTTTGAGGACTTCAGGTTTCATTGCTATATCACGTTTCTGATTTCTTGGTTATTTTCAAATACAGACCCACCAATCCTTCCGGGGCAAACAGAACAACCGCGAGCAAAATGAATCCCAGGATAATGGCCCAAATTTCAACCAGGCTCTGGTGAATCTGTTGCAATATGATGTGTAAAAATATTAAAATCGAACTGCCGATGGCCGGCCCGACAAACGAGTACATACCCCCTACCAGACAGCCAAAGATGGCATCGCCCGATTTGCTCCAGTGCAAAAATTCAGTTTGGGCGAAGCGATTCAGCTCGGTGAACAGTCCGCCGGCAATACCAGCAAAAGCACCGGCAATAATAAAATTTATCAGCTGGTAGCGTCGAACATTGATGCCGATAAATTTGGCGCGATCCAGGTTCTCGCGGGTAAGTCGAATCGACAGGCCGAACGAGGAGTTGACAATCATGCGCATCACCAGGAAGCAGACCAGAAAGATTATCAGGCACAGCAGGTAAAAATTGGTGGGGTCTAAGAACTCCGGTTTGGGAATACCATGAATACCGTCATCCCCGCCGGTAAAGGTGTACCACTGAAAGGCGATCATATAAAGCAGCTGACCGAAGGCCAGGGTAAGAATCGCAAAATAAAGCCCGATCAGGCGCACACAAAACCAGCCGATGATGGCGGCGGTGATGCCGGCCACACAGGGGGCTGCGATCAGGGCGAACAGCAGTGAGACCCCGGCTTTTTTCATCAGCAGCGCCACCGTGTAAGCCCCGACACCAAAAAACGCGGCATGCCCGAAACTGACCATCCCGCCAAAGCCGAGAATGAGATTCAGACTGGTGGCAAAGAGCGCCATGATGATCATCTCGGTGGTCACCCAGATCCAGAATTCTCCGGTCATGCCGAATTGTGCCAGAATAAAGGGCAGTATGACAAGCGCCGCGACAACGATAGCGCCGATAATTCTATTTTTAGTGGAACCTGGTTGCGAATTGTCCATGGATATTGATCCCGTCTTTTCCATTAGCGTTCAGGTTTGCCGAACAATCCCCAGGGTCGGATGATCAGAATAAGGGCCATTGCAAAATAGGGGAAAACAATGGCCGCCCGGCTCAACGGCAACTGGATAAAAGAGACTCCCACTCCTAAAATGAGCGATCCCAGCAGCGCGCCACCGATACTGCCCAGGCCCCCGATAACGACCACCGCAAAACACTCGATGATTTTTTCCATTCCGATACTCAGATCGATGTTTGCCAGGGCCGACATCAACACCCCGCCCAGACCGGCCAGCCAGCACCCCAACATGAAAGTAGCGGTCATCACCCGGGATACATTGACGCCCAGAGCCCCGACCATCTCCGGATGGGAAACCGCCGCCCGGATAAGATTGCCGGATCGGGTGCGATACAGCAGAAACCAGAGGCCTACGGCGATGATCGGCCCCACCGCCAGGATAAACACATTGTAGCTCGGCAAAAAGAGTCCAAAAAATTCGACTGAGCCAGCCAGGATCTCGGGACGGGCGACATTACGGATAGCTCCCCCCCAGATCAGGCGACAAGCATCATCGATGATCAGCAAGAGGGCATAGGTCAGCAAAAGCTGCAACAAATGCTCCTTGCCGTATATCCGGCGAAACAGGGGAATCTCCAAACCCAGGCCCAAAAGGGCAATTGCCGGCGGAACCAGGAGCATCAACATAAGAAAGGAAAACAGTGAACCCGCCGGCATAAGGGTGCTCAGGGAAAAAGCCAAATAAGCGCCGACCATATATAGCGAACCGTGGGCGAAATTGATCACCCTGAGCACTCCGAATACAAGCGAAAGACCGGAGGCGACAATAAACAAAACCATTCCCTGGCTGAGGCCGTTAATGAGGATAAAGAGGTAAAATTCGATGCCCATAGGGTACCCGCTTTCCTGATAATTAAACGTTTATCAAGGCAATCAACAATTAAACATGCTGCCCAACCGAAAATCAAACTATCTCAATAAACTGCGTCAATTTGTTTTCAACCAGTTGCCGCAAGCGGCCGGAGTGATAAAGGCAAACGAAATGGGATTCGTTCCTCAGATACCGAGGACCCAAGAAACGAATCCCCAATCGATTGCTATTTCGGCTGTAATTTTTTAACCTCTTCCACGGACAGCCAGACCTTTTCCGCAGGCACTTCGACAACATCTTTTAAAATCAGAAATTTTTTGTATTTCCGGGCCTTGGCCGTGTAACCGACATAAAGACCAACATTGGCCATATGGTCCTCGGCCCGAATGTATCGGGGCCCCCGCAGCGAATTAAATTTTAGACCTCCGATGGCCTTTGACACCTTATCGGAATCGATGCTACCGGCTTTTTCAATCGCCGTGGTCAAGGCAATAAGTCCATCGTAAGCCATGCAGGCCCAATCAGACGGCCATTGATTGTATTTGGCATTATACTTGTCAACAAATGCTTTCATCTCTTTGGTGTTAATCGCATAAAACGGACAGCGGGCATAACCCAGCAATCCTTCCGGCATATCTAAACCGGTGGCCCGCAGCATGTCCAGATCATACAATGAGGTAATACTGGCATTTTTGAAAAGACCATACGGTTTGGCCTGTTTAATAAAGCTGCTCAGGCCGCCGCCCCAGAGATTGGTATAAATAATCTCAGGTTTTCTGGCCATCAAGGTGGGAATGTAAGGCGCATAATTGGTTTCTCCCAGTTTTGTCCAAACCGCATCTAGAATTTCGGCATCCGGTTTCAGCTTGCCCAGATTCTCCTTAAAAGAATCCCACTGGGAGTGCGCATAGGCGTAATCAGGACCGATAAAACTATAGCGTTTATAGGGCTTCTCGGAAAGAAACATCGTAATGCCACGACCTTCGATCCCGGTATTGGGCACCACTTGAAACATATACGGATGAAAATCCGTGGTGGTCAATTTCTCGGTATTGGAGGTATGGAAATATACGATCTTCTTATACTCTTTGGCCACTTTGGTCACAGCCAATGCGACACCGCTGCTTGTCGGACCGATCAGAAAATCACATTTTTCACTGAGGATCAATTCCCTGGCAACAGTTGCCCCGACATCGGGTTTGAGTTTGGAGTCCCGGATAACGAGCTCCAATTTTTTCCCCAAGACACCACCGGCGGCATTTTTCTCTGCTAAAAACAGTTCGATGGCCCTTTTTTGCGATTCATAAAACGTCGCCCCAATGCCTGGCATGTCAGCCGTCCAGCCGATCCGGATCGTATCGGCTGCCTGGGCCATGGAAGCAATAAATAGCACTGTTAAGGCACTAACTAAAATTGTTAAAAGTTTTGCTTTCATTTTTTCCTCCTTCTTTGAATGTTATGGGTATGTTGTTCATTCGTACCTGGCACAATCGGAAACCCCCGTTTATTTTAAGGCAGGCAAAACATACAAATTATACCGACAATTAAACCAGGCCACCCGGTCATTAAAGCTTTGTTTCTTGCTCCTGCCAATATTCTTCCCGCATTACTCGTTTGAGCGTTTTACCGGCCACATTGCGCGGAAACTCTTCCATGATAACCACATCGTTCACCCGTTGGAACTTGGCGGCAACCCGCTCGTTGACCCAACTGCGTAATTCTTCCGGTGTCACTGTGCCGGATGGGTGTAATACCACCGCCGCCAGCGGTGTCTCGCCCCATTTATCATGCGGAATGCCAAAGACAGCCGCTTCCTGCACCGCCGGGTGCTGCACGACAATTTCTTCGATGTCTTTGGGATAAACATTGACGCCTCCGGAAATGATCATATCCTTTTTGCGGTCCACCAGATACAGGAAGCCATCTTCATCCACATAGCCCAAATCACCTGAATACAGCCAGCCGTCTCTAATAGCCTCGGCGGTCAAGTCGGCACGCTTATAATATCCAGGCGTCAGGATCGGACCACGGCCGCAGATTTCACCCACTTCGCCCGTGGGGACATCTTCACCGTTTTCGTTTAAAATCCGCATCTCAAAAAAAGGCGGCGGCACGCCTACCGATTCCGGCTTGGCCGTATAGTCCTCTTTATCGAGAACAGTCACAAAGCCCTCCGTCAGCCCATAAAGTTCATAGAACCGGCCCGGCAATCGTTTGTTCAATTCATCTTTATGTTCCTTGTGGAGCGGGGCCCCAAGTGAAAGAATCATTTCAAGACAATCCAGGGCCTTGGCTGAAAAATTGGGCGCATTCAGCATGGCAATAATCTGGGCCGGCACCATCATCACGTGTGTGACTTTTTCCCGCTCAATGGTATCGATATAGGAAATCGGCTCAAACTGGCTTAAAAGAATATAAGTTCCCCCGACAAACACGGTGGGCATCAAATCGACAAAAGCGCCGTTAAAAACAATAGCCCCCGCGTGCATGGTGATGGTTTCGGGCGTCATCCGATATGCAGCGGCAAAAGACGTGGCGTACCACGCCCGTACATTATGGGTATGCAAAATCCCTTTCGGTAATCCGGTGGTACCGCTGCTGTACATGATGTTAAAAGGATCATCATCCGTGACCAAGATACCCTCAGGCTCCTGATCACCGGCGGCAGCTTTTAAAGCGTGATAATCAAGATAGCCGGGCACATCGGTGCGATCAGTGAGTAGATAACGATCTTCTGCGATTGCCGTCAGCGCAGATTTGATACTATCAATCCTTTCAACAAAGCTGGAATCGGTGATGAGCAAAACTGAATCGGAGTCCCGCAATAATCCTTGCATGGCCTTTTCCAGCAGAAGTGTGCTCAGGGGCACAATCACCGCTCCGATTTTAGCAGCGGCCCAGTAAATCTCCAGCAACTCCAAGCAGTTGGGAAGAAGGGTTGCGACTTTATCGCCTTTTCTGATTTCCAACCCCAAAAGGGCATTCGCCAAACGATTTATGCTCTGGTTGTATTCCCAATAGGTCAGGCGTTGATCCTCAAAAACAACCGCGAGATGGTCGGGGCGGTAACGGGCATGTCGCGAAAAAAGCGACCCGATGTTCATCAAATCCCCCTATTTCTGGGCATAGGTTTGCACCATGCCGCCGTCAAAAAGCAGATCGCCTGCAATCAGGTATCTGGCGTGGCGTGAAAAACCGAAAATAAAAAGGTTGGCAACCTCGATGGGAGACATCATTTCTTTGACGCGCGAACTTCCCATCATGACATCATGTACGACTTCCTCCGGCGATATCCCCCGCTGCTCAGCTTGTGCGGGAATCTGCTTTAAAGCCAAAGCGGTCTTAACAAAGCCGGTACTTACAGAAAACGAACGAATCTTGCCCTCACCTTCTGCCGCAATAGACTGCGTTAATGCACGCAGTCCAAATTTGGTGATGTTGTACACCGCCTTATTGATTGTACAGATATGGGCATGGATGGAGGTCATGTTACCGATGACCCCTATGCCGTCATCGCTTTTTTTCATGTGCGGGATACACAATTGGGAAAGATAAAAGGGCGCACGCAGCATCAGTCTTTGCATCAGATCATATTTTCCCATGGGGAAATTTTCTATGGAATCAATATGTTGAATCCCGGCAATATTAACCAAATAACGGATGGTACCGAGCCTGGATGCTTCAGACACGGCATGCTCGATCTCTTCGTCTTCGCATAAGTCCGTTTTGATAAAAATCATCTGGCCGCCCATTTCCCGGGCCATTTTCTGCGTCTCTTTGCCAGCGGCCTCATCAATATCCAATCCGACGGTCATCAGGTCGTTTGCCGCTGCCGCTACCGCTGTGGCCCGGCCAATGCCGCTGGCCGCGCCGGTGACGATACAGACGTTATTCGAATTAAAATGGCTGTCAGCCGGCAATAAGATGTCTTCTTTGGTGATCTTTGGCTCTTGAATATCCACCTTCTATTTCTCCATGCGCCGGATGTAGGGAGGATTAAGCAAATCGGAATGATGTAAAACAATTTCTGCGAAATTTATGCCATATTTTTAATTGCCCATCCTCAATCGACTAATCAGGACCGCAATGTAAAAGGATTATTCGTGATTACAAAAACTTAAGATACTGAGCCTCATATTTAAATTTTATGTTGCTTTAAGTATTTAGTGGTTTTATAAGGACTAAATGCGTATCACAATAACTACATGTAGCTAATATGATACGGGAGGTAGTTATGGAAACGACAGCTCGTATCGGCGCAAAACCCGGCAAAAGACGAAAGGAAAAAAATCCGGATCGACGCCTCAAAAAAGTCGGACTGCGCCGGCAATTAGAAATGTTTGAGCTCATCCAAGACAGCATTTACAATGGTATAATGGTAACCGACGCCGATGGCTTCATTACCCACTTTAATAAACCTTACGGTCAGTTCTTAGGGCTCAATCCTGTAAAGCAGATTGGGAAACATTGTACCGAAGTCATTGAAAATACCCGTATGCATATCGTTGCTCAGACTGGAAAGCCGGAGATCAATCAAAGCCATCGGGTTAAGGGACAGAGTATGGTTGTTCAACGCATACCTATTTGGAAAGACGGCAAAGTTATTGCCGTTTTCGGACAGGTCATGTTTAAAGATGTCAAAGATGTGGGCAAGCTTGCCAGGGAACTTTCGCTTTTGGAATCAAAGGTGAAGCTCTATGAGGAAGAACTCATCAATCTTCGATCAACCCATTATACCGTTGACAGTATCATCGGCAAAAGCCGGACGATAACCAACCTCAAAAGGGAAGCCCTCAAAGCGGCTGCCAACCCATTTCCAGTACTCATTTCGGGTGAAAGCGGGACAGGAAAAGAGCTTTTTGCCCAGGCCATCCATCATGCCAGCCCTCGCAGGGTTCATCCTTTTGTCCGCATAAACTGTGCTGCCATCCCCAGAGATCTTCTAGAATCAGAGCTTTTCGGCTATGACAAGGGGGCTTTTACCGGTGCAGGAGCCGAAGGTAAACCCGGTAAATTCGAATTGGCACGGCATGGCACGGTGTTCCTTGATGAGGTAGCAGATCTGCCCATTGAGATGCAGCCAAAGCTGCTGCGAGTGATTGAAGATAAGGAGTTTGAACGCGTCGGCGGAACCCAGATTATTCAATCAGATTTTCGCGTAATTTCAGCGACAAACCAGAATCTTGAAGAAATGCTGCCCGAAAATCGATTTCGCAAGGACCTCTTTTACCGACTGAATGTGATTCCGCTCCGCATTCCGCCGCTGCGGGAGCGGAAAAGCGATATCCTTCCCCTATCACACCACTTTTTAAATCAGATGGCCCAGGAAGCAACGCTTTCCGAAATAAAACTGGATAGGAACACTGAGGTTGCTTTAACGAGCTATGATTGGCCCGGAAACGTTCGAGAATTGTCAAACGTGCTTGAAAGGACGATGTCAGCTATAGAAGGCGACACGATTCATTTATGTGACCTTCCCTTTTATCTGCAGCGCCGCCGAAAGAATTCGGCCAAATCAAATCAAACTTCCATTAAAGCGGTCCAAGACCGGGCTGAAAAAGAGGCCATCCGCTATGCCCTGGAAGAAAGCAACTACAACAAGGCCCGGGCAGCCAAATTGTTGGGCATCCATCGTACGTTGCTTTATAAAAAGATGACAAAACATAAAATTGCCCTTAAGCCGAAATCGGTGTTATAGCACTTGTATCCAAATTGATACATTTGATAGTAATGCGGATAAACATACCTGTATTGAGGAAAAAAACCCTTGTCAAGGTTAAGGTTGTTATCGCATTGAAGCGAGCTTTTCCTCAAGATATCCGAATCTCTGTTTCACATAATAGTTTCGGATTTCATTCTCAAGGATGGATCCAAGCTTAACCTTGAAATCTCTTTCTTTAAATCGCGCAAGCTTCTTCTGAAACTCGTTGGATTGCCTTCTGGTAAGGGCCGGCAGCTCAACTCCTCTCCGAAGCATAAACTCGATGTCGAAACAGTCTCTGATCTCTCCACGATCAAGGAACGCTTCGAATTTGTTTTTCATTGTTTGGTTCAGAGTATGGGCCTTTAGAAGGACCTGTTTTGTGCCGAACCTGGAAAACGCGATCTTTTCCTGAAAATCGCAATCTTTCTTTTCCCTTCGTATTTCAATCTTAAGCCGCTTTGGGTATAAGGCAGACCGTAATTCGAACAAGAGCATGTAGTGTTTCATCTGGGAATCGGTGACCTCATAGTCTTTCTCAAAGGCCCTTCGAATTCTTTCGAAGTATGTATTCTGCGATATCCTTTTGATAAACCAAAAATCGAGATCGACTGAATAACGATCTAACTCATGGCACAGCCTCAGCATCGTTCCGCCGCCGAAGACAAGAGGTTCCAGCACTTTTGCGCTGTTCATTTTGTCCAAAACTTCTATTTCAAATATTTCATGCTGTCTTAAAATATCCATACTTCTTTAACATGTTCTTTGTTTTAAGAGGAAATTCTTTGCTCAGGCGTCTGATCTCGTCCCTGTCAAGTTTCTCTGCATCCACTGCTGAAATATCAAGTGCATAACGGCCGTAAGACATCAGATAAAATGCGTCCAGGAGAGCTTTCTCAGGAGTTGCTATAAAGAAATCCTTTTCTTTTTTGAATCCAAAGTATAAAGCGCTGGCAACCTTGGAATATCGGAAAAGGGTGTCGCCTACCTGGATTTCCTTTGTTCTTTTCACAGCAACCGACTCGAAAAAATCCCTTTGCACCTGGGTTGTTATCTCATAGTAATCTAAGGCAGTCATCAGAGAGATGTAGGAAGGAGCCTGTCCCAGATTGGCAATCACGAATTTTTCCTCCCTTCCGGCTGCATTCCATACCTCACGCAGCACGTAC
>Ga0255054_10000198_pt1 | contig 34185 bp, 29 predicted proteins | sample JV7_2_23_MG_FD_188634 | JGI IMG/M metagenome (GOLD analysis project Ga0255054, IMG submission 188634) | Seawater microbial communities from Jervis Inlet, British Columbia, Canada - JV7_2_23 | ecosystem: Environmental > Aquatic > Marine > Inlet | place: Canada: British Columbia | collected... | reverse complement strand
CCCAGCGTGATCACGAAGAATCGCTCGCGCCTACGCGAAATGCCCTGAATCCCAGCAGTAGCTGAATACGATCTCGTCCGTCGGCCATCTCGCGGGCCCGGTAGCCGTTAAACGACTGGGAGGCTACGAAAGTTGAGAGATCGGGCCGTCTCGGGGCAGGGCAAGCCTCGGGGCATGTATCGGAGAGTCATAGCTACCACGACCATGGCACTTGCCTTCTTCGCTCTCGCACCGGCGGTTCTCGCCGTTCACGGGAACTTCGAGATTTCGATCCCGATAACCACGATCGTGTTTGCCCCAGCGGATTCCGAGACGGTTCTTGCCAGTGTCGACGTCGACGACGAGTTGCTCGGTGAGCTCTGTGCCGTGAGCGCACTGGCAGAGAACCCCGATTCTGTGCATCCTGACAACGACCTTGCGGTCAGCTCCGGACGGACGGCAGTCCTTCTGCCCGATGTCGAGAGTCAACCCACCGGAAAGGTGACGGCCAACGGAATCCTTGAGTTGGGCCCTCACCTCACGGTGATCCTGGCGATGGGGCCCGACGAGATCTTTTCCGCAGGGATAACCGTTGCCGTGGAGTGTGGTCCGGATGCGGTCCCCCCGCCTGTCACCACAACGACCATTCCAGATGAGGTGTTACCGACGGTGGTGACGACGACAACCGTTCCCGACGAGGTGCTGCCGACGGTGGTGACGCCGACAACCGTCCCCGACGAGGTGCTACCTACCGTTGTCACCACAACCCTTCCCGGCGAGGCACTGCCCTCGACCCTCCCTTTCACCGGTGCGGGCACGGGAAGTCTGGCGCTTATCGCTTTGGCGCTGATGGGCGCAGGAATCCTGTTCATTGTCGTAACGAGGGCCTCCCGCTCCTAGTCGCCCGGGCATCTTTGGGTCTTCCGACCCGTTGTCATTTGTGGTCCTCTGATCAGAATGTCGGTGTCAAGCCACGGTCAGTGGCTGGGCCAACAGGGAAAATGGGAGGCATCGAAGCCAGATCCGTATTCGGTCACCTGGATCTGGTGGAGCCAGTGGTGAGACCGGCCTGTCCCCGACGAAGGGATAGGAATGATGATGAAGACGCTGACGTCCGGACGGCGCGGTTCGGGGGACAAGCACTGGCGGATAGCAACCACGATGACTGTGGTTCTTGCCGCGTTTGCATTGTCACTCGCGGCGGCCGCCGATAGCCACGGCTTCGAGGTTTCGATTCCGATTACAACGGTGATCGTCAACGCTCCTGCCGGCTCGGTAATCGTTCTCGAAACCGTAGAAGTGCCCGCCGAATTCGTTGGACAATCGTGCTTGGTGCTCGCCGTCTCGGCGAACCCCGATTCAGTGCACCCGAACAATGATCTGGTGGTTAGCTCCGGCGGGTCGAGTGTTACGTTGCCCGATGTCGAGGGCGTGTCCGGTGGCAACGTCGTTGCCTCGGGGACGCTCCAGTTGGGGCCCGATATCGTTGTGTCACTCCTGATGGGACCAGATGGGGTCTTTTCCGCGGGGATGGACGTCGTAGTCGACTGCACCCCCGAAGAGACCACGACGACCACGACGGTTCCAACCGAGGTTCTGCCGACCGTTGTGACGACGGTTCCAACCGAGGTCTTGCCGACCGTTGTGACGACGGTTCCAACCGAGGTTGCGCCGACCGAAGCTTTGCCTTCGACCCTTCCTTTCACCGGGGCCGAGTCCGATGAGCTCGCGTTGATTGCCCTGGCATTGTTCGGCACCGGGGTCCTCTTCCTGGTGGCTACACGGAGTCGTCGGGAAGACTGACTAGCGGAAGACGGAGCCGACAGAAGAAGGTTCCGGGGTTAACCTCCCGGGACCTTCGTGATGTATTACCAACAAGCAGTCAACTATCTCGACTCCCACATCCACCTCGGTGTTCGCCCGGGGTTGGAGAGGATTACCGACCTTCTGGAGATAATGGGCAGACCCGATGACGGGTATCCGCTCATCCATGTCGCAGGGTCGAATGGAAAGACATCAACTGCTCGACTCGCCACCTGGCTTCTTGTTGCCCACGGTCTGACCACCGGCACGTACACATCTCCACATCTACAGCGGGTCGAAGAGCGTCTTGCTGTAAACGGTCGGTTTTCCACCCCGGAAGAATTCGCCATCGCGGTCTCTGATGTCGCAGCGTTTGCCGACCTTCGGGAGGCGGACGGCAAAGACGCCAACACCTACTTCGAGCTCACGACCGCCGCCGCCTTCGCTTTCTTTGCCGATCAAGCAGTGAGAGCGGCGGTGATCGAGGTCGGTCTCGGTGGGAGGCTGGACGCCACGAATGTCGTCGACAGCGAGGTCTGCGTCGTCACCAGCATCGGCAAAGAGCACACCGAGTACCTCGGGGAGGATCTGGAGTCGATCGCTGCCGAGAAACTGGCCATCGCCGGGCCTAGCTCTGTTCTCATCACTGGCCCTCTTCCTGACGCTGCCCTGGGTGTGGCCGAGGCCAGGGCCAGAGAGCTGGGGATCCATCATCGTCACTTCGGAAGGGACTTTTCTGTTGGTGACGCGGAGCGTGGCGTCGGGGGCTGGCTCGTCACCATCGAGGGTGCTGAGGAAACCTACGAAGACATCTTCCTGCCACTCCACGGAAGTTATCAGTTGGTCAACCTTGCCACGGCAATTGCCGCGGGAGAGGCTTTGTTGGACCGGAAACTCGATGCTGAAGCGGTGCTCGACGGAGCCGCGGCCGCCACTATCCCAGGGCGGATGGAGCCGATTGGCAGCCATCCTTTGGTCATGGTTGACGGTGCTCACAATGCCGATGGGGTGCGGATTCTGGTCGAGTCTCTGGTCGAGGAATTCCCGACCACATCCTGGCAGGTCGTACTCGGAGTCATGGGAGACAAGAACATCGAGGCGATGCTCGAACATCTCAGCCAGGTCGCGTCGGGGATAGTCGTAACCGCGCCGAGGTCGGATCGTGCCGTCGCGCCGGACGCCCTGGCTGGTCGAGTGGCGACGATGGTCGATGTGCCTGTTCTCGTGGCAGACGACGTGGGACACGCTCTTGACATGGCCCGTGCCGAAGCCGGATCTGATGGGGCGGTCCTGGTTACGGGCTCGCTATATCTCGTCGGCGAGGTCAGGGACCTCCTCGTCGGCTGACTTCATCGAATGGGCCGGCTCGGATACGCTCCTTTCTCAGATGGCACACGAAAACACCTTCATCATGATCAAGCCCGACGGGGTCTCACGTGGCCTCGTTGGCGAGATCATCTCGAGATTCGAGGACAAGACACTGAATCTCGAGCGAATTCGCACGCTGACAATCGATGAGGAAATGGCCCGGCGCCACTACGCCGAGCACGTTGAGAAGCCCTTCTTCTCTGAGTTGCTCGAGTTCATCACCTCGGGGCCGGTGGTGGCTATGGAATGGTCCGGCGACGACGCAATATCGGTCTGTAGGGACCTGATGGGCGCTACAGATCCGAAGCAGGCCGCACCGGGGACCATTCGTGGCGTTTACGGGCTGGCCGTCACCAACAATCTCGTTCATGGCTCCGATGGGCCAGAAAGTGCCGCCCGAGAACTCGAGATCTTCTTCGGTTAGAGGCCGTTAGAGCGGTCGCCCCATGGCACAACCCTGGACACCCACCTACACTTCGGTTGTCTTCCCCGGAGTCTTCTTCCGTAATGGCTGAAACCCTTTTTTCATTTGCAGGCCAGGACATGGCCATCGATCTTGGCACCGCCAACACGCTCGTCTATGTGCGTGGTCGCGGCATCGTGCTCAATGAGCCCTCGGTCGTCGCCATCAACTCCCAGAACGGCAAGGCGCTTGCCGTCGGGATGGAAGCCAAGCGAATGATTGGCCGGACCCCGGCCCACATCACGGCAATTCGCCCGCTCCGTGACGGGGTCATCGCCGATTTCGACATCACCGAGAAGATGCTGCGTTATTTCATCCAGAAGGTCCATCGCCGCAGGTGGGCTCGGCCGCGGATCGTGGTCTGTGTCCCGTCCGGAATCACACCTGTGGAGCGGAGGGCTGTTGAAGAGGCTGCCTATCACGCCGGGGCCCGAAGGGCCTACACGATCGAGGAGCCGATGGCGGCTGCGATCGGATCGGGTCTTCCGATTGGCGAGCCACAGGGCTCGATGGTGGTCGACATCGGCGGTGGGACTACCGAGGTGGCGGTCATCTCGCTCGGTGGCATAGTCGTCTCGCGGTCGATTCGGGTCGGGGGAGATGAACTCGACATGGCGACTATCGACTGGATCAAGAAGGAATACAACGTTCTGATTGGTGAGCGGACTGCAGAGCAGCTCAAGCTGGCCGTCGGATCCGCCTGGCCATATGCTGATGAGCCATCCGCCGAGGTCCGGGGAAGGGACCTCGTGACGGGACTTCCCAAGACAATTCTCTTGTCGAGTCCTGAGATACGTGAGGCTATTGAGGAGCCGACTCAGGCAATCGTCGACGCCGTGAAGTACACGCTCGACAAAACACCCCCCGAACTCGCGGCAGACGTCGTCGAGAGAGGGATCGTGCTCACTGGAGGAGGAGCACTTCTTGTGGGGCTGGACCATCGTCTGGCTCATGAGACGGGGATGCCCATCGTCACGACTGCGAAGCCGCTGTCGTCGGTGGTGCTCGGATCGGGGAAATGTCTGGAGGAATTCGACATGTTGCAGGACGTGCTCGTGTCGTCATCCCGACCATGACTTCCTCAATCACCTGTCTTGACACATGCTGAACCGGAACAAATCCGACCGCGCCCTTCCAACGTTCATCACACTGCTCGTGGTGGGCGTTCTGTTTATGACCTTCGATGTCCGTCTCGAAGGTGGGGGAGTCGTCGGAGTCCTCCGCACCGGAACCCAGGCCGTAGTCGCACCGCTTCAGCGTGTCTCTGCCTTTATTGTCAACCCCGTTGCCGAGTTGGTGGACAGCCTGAGCAACATCGCCTCATTACGGGAAGAGAACGTGATGATTTCGGCTGAGCTAGCCGAAGCACAAGCTTCCTTGGTCTCGGTCCAGGACCAGCTTGCCCGTCTCGAGCTTCTCGAGCAGCTCTATGGCCTCGAAGTGACGGAGGAGAATCTCGGTCGGACGGTTGCCAATGTCATTGGCCAGCCCGACGCCGCCGATGCGGCGCTGATCATCGACAGGGGCACACGAGACGGTGTCAATAAGGGGCAGCCGGTGATCGACACGAACGGTTATGTCGTGGGCACCATCGGCAGTGCTTCGTTGTCGAGTGCGACTGTGATCCCGATCACTGCCGACCGTCAGGCTGTGACCGTTCTTGTTCGTTCCCAGGTGGGAACACTCAACTCCCAGATACTGACCGATGACATGCGACTCGAGATGCAACTCGAGGTCTTCGATGCAAGAGATCCTGTCCTCGCCGGCGACCGGGTCGTGACCTCTGCGGTCAGCACTTCCTATCCGGCAGGTCTTCCTGTAGGAGTTGTTCTTGAAGACGTAAACCCGCAAGGGGGATCCCTCACGGCGACTGTTTCCCCATTTGTTCAGCCCGACCAGCTACGGCTGGTAGTGGTATTGGCATGGCCACCGGATCCAATCTCGGCAGTGATTGGCGAGCTCATTCCGGAAGTCACGACGACGACCACACAGCCGGTGACAACAACGATCGTCGAGGCGCCGTGAGCCTCCGTGTTCTCATCCTGGTGGCTGTCGCCATTGTCCTTGCCGTACTACTCCAAACGACCCTGTTCGCCCGGCTCCAATTCATCACGCCGGATCTCGTCATGCTTGTTGTCATCATGCTGGCCATGACCAGGATCCGCCCGGAGATCATCCTGGGCCTCGCCTTCCTGTCAGGGTTGATCGTGGATTTGCTCGGATCGTCACTACTCGGACTGCGGGCGATCGTCTTCACCAGCGTGGCCTATGTTGCTATCCGAACCAGGAAGAGTGCCGAGGTGGGGCGACTGGCGACGGCCCTGTGGGTCGGCGGCCTGAGTCTCATGGGCATCGTCCTCTTGCTCCTCATTGGCACGATCTTCGGCCAGACCACCCTCCTCGGTGAGGGGACGCTACGCCTTATCCTGCTGGTGCCACTGGCGAACCTGGTGATAGCGGCCGTCGTCGCGCCTCTGTTCGCAAGGCTGATCGACCACGACGCGACCGAATACAGATACTCATGAGGTTCGCGTTTCGCCTGGCCATCCTCGGGATCCTGTTCATGGCGATGTTCGCAATCATCGGACTACGTCTCTGGTTTGTACAGGTAGCCGAGGGCCCTCAGATCGCGCAGGCTGCCGAAGAGGCGACCTGGCTCAGCCAGTCCTCATTCGCGGCCAGAGGTGACATTCTCGATCGGAACGGAACTCTGCTGGCTACCAGCCAGCTGGTACCCGCAGTGTTCATTGATCGCACCTTTGTCCAGCCAGAGCAGCAGGAAGAAGTCATCCAGAGAGTGGCCTCGATGACGGCTGTCGATCCGGCGGCGCTCGCCGAGATGTACGACGAGGCAGGGATCAACGGGCGATTCCAAGTCGCAACGGTCTCAAACGAGACGGCCTATCAAATCAGCGAAGACCTCTTCGATCTCCCCGGCGTGGAGATTGTGAAAGTCCCTGAGCGTGTTTATTTGTCTGGTGACACCCTGGCCCACGTCGTCGGGCACCTCGGGCTTCCCGACGAGACCGATCTGGAGAACGACCCCGAAATCGACCCCAACCTCCGGATCGGCAAGCTCGGCGTCGAGCGTATCTACGACAAGCATCTGAAGGGGACCAGCGGAACCGTTGAGTATCGGGTTCGGTTGGGAGAGGTCATCGACCGTCACCCTGCGATCGACCCGGTCCCCGGAAACAATGTGGTTCTCAACATCGATCTCGAGCTTCAACAGCTTGTCGAGATCGCCCTCGAAGAGGGCGTTGCGTTGTCAAACTCGGTGAAGGATGAGGCCCGTGCCGACGGCGAGGAGGTCTTCAGCGTCACCGAGAGGGCGGCTGGGGTCGTTCTCGACGCAAGGACATTTGAGGTTCTTGCCCTTGCCTCTGTCCCGGACTTTGATCCTCAGCTGTTCGTCACCGGTATCGATACCAATACATTCGACGGGCTCACGGCTACGAGAGCGTTCAACAACCTGGCGGTAAGCGGGCTCTACCCGCCTGCGTCGACCTTCAAGGCGATCACTTACACCGTGAAGCTGGAGGAAAGCCTGCCGTTTGACGCGACCCGTGACGACGTCGACACATCGAATCAGACTGTTCATTGCGACGGCACCCTCAACGTGGGACAACTCGAAGACGGTTCGCAACGGGTCAAGAACGACTGGTATGCGCCAAGGAGCTACGGGTGGCTCGACATCCACGGCGCTCTTCAGAACTCGTGCAATATCTACTTCTGGAACGTCGGTCTCGGCACCTGGTTGGCATACAAGGAAACAGTCAGAGAGAACATCCTTCAGGATTGGGCGAAGTCGATCGGCTATGGGTCGCAGACCGGCATCGACCTGACAGGCGAGTCGTCCGGAATCGTGCCGACCCGTGAGTTGTTCGAGGAGTGGGCCGCATACCAACTCGAGAATCCCGAGCTACCGCCCCGTCTCGATCCCGGTCGACTCGAGTTTGCCAGCCCGTGGTTTGGTGGAGACCTCATGGACATGGCGATTGGACAGGGGGCCTTCACCGCGACGCCGCTCCAGGTCGCGGTCTCATATGCGGTCCTCGTCAACGGCGGCCGGGTCATGGAACCTCAGATCGTCCAACAGATCATCAATGCCGATGGAGATGTCGTTTTCGAGCATGAGCCAGTGCTGCGGGACGTGGTCAATATCTCAGAAGCGACGAGGAGGTCGCTCCTCACCGATCTCAACCGTGTCGTGACCAGCGGCACCGCCAGGAGGGCATTCGAGAATTTTGGTGAGGGGCTCGACAACGTCGGGGGCAAGACCGGGACCGGTCAGTCGTCGGCAAACAAGGACAACCACGCCTGGTTTGTCGGTCTGGCACCGATCGACAACCCCCAGTACATAGTTGTCGTCCTCCTTGACGAGGGTGGCTCCGGTGGTCGAGTCGCTGCACCAGTGGGCAGACACATCATGCAGTACCTGATGGGGAACGTGCCTACTGAGATTCTCGAGGGAGAGGACGCCAACTGATGGCGGTGCTCAGTCGTCTCCGCGAGGTTGCCGTCGTTCGACGTAACAACAAATCCGATCGGATTCTCTTCGGGACGATGCTGGCCCTCTCCGGATTTGGGCTGCTCATGATCTACTCGGCGACCAGAAGCACCGGCTCGGTGTCAATGGAGCGCCAGATGATCTTCGTAGCCGCCGGTCTGATCATCTACCTGATTGTCTCAAATATCGACTACCGCGAGTACAAGAACCTCATTCCCTGGATCTCGATCGTGACACTGCTTGGCCTGCTCGTCGTGTTTCTTTTCGAGGAAGCCAACGGTGCCCAGCGTTGGATAGACCTTCGGTTCTTCAAGCTTCAGCCGGCTGAGTTCGCCAAGGTCGTTGTCATCGTCCTGCTTGCGGCCCTGCTCGCCCCGAGTAATCGGGATGAGATTGGTCGCCGGAATATCACCTGGACGATGGTCTTTCAATCGCTGGCGGTGGTGGCAGTGCCGGCCTTCTTGATTCTTCTCGAGCCCGATCTGGGAACCACTCTCATCTTTGCCTTGATCCTTTTCGCGATGCTCTTTATCGCAGGGGCAACATGGCGGCAGATGGTGGCGCTGGTCTCCGCAGCCTTCTTTGCGGTGGTGGCCGTTCTCCGGTTCGGCTTGCTCGAGGAGTATCAGTTGGATCGCATCCGCGTTCTGGTCGATCCTGCCATCGACCCCCAGGGCATTGGGTACAACCTTCGTCAGTCCAAGCTGGCGATTGGATCGGGCCAGTTGTTCGGCCGCGGGCTGTTTCAAGGAACACAGACCAACTTCGAATACGTTCCCGAGCAGGAGACAGATTTCATATTCACCGCGGTAGGGGAGCAGTTGGGATTTGTTGGCGCCCTCCTGGTGCTGATCGCGTTTGCCGTAATCGTCTGGCGTCTTCTGGTTATTGCGTCGAATGCCCGCGATCGGTTCGGTGCGCTGATCGCTACAGGCGTTGCCGCGATGATCGCATTCCACGTGGTGGTCAACGTCGGCATGACGATCGGGATCATGCCCGTCACCGGGCTTCCTCTTCCATTCTTATCGTCGGGGGGATCGTTCTATATCGCCATGACCCTTGCGCTCGGGGTCGCCAACTCGGTCTGGCTACTGCGAACCCCGGTGCCCGGAGAGAATCAACTCTCCTAGGAAGGAGAGTGGTCTTCAGATTTCAGTTCTCAGTTTTCGGTCGGAATCTTTTCGTACTGATAACTGACGACTGATTACCGACAACCGCGAAGCCAGCTACGCTGGCTCGTCGTGTACCGCCGCAGTAATGATGGGTGGGTCGAGGTCATCTGCGGGCCGATGTTCTCTGGAAAGAGCGAAGAGCTCATCCGTCGCGTGACCCGTTCAAAAATCGCCCGAATTCCCGTTCAGACGTTCAAGCCCCAGCTCGACGATCGCTTCGCCAACTCAGAGGTCGTATCCCATTCGAAGCTGAAGGTCGACGCGATTTCGGTGGAGACGTCCGAGGAGTTACTCAAGGCCGTCGCTGATGTCACCGAGGTAATCGGAATCGATGAAGGACAGTTCTTCGACGACGGCCTTGTCGATGTCGTCGAACAACTGGCCGCAGCAGGAAAGCAGGTCATCATTGCTGGACTGGACACCGACTACCTACGACGGCCATTTGAGCCGATCCCGACGCTCTCCGATCGTGCCGAGTATGTCACGAAGGTTCTCGCGGTATGCCACAAGTGTGGTGGGCCAGGGATGTACACCCAGCGGATCGTCAACTCTGATGACCTCGTCGTCCTGGGCGCGGAGGACTCTTACGAGGCGCGGTGCAGACGGTGCTACGACCCCCTCGAAGCTGAGCAGCCAGAACTCGGTCTCGGGGTGGGGTAGGTCAAGGGTCGCTTGTCTGGTAGCCTTACCTGGTCCGCCAGACGCGACATCTTTCCCCTTTTCTGGAGTGTCCCGTTCATGAACACCCCTAGACGCCGGACGACCGGCGCCACGCATACAGGTTTTGAGAGCCTCCGCCGCAGGCGGGGGCATCGTCTGGCGCTCGTTCTCGCAGACAAAGGACCCGACAGGGAACGGGTCGATTCTGCCTCGCTATCAGCTAGTTCTCAGAGGAGTGAGATCACATGGCTCTATTTCGCAAGAAGGGCCCCGAAATTGTCAGGAAGTCCTCATCAGAGGGAGTCGTCGAGGAGCACAAGACTGTTCGCGTAAAGGGCCACAAGGTCGAAGTCAGACGTGTTGAGGCGCGTCAGGCACCACAGCAGCAGCAGCGACAGAAGAAGCCGGGCCGCAGCCAACGCAACAGGGGCAAGAAAGCCTCGCAGAACCGCGATGGCCTCAGTACATCCCGGACCCGTACCAGGCGCCCCATCGACGACGAGTTCATCATCCCGGTCGAAAGTGGCCGCAAGCAAATGCTCGTCCGGGTTACCCATGGTCAGACACAGATGGTGGTCCTTGAAGGACCGGTTCTCGTCGAACATTACGTCGCTCGTGAGGACACGGGCTCGGTCGCTGGGAACATCTACCTGGCCAAAGTGAGAAACGTTCTCCCCGGCATGGAGGCGGCCTTTCTCGACTTCGGCGCTCCCAAGAACGGGGTTCTCTACGCCTCCGATGTTGCAGTCGAAGGCAAGTCCAATGGCCGCTCCCGGAGACGTATCGAGAACGTCCTCAAAGAAGGGGACGAGGTTCTGGTTCAGGTCACCAAGGATGCAATGGGCGCCAAGGGAGCACGGCTCACGGGTCTGCCCTCACTCCCCGGTCGATATCTGGTGTTGGTTCCCGACTCAGACAGCGTCGGCATCAGCCGTCGACTTCCAGACGAGGATCGGGCAAGGCTCAGGGAAGTGATCAATCAGGTCCGTCCTCCCGGGTACGGCGTGATCGTGCGCACTGCTGCACTCCACGCCACTGCCGAGGCTCTGGCTGCCGACATTTCCCAATTGGTCAAGATCTGGGATCAGATCCAGGAAGAGGCGAAGAGCGGAGGAGCCCCCCGTCTGGTCCACGAGGAGCCCGACCTGCTGATCAAGGTCATACGCGAGCACTTCACCGCTGATTTCAAGAAGCTGCTGATCGATGACGCCCGAGCCTATGAGACCGTGAATTCTTACCTCCGTTCGACCGCACCTGACCTTGTTTCCAAGATGTCTTTGTACGAGGACCAGATCCCGCTGTTCGAGCGATATCACGTCGACGATCAGATCAAGAAAGCCCTGGACCGGAGGGTCTACCTCCCTTCCGGGGGTCACCTGGTCATCGATCGGACGGAGGCTCTGACGGTCATCGACGTCAACACAGGAAAGTTTGTCGGGTCTTCCACGCTCGAGGACACAGTCCTCCAGAACAACCTCGAGGCTGCAGAGGAGATTGGCCGTCAGCTCAGGCTGAGAGACATTGGTGGGATCATCGTCATCGACTTCATCGACATGGAGACGATCGACAACCAGCAGCAAGTGATACGCCGACTCAAGGAAGCGCTCGCCAAAGACAAGACACGGACACAGGTGTTCGAGGTCTCACATCTCGGTCTCGTCGAGCTGACCCGGAAGAATGTTTCCGCAGGCCTACTCGAGCAGTTCTCGTCAAAGTGTGAGCATTGCGAAGGCAGGGGAGTGATCATCCATGATCACGCGGTGGCCGAAGGGAGTCCGGCTGAGTGGGTGGCCAGTGGTGACTGACCCGCCTTGCTTCGGGCCATCGCTTTGCGCAGTGACTCCGCGCCGATAGAATCCGCCCCTGATCCCCCTTTCGAGAGGTTTACGCATGTACGCCATCATCCGCGTCGGCGGCAAGCAGGCCAAAGTTCAAAACGGTGACGTCATCGACATCGAGCGCATCAAGGACGAGGCGAAGAAGCTGACGTTCGCGCCGTTGCTCATTGTCGACGACAAGGGCTCCGCGCTGTCTGATCGTTCTGTGCTCAGCAAGGCCAAGGTGACCGCCAAGGTGGTTGGTGACTCTGCGGGCCCGAAGATCGACATCTTCAAGTACAAGAACAAGACCGGATACCGTCGTCGTCAGGGCCATCGTCAGAAGTACACCCGAATCGAGATAACCGGGATTGATCTTCCCGCGGCCAAGAAGCCGGCGGCCAAGAAACCTGCGGCCGAGAAGAAACCTGCGGCCGAGAAGAAACCTGCGGCCGAGAAGAAACCTGCGGCCGAGAAGAAACCTGCGGCCGAGAAGAAACCCGCGGCCGAGAAGAAGCCTGCGGAGAAGAAACCCGCGGCGAAGAAACCTGCGGCCAAGCCCAAGGCCGCAAAGGAGGACTGAAATGTCGAAGACAAAAGCAGGCGGTTCATCGAAGAACGGTCGCGACTCGGCGGCACAACGTCTCGGCCCAAAGGTCTTCGACGGCGAGTTCGTGAGTGCCGGCTCCATCCTGGTGCGTCAGCGTGGCACCCGTATCCATCCAGGCGAGAACGTGGGCAAAGGCAGTGACGACACCCTCTTTGCCAAGGCATCCGGGACCGTGAAATACGGAGTCCGAGCCAATCGACGTCTGGTAAACGTCGTCCCCGAATAGAAGTGTCCCGGTCGTGTTCGTCGACCGTGTTCGTGTCAGCCTCCGCGCCGGAAACGGTGGTGCGGGGGTTGCCTCGTTTCTGAGGACAAAAGGCAGACTCAAGGGAAAGCCCGAAGGCGGCAATGGCGGCCCCGGAGGCTCGATCGTTCTGGAAGCCGACCATTCTGTAGCGACGCTTCTCCGATACAAACGCAATCCTCACCACACCGCCGGCAACGGCACACACGGTGAAGGCGACCTGCGCCACGGCAGGGCGGGATCCGACCTGGTGCTTTCAGTCCCGCTGGGCACCGTTGTGTTCAACGAGGAGGGCACTCTCCTTGCCGATCTGGTCCTGGAGGGCCAGCGAATCGTGGCCGTTCAAGGGGGCCGGGGAGGCCGGGGCAATGCGGCCTTCGTCCATCCGGGGAACAAGGCTCCAGGCGTCGCCGAGCAAGGCGAGTTCGGCAGACGGGAGTGGTTGACCCTCGAGATGAAGCTGCTGGCGGACGCAGCCTTGATCGGATTTCCCAATGCCGGCAAGTCGACACTTATCTCCAAGGTGTCGGCTGCCAATCCCAAGATCGCTGCCTACCCCTTCACAACTCTGGTACCGAATCTCGGTGTAGTGAGTTTCGAAGGGCGCGAGTTCGTTCTCGCCGACATCCCCGGTCTCATCGAGGGTGCCGCAGAGGGCAAGGGACTTGGTCATGAGTTTCTCCGGCATGTCGAACGTGCCCGTGTCCTGGTGATCCTGCTCGACCCGTCTGAGACTCAAGAGAAGTCGCCCGCCGAGCAATTGGAAATTCTCACTCGCGAGATCAGGGACTACTCGAACGAGCTTGCCCGGCGACCCCGCCTGGTGATCGTCAACAAGTCCGACCTGGTCGACGTCGAGTCCATAGCAAAGAGCCTCGAGGCACTTCAGATCTCTGCTGTTACCGGCGACGGTGTCGATGAGGCAATTCACGCCATTGCCGACCTCGTGGACGAAGCCGAGCGCGCCGCTCCGGAGCGAAAGGGCTTCGTCCTCCATCGCCCGCTTGGGCCGGCATTCACGGTTCGGCGTGAGGGTGACGCTTGGCGGGTTGAGGGCATCGCTGCCGAGCGCGCAGTTAGCTTCTCGGATTTAACCAATCCCGAGGCTGCCGATTTGGCAGCGCGGCGACTGGGGCGCATCGGGGTAGATGAGGCTCTTGAGGAGGCCGGAGCCGTTGAGGGAGCTGAGGTCCGGATCGGGGACCTCAGCTTCGAATTCGTCCCCGACTTCGAAGACGAGGAGGAGTGAGGTGGTCGTGTGCAGTGGTGCGCGCTGAGCGCGCACCACTGCACACGCCAAGAGGTCTAGCGGCGCCAGAGGTCCTTGGTGAAGAGCACGAGGACCGGGAAGATCTCGAGACGGCCGACGATCATCAGCGACGAGAGCATCCACTTGGCCAGTCCCGGGAGATCGGCGTAATTCGACATCGGGCCGACGTCTCCCAGCCCCGGACCGATGTTCCCGATCGAGGCGGCGACGGCACTCGTTGCCGTCACCAGGTTGAGACCCTCCGCCAGATTGGCGTCGATGAACGCCAGGACGAACGTCGACGTCATGAACAGGAACATGTAGAAGAGAAAGAAGGACTGAACCGCTTCGACGACCGGCTCGGATACACGGGTCCCTCCGAACCTGGTGATAAAGACCGCCCGGGGGTGGACCAATCTGCGGATGTCTGCCACTGCCGCCTTGAAGAGAACGCCGATTCGGAAGGTCTTGATGCCACCGGCGGTCGAACCGGCCATCCCACCGAGGAACATGAGACCGACCACCACTATCTGAAGCGCCGGTCGCCATAGTCCGAAGTTGGCTGAGGCGTACCCGGTTGTAGTGACCAGGGAGATTGTGTTGAAGGCCCCTTCTCTGATCGCGTCTGCCGGCCCCTGATCCTGCCATAGGCCGCCGGATACGATCACTACCGCCATGATCATGATCAGGACATAGAGACGGAACTCCCAGTTCCTCCAGTAGGCGCCTGGCTTGCCGCTGAAAGCCCGGAAGTGGAGCGCAAACGACACACCGGCCACGAACATGAAGGCCGTTATCACCCATTGGGTGTATGCACTAAACCCAGCGATGGAGTCCGGCTCGGTCCCGAAGCCGCCGGTTGACATGGTGGTGAACGAGTGGATGAGTGCCTGGAAGCCTGACATGTCTCCCAGCCACAAGAACAGGAACTCGATGGCCGTGATGGCGGCGTAAACCAACCAGAGTCGTTTCGCCGTCCCGCTGAAACGCGGAGTGAGGCGGTCCTGGGTCGGTCCCGGCGCTTCGGCTCGAGCCAACTGCATTCCACCTGTGCCGAGGAGAGGAAGGATGGCAACACCGAGCACGATCACACCCATTCCCCCGAGCCACTGGGTCATGGCCCGCCAGAACTGGATTCCATTAGGAAGGACCCCGGGGTCGGAGAGAATCGAGGCGCCCGTCGTGGTGAAGCCTGAGGCCGTTTCGAAGACCGCATTGGTGATGTCTGGGATCGCACCGGTGAGGAGGTAGGGCAGGGCACCGAATATCGAGAAGACGAACCACGACAACCCCACAGTGGCGAAGCCCTCCTTCACGGTGATCGACTCCGGACGGCGGACCAACCGACGGACGAGAAATCCGACGCCGGCAGTGATCCCGGCCGAAACCGAGATCCATGCTGCGGTTTCGAACTCGGAGTAGACCGCCGAAACCACTGCGGCCGAGACCATGGCAACGGCGACGAATACCAGGATCGAGCCGTTGACGTAGGCGACAGTGGTGAGCAGGTTTAGGGCGGGCTCCCTGCCGCGGCGTGAGCGGTCGAATGTCATGCGGTGAACAGCGCCGACGACTCCTCAATGTCCCTGGGTAGAGAGAAGAAGATGATGTGGTCGCCGGAGCGAATGATCGTCGAACCATCGGGCACGAATGTCGTCCCGTTCCTCGAGACACCACCGATGATGACTCCAACCGGAAGCTTGAGGTCAAGAAGTGTCTTTCCGACGGCATTGGCCCCTTCGGACACCTCGATCTCGATCGCCTCGGCGTCGGTGTCGGAGAAAGTCGCGACCTGCTCGACCTTCCCTTGCCTCACGAAGCGGAGGATGGCGCTGGCGGCCATGAGCCGGCTCGACACGGCGGCGTCTATCCCGACGACCCCGGATAGGAGCCCGACATAGGCGATTCGGTTGAACCTGGCGATGACCATCCCAGCGCCGCTCGCTTTGGCGACGAGACATGACAGGAGGTTGACCTCGTCCCAGCCGCTCATGCCAAGAGCAACGTCCTTCGGTCCGGGGTCGAGTTCCTGGAGCACCTCGGGATCGGTGGGATCGCCACATACGACCAGCGCGTGGGAGTGTCTCGATGCGAGATTGGTGCATCGTTCGGGGTCCTGATCAACCACAACCACCGAAAGGCCTGCATCGTGCATGTAGTCGGCGGACAACTCGGCGAGACGGGTGCCTCCCATGATGATCGCCCGGTCGATGTGACGTCTCTTCAGCCCGAGCATTCGGGTGGCGCCATCAACCCGGTCATCCGTCGTCATCACCAGGGCGTGGTCGCCGGCTTTCACGGTCGTGTCACCGTGGGCGACGATGGTTCGGCCGTCCCGCACCAACGCGGCCACTACCCATCCCCACTCGGCCTTCCTGACCCGTAGCTGGCGGAGGGGTCCCGAGGTGATGGGTGCGTTTGGCGCAACGACGCCTCCGACCATCACCAGTTGGCCGTCGGCAAACTGAATCAACTCGCTGGCTCCGCCCAGTCCGACGATTCCGACCATCTCCTCGGCCGCGGTCGCGGAAGGGTCGATGACCACATCTACGCCAAGCCGATCTGCTCCCTCCCGAATCTCCGGGTTCTCGATTCGGGCAATCGTGGTCTTGGCTCCTAACTGCTTACCGGTGTGACAGGCAAGGACGTTGGCGCCATCAGAGTCGGAGACCGCGATGAGCAGATCAGAGTCGGCAACACCTGCAGCTTCGAGGGCCTGCATGCTGGCTCCGTTTCCGTGCATGACAAGAGCATCGATGTGGCCCTGGAACTCGTTGGCACGGCGCTCGTTCTCCTCGATGACCACAACGTCCTGGCCTTCTGAAGAGAGACGTTCCGCGAGATAGGAACCGACGGCCCCGGCCCCAACGATGATTATTCGCATTTCCGCCGTATTCCCGTTTGCACGAAGCAATCAGGCTAACCCGATTCGGGCCGTTGTTACCTACATAGAAGACAAGTTTCCCCGAATGCTCAAGACCGTAGAATGTTCTCTCACTCTCGGGAGAAGTATTGGAACTCGAAAGCCCAAAAGCCGTCTCTGAAGCACTCAGCTCTGTCCACTATTTGCCGGACGAGAGGATCGCTCAGGTCGTCTTCCTGGCTGCGAAGCTCGACAAGCCAGTGCTGGTTGAGGGCCCGGCAGGGGTCGGGAAGACGGAGCTTGCCAAAGCGCTAGCCAAGGCTACAGGCAGGGATCTCATCCGACTCCAGTGCTACGAAGGCCTCGACGAGGCGAAGGCTCTCTACGAGTGGAACTACAAGAAGCAATTGCTCCGGATACAGGCCGACGTCGATCACGACTGGGACGACATCGAACAGGACATCTTCGCCGAAGACTTTCTGCTCGAACGCCCCCTGCTTCAGGCCATCCGGTCGACGAACCCGGTGGTCCTTCTCATCGACGAGGTTGATCGGGTCGAGGTCGAGACCGAGGCGCTGCTGTTGGAGATCCTCTCCGAGTTCCAGGTATCGATTCCCGAACTAGGCACGATCGAGGCGACAACTCAGCCAATGGTGGTCCTCACCTCCAACAACACTCGAGAGCTGAGTGAGGCACTCAAGCGTCGCTGCTTGTTTCTCCACATCGATTACCCCGATCCCTCCCGGGAACAAAAGATTCTCGCTGCGAGAGTTCCAGGCCTCTCAGAACATCTCGCTGCTCAGGTGGCCAAGGTGGCGCGTTCGATAAGGAGCCTCGACGTCAAGAAGGCGCCCTCGGTGTCGGAGACGATCGACTGGGCCCGCACCCTGATTGCCCTTTCGGTCGAAGAGGTCGACGAGGAGGTTCTGGGAGACACCCTGCACGTCCTCCTCAAGTACCAGACCGACATCGAGAAGGTGGCCAAGGAGCTCCTCTCCGAATCTCAGGCCTGACCGTTGCTATCGGTCATCACCGGATTCATCGATGAGCTAAGGGACGCGGGCGTGCCGGTGTCCATGGTGGAGACCATCGATGCCATGCAGGCCGTCGAGGCAATCGAGATTGGCGACCGCGGAGAGCTCAGGGAGACCCTCCGGGCGACCCTGATCAAGAACCTGAGACATGAGAGGGCATTCGACACAGCGTTCGATGTCTATTTCTCAACGCTTCCCGCACCGCGCTTCGATCAACCGCCCGACGACGGGGATATGGCGGACCTTCCGCCAGGCGATCACGGACTGGACCCGGACTCTGCGGACTTTGACCTCGACCAACTCCTCGATGACCTGTTCCGCGCACTCGCCGAGATGGACGGGAACGATCTGAGGCAAGGTGCACGCACCGCCGTCGATCAGTTGGCGGGCATGGAGCCGGGGCGTCCTGTCGGGGGCACCTACTACCTGTATCGAACCCTGCGTCGTCTCGAGCTTGGCGAATTGACAGATCGCCTGATGGAGGCCCTGATGGAGGACGAGGAGCTCTCCGAGTTCGACGAGAGGCTCTTACGTGAAGACGTGGAGGCTCGCATCGAGCAGCTTCGCCAGGAAATCGAAGAGGAGATCCGGAGACGTCTCGTGGCGGATCGAGGCCGTGAGGCAGTAGCCAGGACTCTGCGTCGTCCCCTGGTTGAAGATGTCGACCTGATGCATGCCACCTCTGATGATCTCGCTGAGATGGAGGCCGCGATCGGGCCTTTGACCCGAAAGCTGGCTGCGCGTCTCGCCCGTCGCCGCAAGAAGAGAACCGGACGTCTCGATTTTCGAAGGACTGTCCGTAGGTCACTGGCTACCGGGGGAGTGCCTGCAGATCCGCAGTTCCGCCATCCCAGACCTCATCGCCCCGAGGTCTGGTTGGTCTGCGACATAAGCGGATCGATGGCGACCTTTTCCAGATTCACACTTCAGTTCACACACGCGATGTCAACCCACTTCTCCAAGCTTCGCTCGTTCGCCTTCATCGACACCATCGACGAGGTGACTGACTTCTTCGGCCCCGGGATCGACTTCGGCTCGGCGTTGACTCAGATCAGCACCGAAGCCGAGGTGGTCTGGCTCGATGGGCACTCGGATTACGGGAACTCGTTTGAGACGTTCCTCGACCGGTATGCGAGCCAGTTGACGCCACGAACCACCGTCATCATCACCGGCGACGCCCGAAACAATTATCGCCCTCCACGTGACAAAGTCCTGGGCGATATCGCAAGGAATACCAGGGCCCTCGTCTGGCTCAACCCGGAGCCAATGGCCTATTGGGACACCGGAGATTCGGCGATGTCGCACTATGCCAAGCACTGCACATCGGTCCACGAGGTGCGGACTCTTCGTCAACTCGAGGAGTTTGTGGAATCCCTGACTCTTCCGACGAGTTTGGGGCAGGTCCCGGCTCAGACATCGGTTTTGTAGCGAAATACCCCGGATTTTGCTGGATGTCCCTTCATGAATACGGGGCGGAGAACACCTAAACCTTTGTTTCTGGGTGCCGATGAAACCTCAATAACCCCTCGTGGGGCTAGGACAGAGGTACAGATATGGGCTCTCGGATACTCGTTGTTGAGGACTCGGCCGTCATCAGGCGGTTGATCGAGGTCTGCCTTCGCGCCGCTGACCTGGAGATCATCACCCGAGACGACGGTAAAGCCGGTCTCTCGGCGGTCGGCACAGAGGCACCAGATCTGGTCGTTCTCGACATCGGTCTCCCGGGAATGGATGGCTGGGAAGTGCTCGACCGCATCCGCCGCGATGAGACGACGCAGGAGATTCCTGTTGTTGTCCTCACTGCCCATGCCGAGGAAGAGTCACGGCGCAGGGCTAACGAAGGCGGCGCAGATGCCTTCGTCACCAAACCCTTCCAGCCGAATGATTTCAGAACCACGGTGTTGTCTCTGCTCGACTGAGGGTGTGACCGGCGGGGACCGCCGGGCCTAGACCGATTCGGACTCGAGCACGTGGGCGAGACGTTCTGCAAGGTCGACAACACGGTTGCTGTATCCCCACTCGTTGTCGTACCAGCTCATGACCTTCACCAGGTTGCCACCCAGCACCTGGGTGCTGCCGGCGTCAAAGATCGATGAGTGAGGATTTCCGATTACGTCGGTCGACACGATGGGATCCTCGTTGTATTCGAGGATGCCTTCCATCGCTCCTTCAGCGGCTTCACGAACTGCGGCATTGACCTCTTCGACAGTCACATCTCTGTCGAGTTCCACGACCAGGTCGACGGTCGATCCATTCGGGACCGGCACTCGCATCGCCATCCCATCGAGCTTGCCGTCCACACTGGGGAGTACCTTGCCCACCGCCTTGGCGGCGCCTGTGGTGGTCGGGATGATGTTCTCCGTTGCGGCCCGGCTACGTCGCAGATCCTGATGTGGCACATCGGCGAGGACCTGGTCATTCGTATAGGCATGGACCGTTGTGATGACGCCCTTCTTGATCCCGAAGTTGTCGTCGAGGACCTTGGCCAGGGGAGCGAGGCAGTTGGTTGTGCACGATGCGTTCGAGACAATGATGTCGCCGGCATCGAGTCGGTCGTCGTTGACTCCCAGAACGACGGTCTCGTCTATCTCGTCCTTGGCCGGCACGGTGAGGATGACCCGCTTGGCCCCGGCGTCGAGATGCTTGCTCAGCGAGGCCCGGTTGCGGAAGATGCCGGTCGCCTCGATGACGATGTCTACGTTGAGGTCGCCCCATGGGAGATCGGCCGGGTCGCGCTCCATCAGCATCTGAACCTTGTGATCACCTACGTTCATGACGCCATCCTCGATGGTGACGTCTTCGGTGAATCGACCCATGACCGAGTCGTACTCGAGCAGGTAGCCGAGGATGTCGTCGTCAGAGAGATCGTTGATAGCCACCACCTTGAGGTCAGAGTCTGTCCTCGAGGCGATGATCCTGAAGACGGCCCTCCCGATGCGCCCGAATCCATTGATTGCAATATTCGCCATGGTTCAACTCCCTTCGTTGAGGTAGCCGGCGATTCTCGACGCCACCTCGACAGCCCGGTGTGAATAGCCCCAGCCGTTGTTGAACCAGGTGATCGTCTTCACCAGATTGTCTCCTGTCACCATCGTGGTCAGGCTGTCGAAGATGCCCGAATGTGGGTCGAATCTCACGTCGGTAGAGACGATCGGATCGGCGACGTACTCGATGATTCCTGCGTACTTGTCCTTGACTGCAGCGGCTACCGCTCCGTTGACAGCCTCTCGGGAGGTTGTGCGGTTTGTTTCGACCACCATGTCAACAGTCGATCCGTCGACGACCGGCACGTTGAGGGCGGTCACCGAGAGTTTGCCCTCGAGCTGGGGGAGGGCCTGGGTGATGATGTCGGCGGAGTTGGTCTCGGCCGGGATGATGTTCTCGGCCGCCGATCTGGAAGTCCGGTAGGAATGGGTCGGGACATCGGCGAGACGGCCGGCATTCGACATGGCTTTCACAACGGTCATGAAGGCACGCTCGATGCCGAATTCCCGGTCGAGCACCTCCAGGATCGGGGCAATCGCGTTTGACGTGTTCGACCCGAGGGCGATTTGGGGGGTCTCGGGTCCGAGGATGTCGTCGTTGAGGCCTCTGAAGAGCAGGGGGATCTCGCCGGGTGTTTCCGGGCTGGAAGTGAGAATGACCCGCTTGGCGCCGGCCCCGATGTGACGGTCGAGCGACTCCTTCGTCCTGTACTTGCTGGTCGTCTCCAGCACTACGTCGACGCCGAGGTCCGCCCAGGCGATTTCGCCCGGTTCCCTGGCGTCGAGAAAGGTGACCTCTTTGTGGTCATATGCAAGCGACCCGTCGCCATAGGACACGGGCACCGGGAAGCGGCCGTAGATCGAGTCATACTTGAGCAGGTAGGTGAGGGCTTCGGGATCGGCGATGTCGGAGACGGCCACGACGTCGAGGTCATCTCGATCATGGACAAGCCGAAAGAAGTTCCGCCCGATCCTTCCGAAACCCATCAGCCCAATACGGGTTGTGGTCATCAACAGTTCCTTTCTAAGGCAACGAAGATAGTTCGAACCCCCTGTCCTTCTGAATCGAGGCCCGGTACGTTGGGATCAGGGAGGGGGAGAAGTGGTTCTTGCTTTTGCGCTGGCCGCGGTATGTCTGGTCAGTCCGGTCAACGGCCCGGTGGTTGCAGGGTATTCCCCGGTTGGCCAATACGGAGGTCATTGGGGTGTCGACTACTCGGTGCCTGTTGGAACGGCAGTGACTGCGCCGGCAACGGGCCGGGTGACATTCGCCGGATCGGTGGCCGGGATGCAGACAGTGACGATCGAGCCGGTCGCTGGCTTCAAGGTCTCGGTCTCGTACCTATCCGGGGTTTCAGTCAGGAAGGGTGAGCAGCTTGCCAGGGGCGAGAAAGTCGGTCTTTCCGGTGAGCCTCACGGGAGAACCGGCGTCCACCTGTCGACTCGCATCGACGGCAAGTACGTCGATCCTGCCAGGCAGATGGGCTGTCGCAACACCGACATCAGTCGGGCATTACGTCTGGTGACGCCACCCATGCCCTATTCTCGCCGTCGTGAGCACCGGCATTCTTGGAGGGACGTTCGACCCGATTCACATAGCTCATCTCCACGCCGGGGAGACGGTGTTGTCCGGCTTCGAGCTCGATCGGGTGGTGTTCATGCCCGCGGGGGTCCCTTATCAGAAGGCAGGCGAGGACGTTTCCGAAGCCGGGCACCGACTCGAGATGGTCCGAGTGGCCATCGACGACGTCGATGGATTCGAGGTCGATGATCGAGAGGTGAACCGCGATGGGCCCACCTACACGATGGACACTCTCGAGTCGTATCCCGACGACGAGGACATCGTTCTGATCCTTGGGGCCGACTCGGCTCTGCGGCTTCCAACCTGGCACCGTTGGGAGGAGGTCATCGGGAGAGCACAGATCGCTGTCGTCCCCCGGCCCGGCGTCGACTCGATGGCGGTTCAGGAATTGTTGCCCGAAGCGAGCTTTGTCGACATGGCCGTGCTCGAGGTCAGTGGCACCGATATCCGTGAGATGGCGGCTGCGGGCAGACCATATCGATACCTGGTGACCGAGCCTGTCTACCGCTACATCGAAGCTCATGGCCTATACACGCAGCGTCGGGAATTCGATAGTGTGGGGGGCCCAGACGATCAGGAGCAAACGTCGTAGAGAGCAGTTACGAATTGGCCCGGATGGCGGCCAACGCCATCTTCGCCAAGAAGGGCGTGGACATCGTTCTGCTCGACGTCGAAGGACTCTTTCTTCTCACCGATGTGTTTGTGATCGCGACGGGTACCTCGCGTCCACACGTCCAGAGCCTGGCCGACAACGTCGAAGAGAAGATGCGTGACTTGCGGGGTCTGAAGCCGATCCGCCGTGAGGGTCGCCCCGAGGGAGAGTGGGTCCTGTTGGACTTCGGCGACATCATCGTCCACGTTTTCCAAGCGACGTCGCGGGAGTTCTACGGGTTGGAGCGTCTCTGGGCCGATGCCGAGAAGGTCGAGTGGGTCGAGCCGGCGGTTGCCGAGGGATAGTCGTTTTACCTTCGAAGCAGGCGCCGGATAAAATGCCCGTTCCCACCTTGGGGCTGTAGCTCAGCCTGGCAGAGCACTTGACTGGCAGTCAAGGGGTCAGGGGTTCGAATCCCCTCAGCTCCACCCACGAAACCCCTGCACAGAGGGGGTTTTACCTTTTCTTGGAAGTTGCCAAAGCACCGAAATTATTGGTCGATTATTGGTCGAGGCGGCGTGACACACGAACCCTGAGCTTCAGAAGCGGTGGATCGCGACACACTTGCCAATCCCTCGGTCTGGATGGGAGGCTTGGGAATCGGAACACGACTTGGTCTTCACGGGTCAGAGCGGCCAATTGCTTCGTCCGGAGACGGTGACCCGCAGGCTCAAGCGTCTTGTGGATGAGGCCGGCTTGGACTGGATTGGTGTCCATGGTCTACGCCACACGATGGCATCGCTTGCGCTTCAGAACGGAGCCGACATTGCCACCGTTTCAGAGAGGCTCGGACACGCCAACACCCAGATCACAGCCCTCATCTATTTACACGGATCAGCTGACACGGACCGTCGGGCAGCCGATGGTCTAGACATCGCACTCAACGGTACGACGCCGTGAACCGCACACAATGCCGGTTATGGGCGTTCGGATGAGCTCTTGACCACAAGACCGTGAGTCGAAAGAGGAGACGAAAAGCTAGATCTGTTTCTCGATCTCTTCGGTTTCTTGACCGATGCCGTACACCTCGATCTTCTCTGGAACGGTCTCATAGTCGGCCTCATCCTCGACGTGGCCGATGCGAAGGCCCAGCGCTGCATAAATGAATGACAGGATCGGGTTGATCCAATTGAAGAATGCAAAGGGCAGGTATGCGATCGTCGCCACCCCAAGGGTTGCGGACATATAGGCGCCGCAGCTGTTCCACGGGATGAGCGGTGAGGTCACCGTGGCGGTGTCTTCGATCTGACGGGACAGAGTCTGTGGCGAGATCCGACGTGCCTCAAACTCCTTCTTGTACATGCTGCCTGTCAGAACGATCGCCATGTATTGATCTGCGGCGATCAGGTTGATCCCGATCGCGGTCCCCCCGGCGGCCGTCATGATCTTGCGGTCCGAGGTCGCCCATTGGTGCAGTGGGCGGATCAAGCGGCCTAGTTGACCGGTCGCCTGCATAATTCCTCCGAAGGCAAGTGCCGACAGAATCAAAAACACCGTGCCCAACATGCTGACCATTCCCCCACCCGACACGAGAGAGTCGAGGCCTTCGATCCCGGTGTCGGCCACAAACCCGGTGGCCATCGCCGACCAGACACCTTTCACCATCACCAATGGTGTGGCGAGATCGGGCTCGTCTACGAAGGCCTTCACGACGTCGGGCTGCCAGAACACGGCGACCAGTCCGGCCGTCAACGATGCAGCCATGATCGCGATGATGGGCGAAGCCTTTCGGAGGGCGAGGACAATTACCACCACCAGCGGAAGCAAAGTCACCAATCCCACTGTGAAGACGCTGGCAATGGCGTCGGTTGCAGTGCTGAGATCGAGTTCACCTGCGTAATCCCCGGTGATGCCCAAGAGCAAGTAGATGCCGAGCGCGATCAGGATCGACGGGATGGTGGTCGACATCATCGCCCGGATATGCGAGTAGAGGTCGGTGCCGGCCACAGCAGGAGCGAGATTCGTGGTCTCGGATAGGGGCGAGAGCTTGTCTCCGAAGTAGGCCCCTGAGATCACCGCACCCGCAGCAAGGCCGGCCGGAACACCGAGTGCAGTGCCAATGCCGACCAGCGCCACACCGAAGGTCCCGGCGACTGTCCACGAACTCCCGATCGCCAGCGCCATTCCGGCACAAAGCAGAACGGCTGCAATCAAAAACCAGTCGGGGGTAATGAACTGAAGTCCGTAGTACGTGAGAGTGGCGATGGTCCCGGACATTCCCCAGGTGCCGATCAGCGCACCAACCGAGAGGAGGATGAAGATTGCACCGACGGCAGTAGTAATGCTGTCAACTGCGCCCTGGCCGACAGCCTTGGCCGGCATCCCATGACGCATACCAATAAGCCCGGAAAGCAGGGCACACAGAATCAAAGCGACCTGGATCGGACCTCCGGTTGCGTCGCCCCCGTAGAGGAAGAAGGCCAACGCCAACGCCAGCACCAGCACTATCACCGGCGCCAATGCGGCGCCTAACGACGGCTGGCGAAGGTCGCTGGTTGACTCAGGAGTAGTCACGTAACAGCGGATCGTTGTGTCGACACATCGGCGTCGTTCCTATCATCGGTACTAAGTCGCATGCATCGGTCTCGTAGGACCCTTCTCAGTCGTACACCGGGTCACGAAGGACCGGGCAGGTCATGCAGTGGCCCCCGCCTCTGCCTCTTCCGAGCTCATTGCCTTCTATCTCGATGACTGTGATCCCGGCGCGTCGAAGCATCGTGTTGGTCCACTCGTTCCGTTCATAGGCAACCACGACTCCCGGGCGCATCGCAACGACGTTGTTACCGTCGTCCCACTGTTCCCTCTCTTGACGAAACTCGTCTCCAGCCGTCGGCACGACCCGAAGCTCGTCGAGGCCGAGCGCCTCTTGAACTGTGTCGACCCACCCCTTCTCCTCCACCTTGACTTCCATCCCACCGTCGGTTCGGTTGTAGGAGATTGGCTGGATGTTGTTGACCACCGGCTCGTAAATCGTGATCAAGTCCCGATCACAGAAGGTGAACACGGTGTCGAGGTGCATGCTGGCTCGATCGTGGGGCATCTTGGCTGCAATCACTCTCTCGGCGGCATCGTTCTCGAAGAGGTTCTGGGCGACCTGACCAATGGCCTGATAGGTCGTCCGCTCGCCCATACCGATGAGCACGACCCCTTTGCCGACAGGCATGACGTCGCCGCCTTCCATCATCGCGTTGCTGCGATAACCCTCCGGTTCCGGCGGGTCGCCGAACCAGATCTGGAAGTCGCCTCCTTTGAATTCCGGGTGGTGCTTGTAGATGGCTGCGAGGTGGAGAGACTCCTTCCTCCGAGCCGGCCAGAACATCGGGTTGACCGTCACGCCACCGTAGATCCAACACGAACTGTCCCTTGTGAACAGCTGGTTTGGGAGTGGTGCGAGCACGAAATCGGTGCCCTCCCACGCTGAGCGGGCCATCTTGCCCAGGTCGCCAGGAAGCTCGGCGACCGTCAGACCTCCGATGAGATGTTCGACCAGCGTCTTTGAGTCGAGCTCGTCCATCCACATTCGTAGTTCTCTGGCCCCGTTCACCCCGACTTCGTCCGGCGTCAGTTTGCGGTCCAGGATGTATGCACGACCCTCGGGATCGTCCACTACGTCTTTGAGCAGTTCGTGGACTCGCATGACGTGTACACCGAACTCGGCCCTCATGAGGTCGACGAAGGCGTCGTGTTCCTGACGGGCCTTCCGAGTCCAGATCACGTCGTCAAAGAGAAGCTCGGATGCGTTGGAGGGGGTGAGCCGTCTCATCTCGAGACCCGGTCGATGCACTATGACTTTGCGTAGCTCTCCTACTTCGGAATATACGCCGAATTCATTCATTCTCTTGGCTCCTTCAATCTGCTCCACGCCGGGCGAGCGTGCTGTCATTGTCCTCTCGGATTCGGGTGCGCAGATAGAAGCCGAGGTCCGAAGATTTTGGGACTTTCGACGGTTCACGGCTGCTCGGACGTCGGTGATGATTGCGGTAACGGCTGAATGCCATACCACGCACGGGAGAGGAGAAAGAGCACATGGCAGACACAGAGGTAAAAGACGGCGATTCTGGGGCTCCGCCTGAGCCCGAGAGCAAGCGGTTCACGTTTCCGTCGGCGCTGACAGTTCTTGCCCTCGTTCTCCTGCTCGTTTGGCTTGCCGCATTCTTCATCCCATCGGGCACCTATCAACTCGACGAGGCGGGTTCGCCGATCCCCGGCACCTATGAGGAGATCTCCTCTTGCGACGATGCAGCTGAGGGAACTCCGTGCGTCGACAAGGGGCCGCTGGACATGTTCCGAATCCTTTGGGTTGGAACGCCGAATGGTCTCTATGGAGTAGAGGATTCTGTCGGCACCGTCCAGTCATCCAACGAAGGCTTCCTATACGGATCGGCCGAAATCTTCCTGTTCGTCCTTGCTGTAGGGGCGTTCATCACCGTCACCATGAAGACGGGTGCCATCGAGTTGGGGATCAAACGTTTGGCCCTCCGATACCGAAAAAGCCCGACGATGCTGATCGTGATCCTCATGCTGGTTTTTGCATTGGGGGGCACGACATATGGGATGTGGGAGGAAACACTTGGTTTCTACACCCTCATGGTCGTCCTAGTACTCGCCATGGGTCTCGATCGGATGGTGGGAGCGACCATCATTTTCGTCGGGGCAGGAACCGGCGTGCTGGCGTCCACGGTCAACCCGTTTGCGACCGGCGTGGCATCAGACGCCGCTGGTATCGCAATAAGCGACGGTCTGGCCCTGAGAATGGTGATGTGGGTCGTGCTGGTTGCCATAGGGATTGCCTACGTCCTCTGGTACGCCCGACGTGTCGAGAAGGATCCAGCCCGATCAATTGTGGGATTTGACGCCGACCCGGAGACTGGTGAAATCGGTGATGTCCCGAAGATGACGACACGACAGGTGTGGGTCCTGGTCGTATTCGCTGTTTCCTTCCTCACCATGATCTACGGGTTCATCCCCTGGGAGGACATCTGGCAGAACGTCTTCGGTAGCGCATATCCGCTTCCTGAGCTCTGGGAGTTGTTCGGCGACTTCTATTTCACAGAGACATCGATGATCTTCATCGTCGCAGCTGTCGTCATCGGCATCATCGGTGGGCTCGGCGAGAAAGGGACCGTCAACGCGATGGTTGCGGGTGCAGCGGACTTCCTCGGCGCTGCGCTGGTCATCGTTGTTGCTCGTGGGATCACGGTCGTAATGAAGAACACTTACATCACCGACTCGATTCTCAACTGGATGGAGGATGCGGTAGCAGGCACGTCGAGTGTCGGCTTCTCGTTGTTGGCGTTCCTTGTCAACATCCCAATCGCGTTCCTGGTTCCGTCTTCGTCGGGTCATGCTGCCCTGGTTATGCCGATACTCGCTCCACTCGCGGACTTCGCCGGCGTCGAGCGGTCGATCACCGTCACCGCGTACCAGTCGGCCTCCGGGTTAGTGAACCTCGTGACGCCGACGTCGGCGGTATTGATGGGTGGGCTTGCGCTGGCGAAGATCGGCTACAACAAGTACCTGAAGTTCGTGGGTGCTTACCTCGGGATCCTCTTCGTTGCGGTAGCCATCTTCCTCATCCTGGCCACACTGGCGACAGGTGGCTGACATCCCGAGATGAATAGAACAATCACGAGGCCAGACTTATGCGAGTAGTAGTCGCACTCGGCGGTAACGCACTGTTGCGACGCGGCCAGAAACTGACCGACGAAAATCAACGAGCGAATGTCGGCGTGGCATGTGACGTGCTGGCTCCGATTGCCATGGAGCATGATCTTGTCATCTCACATGGGAACGGCCCCCAGGTGGGCCTGCTTGCCCTCCAAGCGGATGCATACGAAGAGGTTCCGGCCGCGCCGCTGGATGTTCTCGGTGCGGAGACACAGGGCATGATTGGCTACCTCGTCGAACAAGAGATGGGCAACCGTCTCCCCTTCGAGAAACCACTAGCCACCCTGCTCACAATGATCGAAGTCGATCCCGAAGACCCAGCCTTCAAGAATCCGACCAAACCGATCGGACCCTTCTATGACCAGGACGCCGCCGAAGAACTGGAGCTGAGTAAGGGATGGGAGTTCACGGCGGCCGATGACTCTTTTCGAAGGGTGGTTCCCTCGCCCCGCCCGACACGGATCTTCGAGCTGAATCAGATCTCGTGGATGCTCGAAAGAGGCGCGGTTGTCATATGCGCAGGCGGCGGCGGCATTCCAACCATGTACGAGAGCGAGCGAAAGCTTGTCGGCGTAGAGGCGGTCATCGACAAAGATCATGCGACGGGGCTACTCGCTTCAGGACTTGGAGCGGACTTCTTCATCATGGCGACCGACACCGATGCGGTCTACATCGATTGGGGAAAGCCCGGTCAACGTGCGATTGCCCGGGCTCACCCCGACGCTCTCATGGAACTGAGTGACGAGTTCCCGGCCGGGTCGATGGGCCCCAAAGTTGCGGCCGCCTGCGAATTTGCATCGGCCACCGGTTCGGGAGCCGCGATTGGTGGCCTCGCCGACATCGGTGGAATGTTCGAAGGGACGGAGGGCACCGTCGTTACCACCGACCAGACCGGCATCAAGTACCGCGACTAGCGGTTGGGGTTCCATTAGACCGGAATGTCAAACAGATCGAAACGATAAGGAGAACAGAATGGCTTTCAATCTGAAAGGACGCAGCTTCCTCAAAGAGGTCGACTTCACCCCAAGAGAAATGCGCTACTTCCTCGAACTCTCGAGAGCTCTCAAGGTCGCCAAATACGCAGGAGTGGAGCAAAAGAAGCTCCGGGGCAAGGAGATTGCACTCATCTTCGAGAAGACCTCCACTAGGACGCTCGCCGGGTTCGAGGTTGCGGCCTACGACCAGGGCGCCCACGTCACCTATTTCGCTCCGTCTGGATCCCAGATCGGACACAAGGAGTCGATCGCCGACACCGCTCGGGTTCTCGGTCGGATGTACGACGCTATTGAGTATCGGGGTCGCACCCAGTCGGATGTGGAGGAGCTTTCGGCCAACGCCGGAGTGCCCGTGTACAACGGGCTGACCGACGAGTGGCACCCAACCCAGATGCTCGCCGACTTCCTCACCATGCACGAGTCAAGTGGCAAGGCATACAACGAACTGTCCTATGCCTTTATGGGTGACTGTCGATTCAACATGGCTCGTTCTCACATTGTGATGGCCGCCCTTATGGGCGCAGACCTTCGTCTTGGCGGCCCCAAAGAACTGGCGCCACCCGACGACGTAATGGAAATGGCGACCGAGATCGCAGCCGGCACCGGAGCGACAATCTCGTTTACCGAAGATGCTTCGAAGGCAGTCGATGGAGTCGACTTCATACACACCGACGTGTGGGTCTCGATGGGCGAATCAAAGGATGTCTGGCAAAGCCGGGTCGCGGAGCTCAAGCCCTATCAGGTCACGGCGGACCTCATGAGTGCAACCGGTAGGAACGAGACGAAGTTCATGCACTGTCTCCCCGCATTCCATGACACCAACACTGTGGTTGGCAGGGAAATGATGGAGGCCACAAACATGCCGAATGGGCTCGAAGTCACCAACGAGGTGTTCGAGTCTGACGCGAGCATCGTGTTCGACCAGGCCGAGAACCGTCTACACACCATCAAGGCCCTCTTGGTTGCCACGCTCGCATAGACCCAACTGACTTTGTCCGACAACGACGGAGAGGCGAGCAGACCATGACAGACGCGACGTCGACAGGTGCAAGCACTGTTGTAGCGGATGGCTTAGCGCCCTATGGGGTCGCCGTCGACGTGGTTGCGAGCCAACTCAGCGTTGACCCCTCCTCGGGTTTGAGCTCTGACGACGTTCGTGAACGTCTGGATCGGTTCGGCCAGAACCACCTGGCGGAGAAGAAGAAGGAGCCTGGATGGCAGGCGTTTCTCCGCCAGTATCGCGACTTCATGCAAATGGTGCTGCTGGGGGCGGCCGTCATCAACATCATCTTCACCGACGAGATAGGGACGACGCTGGTGTTGGTGGGCCTCACCGTGTTCAACGCCATCCTCGGCCTGCGTGGGGAATCCAAAGCCGAGGCAAGTCTTGCTGCTCTGGCAGGAACGATGAAGAGCATCGCCCGAGTGCGCCGGGACGGCGAAGCGATCGAGGTCGATGCCGGGCAACTGGTCCCCGGAGACATCGTGCTCATGGAAGCAGGCAACGTCGTTCCCGCCGATGGGCGGCTCTTCGTGGCTGCGACCCTCGAGATTGAGGAAGCCGCTCTCACCGGGGAAAGTACTCCCACTCTGAAGACGACCGACGCCATCGATGGGCCTGATGTGGCACTCGGCGACCGGACAAACATGGCCTTCATGAACACTGCGATCACACGCGGTCGGGGCGAGATGATCGTCACGACCACTGGTATGGGCACCGAAATGGGCCACATCGCCGACTTGCTCAACAAGACCGAAGCCGACAAGACGCCTCTCCAGAAGCAGTTAGACCGCCTGACTGTGATCATCGCCAGCCTGGCCGGTCTCGCATTCGTCGCCATGGTCATTCTGGGGCTCTGGAACGATCAAGAGCTCGATGCGATCTTCGTCTCGGGCGTTGCGCTGGCCATCGCCGCCATTCCCACGGGTCTACCCGCGGTGGTCACCACGATGTACTCGATGGGTACGCGGGCCCTGGCGGCAATGAACGCAATCGTGAAGCGGCTGCCTTCGGTCGAGACGCTTGGCTCGGTCTCGGCCATTTGCTCGGACAAGACCGGAACGCTGACGCTCAACAAGATGACTGCCGTCGAATTCACCGTGCCAGGTCAGAACCACTACTCAGTCACTGGCGAGGGGTACGGCACTACGGGAGAGCTTCTCCACGCCGGGGGCGCAAAGATCGACCTGGACAGCGTCATGCTGCCGATGGCTTTGTGCAGCGATGCCCGACTCGACGGCCCGGAGCTCATTGGCGACCCGACAGAAGGCGCCCTCATCGTTCTTGCAGAGAAGGGCGGAATCGATGTCGACGGCGCTCGACAGCGGTATCCCCGTGTGGCCGAGGTGCCCTTCGACTCTGAATACAAGTTCATGGCCACCTTCCACAACATGACCGACGAGCGTGGTGAGGCCGTCGTGCGCTGCTTCGTCAAAGGTGCGCCGGACGTGCTCATCTCCCGCGGCAGCTTCTACTGGCAGCCGGACGGGTCCCCGGCGCCAATCACCGAGGAAAACCGGGCACTTGCCCTCGAGGAGAACAATCGCATGGGTCGGTCGGGCGAACGGGTCATGGTCGTCGCCAGACGAGACTTCGATCCGCGGAAGTTCGATCCTCAGGCCAATCTCATCGGTTTGGTGCAGGACCTCACACTCCTGGCAATGGTTGGAATCGTGGATCCACCGCGGGCGGAGGCCAAAGATGCCATCGAGAAGTGCCACCACGCGGGTATCGAGGTTCGGATGATCACGGGTGACCATGCTGTTACCGCGGCGGCCATCGGGCACCAGCTTGGCATTGAGGGAGCGGCGCTGAGTGGAGCAGAATTCGCTGCTCTGTCCGATGACGAGCTCGTGTCGCAATTGCCCGACCTCGGCATCGTGGCTCGTGTGGCGCCCGAGGACAAGATCCGGCTCGTGACGACGCTGCAGGAGACCGACAACATCGTGGCCATGACCGGAGATGGCGTGAACGACGCCCCGGCGCTGAAGAAGGCGGACATCGGTGTTGCGATGGGCATCACCGGAACCGAAGTGTCGAAAGGTGCCGCTGTGATGATCCTCACCGATGACAACTTCGCCACGATCGTCAAGGCGGTGGAGTACGGGCGAGCGATCTATAACAACCTGTTCAACTTCATCCGATTCCAGATGACTGCGCTGGTGGCCTTCATCACTTCATACTTGGTCGCTGCAGTGTTCTTGATCCTCGGCGGTGTGCCGTTTTCACCTCTCGTCGTGCTCTGGATCAACTTCCTTGTGCAAGTTCCCATCGCGATCTCGCTGGGGTTCGACAAGCCGGCGGCCGGTCTCATGGACCACAAGCCGAGGCCCCTGCGACAACCCATTCTCTCTCGTGGACAGTGGGTGCGAGCCACGGTCATAGGGCTTCTGATGGCGATCGCCACAATTGTTGTAGAGGCCGCCTACGAGGACGACGGCCTTGCGATCGCGGCATCCGTTGGATTCGTCGTCTTCGCTCTGCTGAACATCGCTCTGGGATTCACCGCGCACAGCGAGAAGGCCACTGCGTTCAACCGCGACATAATCTCCGACCGTCGACAGCTCGGGCTCGTTGGCCTTGCATTGCTGCTGACAATCCTGCCCACCCAACTGGCTTTCCTCCAGGGCATGCTTGGAATCACCGAGCTGAACGGCCAGCAGTGGCTCATTGCGATCGGCCTGGGGGTGGCGCTAGTGCTAATCGACGAGGCGATCAAGCTGTTCCTACGACGATCGACTGGTGGCACCGACGACGCCGATGCCACGCAGCGGGAGATGGTGCAAGCGCGGATTGCATAGCCCCGGCCTATGAGAGACACGTATCCGTCTGTCAACTGAAAGCTGAGTGAGGAGGTCTGGGTTGAAGGTCTTGAAGCGCCTGTGAGATCGATCAGTTGTGGCCTGGACTGGCTCATCGCGGTTGAACCGGGGAGGAGACCGTCAAGCCAACGCCGCCCTCCACCGCGTCGCCCTCACCCGAATGTCATCGGACAACGAGACACGTCAATACGTCGCACGGCGACGTGCCGAAGGACTCAACACCCCAGAAAACATGCGCTGCCTGAAACGATACGTCGCCCGCCAAACCTTCAAACACCTACCCACCTGAACATCTTGGGTGAGGTCTAACCCCAACAAACCGGCTGACGCATCAACCGAGGTGCTGTCCTCATAATGACCTGTCGACCCCGCCCACCCCTTCTTGGCGGACCGTGTGACCTAATAAGAGCCTGCCCACCAACCCGTGTGGCCCATCCAAGTCCTGTCCACAAACCGCCGGCACCTTGACATAAGAGAATCATTATGTGCGGCAGGGGACTCGAAATTCGTTTCCTGGTTTTTACTGGTCCGGAGCCTGGGAGATCGGATTTGGGGGAGTCAGGCACGAGAAGGTGATTCAGCTTGAAACTCTGAAACAGTCAGGTTTCGTGGCACAAAAGGGGTATCACCTTCAACTGATGGTTGGTGATTTCCGAACACTGATGTAACTGGCAGTCAAGGGGTCAGGGGTTCAAATCCCCTCAGCTCCAC
>Ga0255054_10000195_pt1 | contig 34377 bp, 67 predicted proteins | sample JV7_2_23_MG_FD_188634 | JGI IMG/M metagenome (GOLD analysis project Ga0255054, IMG submission 188634) | Seawater microbial communities from Jervis Inlet, British Columbia, Canada - JV7_2_23 | ecosystem: Environmental > Aquatic > Marine > Inlet | place: Canada: British Columbia | collected... | reverse complement strand
ATCTACTCCACTTCTCCAGCTATAATCTCCTGGCGTGTACGTTGACCAAAATATTTCCTTGGATTACCGCACATCCAGCATGAACAAAGTGTTGGGGTTGTTACAACCATCCCCAACCTATGAGGTGAACTTCCTGCCCATCCTCCGTAGTATGATGCTCTTTTTTTCTTGAGGCGTTCTCGATGATGGATTCGAAATGCTCTACCTCTTTGCATAGTAGCTCCCGTACCCAGGATTTTGTTTTAGTCCTACATCTGTCTATGTCAGAAAGATTCTGACATCTGTCAGATTTACTCTGACAGTGCTCCAACCACGCCCTTTGCGCTGCTCACCCGCTAGGCAATTTAGGATTGCACCCTCGGAAGTGCGAGTGATCACCTTTAGTGATAACATGATCACTTTTGATGATCTCCTTCCTTCAGCAGAAGTGTCCTGAAGTTCCTCTATATACAGTTTGTATACGTTTATATACATTTTGTATACAGCGTAGGACCAGAGCTACTAGAGCCTCCACTGGGATTCGAACCCAGTCCTTAGCTTTACGAAAGCTACGTTCCGCCAACTGAACTTTGGAGGCAAGCACCTTGAGCCGTTGATACAATCTTGGGACCATGGTGCACATGGTAGGTAAATAATCATTACCCGCCCTAAGAGCGGAATTCGGGATTCGAACCCGAGACTAGTACTTGGCAAGCACTCGTTTTACCCCTAAACTAATCCCGCTGATCGGAAGCAACTTATCCACTTGTCCAGCATCCTACTGTTAGGTTGTACATCCCTTGAATACTCCGGATATCCTTATCTTAAGCAGAGCACTCGTAGAACACCCCAGGAATCGAACCTGGGACCTCTCCCTTGAGCGGCTAACGAGACTCGAACTCGTAACGTCTGCTTGGAAGGCAGTCATGTTACCATTAACACCATAGCCGCTTAATGTAGTCTGTAGACATCATACAGGCCACTTTAAGCCCTTAATGTCTGCTAGAGACTTCAATGCATCGTAATTTCGTTTGAGAGATCGGGCTCCTTCAATTGCCTCATGTGGTTTAGGTTCTTCAGGAACTCCCAACTCACGAGAAATGTGATGACCATTCTGATAAAATACGTTTAGTCCAAGTTTGGACCCAAGATTCTTAAAGATTGGAATAAAATCAATCCATTCTTCCGGAGCATTCACAAACTTCAACCACTCATCCATAAAATGGATCATAAACTGCTTGTCGAATGAAGCGTTCTGCGCCATGAACACCCATTCTTCATTGTTAACGTCCTGTTCTTTCAACCATGTAATAATCTTGGAAATTGCCTCCTGAAGAACAACTCCATGCTCTTTCAAGTAATCCCAGGTCATCCCGTTTACTTCTAGTGCTTTTGGAGAAGCAAATCCCCATTCTTCTGGCGTTGGAGTAATTACTACTTGAAATTCTGGTCCAGTTTCGAGAACAAACCCTGCTGAAAGGATAACACCTTTCTTCTTAAGTAACTCGGGAGTATCAACCCAAGGACTAAGACCTGTTGTTTCCAGATCAATGAAACATTTTTTCACAGAACTCTCTCTCTTTCTCATCTCACTCAGAGGCGCAAGTCGGGTTCGAACCGACGAATAAGCGTTTTGCAGACGCTTCCCTTAGCCACTTGGGTACTGCGCCATTCAAAGTCAGCACCTAATTTAGTCTCCATGTTCATTAGGCCAACCCACACTAGATACTCGGTCTCCATAAAACGCAACCATCACTTACTCATCTCATCCGGCAATCCCTACCATGAGCCCCTTCTCCTTCTTATTGTAAGTGTGCTCGGAGCCTGGGATAAACACCCTCGAATGGATGCGCTGACTTTAGGCGGAGAGGGTGGGAGTTGAACCCACAAGACGTTATTAACGTCGTTTGCTTTCGAAGCAAATCCCATCACCAGTTGGGTTGCCTCTCCATAATCTAACTATTCCATTAGGCGGAGAGAGAGGGATTCGAACCCCCAATAGGTGTTAACCTATCACGACTTTCAAGGCCGCTGCAATATCCATTCTGCCATCTCTCCATGTGAGTTTTTCTTCACCGCAACCTGATCAGGGTAACTCATTTTCACCTTTCTCCTAGGATTAAGTGGGCATTTATATATGCCTGCGGTTTCTGTGAGATCACGGGGAATTGAACCCCGACCTAGAGATTGAAAGTCTCTCGTCCTGACCTTTAGACTATGATCCCATCTCAATTATAAACCCTGGTTCATCAACCAAAGATGGTTTCGTATCTTGAATCAACGGTTTCAAATATCCCTCAAGAGTAATCGTTTCTTCTCCAACAGAAAACTCAAGAGAAATAAAATCATTTCGTTCGATCATTGCTTCAAGCACATCACGTTTCATCAGAATATCCGGATGGTCCATTCTGATTATAACATCCACAAGACCATCAAAAGCCTTTTGTAATGCCCCACGAGTGAGATACTCTCCATTTAAAAGAACAAGATTATCTTTTACCTTCATTTTATTCTTTAAAATAAGCGTTCTATCGGTCATCCCCATCACCCATTAGCACACCCCGCTTCTGACGATCTTTGAGCTTTACTAAATTTTGTTCTCCAATAACTCGAAGACTCAAATTAAAAACAGTTGAGGTTTCAGCCAGATACCAGAGCACTCCACCAAGTTCCGTATTAAGCCTCTCAAGAAACTCCGGATTCTCCGCAGGATTCTTTCCAAAATCCCCCCTCAAAGCTTTCTTCGTTAAATTTTGGACTTCACCCACTTCACCACCAAGTCCCATCAAGACATAAACCTGAGCAGGAGTCAGATTTAACTTTTTTGTAGGATAAACAGCGGTTTTGTGTGCTCCACGTTGATATTTAAGAAAACCCATAGTTACCTCATCCTTTCTAGTGACTCCACGGGGATTCGAACCCCGATTGGATGATTGAGAATCATCTAGCCTAAGCCGTTAGCTGATGGAGCCATCCGTCTTTTTTTCATCACACCTACCGCTAAGTAGGTAACATGATGATGAATGTTACGTTGTTGCTCATGTCCCTTTACTCTTGCAGCATTAACTAGATTTTAGCGGCCACGGCCAGGGGTACAGTAACCGCAACCTTAGGCATTGTCTAGAACGTCAGGCGGTCCCGAGGGGACTCGAACCCCCACTAACACCTTGACAGGGTGTCGTGCTAACCGTTACACTACGAAACCATTTTTACTTAAAGACTATCCTTGGTCGCCACTTCAAGGGCCCGAGCGCCCTGTGCATTGAGAGGAAACTGATTTAGCTTCACCAATTTGTCTCCCTAACGGCTCTACACCTATAGTCTAGCTCCGAGACTAGGATTCGAACCTAGAAGAACGCATTAACAGTGCGTCGTGATACCGTTTCACCATCCCGGAATATTACTTATCTAGGTGGGCCAGATAGGACTCGAACCTACAATGCCAAAGCAACAGTTTTACAGACTGCCGAGCATCCAATTGCTCAACTGACCCTGGAGCACCATGTTTTACTTCTACGGCGCAAAGAAGGTTTCCTTAAGGTAGAAGGTTTCCTTAAGGTTTGGCCTCTGCCAGGGTGATCGAGGGGATTCGAACCCCCGATGTCGCATTCACAGTGCGATGTGTTACCACTACACCACGATCACCATATGCCCCTTTATTATTCCCCAACGAATTCAACTGGTTTCTCTTGTAAATTCAAACGAGCAAGCCAATTACAATTTCGACATAAAACACGAAATGCTTTCTTCTCTTCATCCCCATATACTACATTTCGTATAATCCATTTTGCTAGAATATAATGATTTAATTTATCGGCCAAACGATTTCTATGCCCTTTAGGATATGTGTGATCAATGGTTAAAACTCTGAAATCATCAATCCCACACCAATCACACTTTCCACCATACCAAGATAAAACCATTTGGTATATCTCAGAATTAGAAAAATGTTTACCTTTTCTTTTCCATAAAAATTTTCCAGCATCAGTATATTTTTCTGATATCATTATTTCCCTTGTGCTTGTTATCCTTATAACAAGCTTTGTCCCTTGTAATTATACTACAATTTTTAGAACTTGTCAAGTGGAGATGCCGAGAGTCGAACTCGGGTCCAAATAGTGTTGGGTTACATATTACGGGCGTTCCAGTTACCTGCTGGTCAGGTAGTACAAGTTTAGATTTTTACCTTGATCTTAAAGGGTAGCACTCACTGCTACGGGAGCGCAAAATAAAGTTTCTGCGAGACTACCTCCGAAGAGGTCCTGTGCAAGACTACGTTCGTTTGCTTTTATATATTTTGCCCGGATGCTTAGCTTCACCTATCTGTCGAAGACCAATTTCATCCCCAAAGGCTGCGAAACGTGGACTCGAACCACGATTGGACGATTCAGAGTCGTCAGTCCTACCATTAGACGATCTCGCAATACGGGGGGTTTTGTTACGCAGGTTTGCCCCCATCCTGCACTCAATGCGATTAGCAGCATCTTAGAGCGTGCTGTCCGGAGATGTCTCGCCTGGATTCGAACCAGGATTAGAGGATTCAAAGTCCTTTGTGCTACCATTACACCACGAGACAACGAAGGTGGGAGTAGGAGCAACGAACCCCACATTTCCCATTAATGAAGTCGGAAGGTTGTGCTACGATACTCCCACCAACTAACTAATTACTACAATTGTTAGAACCTCCGGAGGGACTCGAACCCTCACAAACAGTTTCGAAGACTGGTGCCCGATCCATTAGGCGACAGAGGCTAAATCAGATTTTTTTCAACCACACCTTTCAGCGAGGTATCTGATAGTCATCTTTTAAAAAGATGCCGATAATCGGGTGGTTATGGGTTAAACTGTTCAATCAAGGTCATCTCATTGAACAGAGCTTCCTGTGGGGATCGAGCCCACGCTTACTCCTTACAAGGGAGTTGGTCTACCATCTAACCTAAGGAAGCTGGTGGAGGGACTGGTCAGGCCCCTCCCGTACCCGATAGCTCAGGGGAAAACAGTGGCAACTATACACCGTATGTTAGTACAGGCTGAGGGACTCGAACCCCCGACTTCTTCCATGTAAGAGAAGCACTCTACCGACTGAGTTAAGCCTGCGAGTAAATAAGTCGTAGCCACTCATATTTTATCGCCCCGTAGTCTAGTTCGATTCTTCATCGTGTCCAGACTTAGCCACGCCAAGCTTACGCCGAGCATCGGACGACTCCTCCCGCATCCCCTTCCAACCGCAGCCACTTTAAGATGTTGTCGGGTTCTTTCTTGAGGACGATGCCAGTCCTCTGAGGGAAATTAAGGTTACCCACTGGACTTATCTGCACCCGTAAACTCTGAAGTCTTACCGTGATCAACGGCTTAACAACCTAATTTCGTAGCACATACCTTTGGCTTGGGGCCTCTGGATACCTCTGAGAATTGGGTCTTTCGACTTACTTCATGAGGCAATGGGAAGTCTATCATCCAGCTTCCCGACAGGGGTTTTCCATGTATACTCGGCTAAGATAATAGGATTTGAAGCCTATACTCTTCTGCGTTCAAGGCAGACGTGTTTCCATTACACTATATCTAAAGTATTTTGCCACAGGATGTACCCTGTCCAGTTGTGTTGACTGTTACGCCAACCTTGACTACACCCTAGCCTTGCCGCCTTTCTCCCGCTAGAAAGATTGACCGCTACGCCGCTCCGAAAGTCCCATTACTGAGAACATAACTACGGCTTTGTTACTGTACGTCCCGCTGAGAACGCCTTTCGTAACCCTGCATCTCTTGTATTGCCCTCATCGGGCTCACCACCTTTTCAGTGGGCTTTGATCCTCTGATTTAGCCATTCGACCATCATCATTAGGTCATAGCGTCGATGCTTTGTCAGGTTGAGGGCTCGAAAGCCCCGGAGCTTGGCAGGCTCCTTTATATCCATTACTGGCTTTATCTATGGCACCTGATAGTCCATCCTCCTCTCAAATTCAAGAACCAGTTTTTAGCCGATCCTTTAGGTAAGTGACTACCCATCTAAGATTTGGAAGTGGAGAATAAGAGACTCGAACTCTTACTTACACATTGCAAGTGTGTTGTGCTCCCAATTAACACCAATCCCCCAAAAGTTCCCGGAGGGACTCGAACCCTCAACCACTTGCTTCGCAGGCAAGTACTCTATCCAATTGAGCTACAGGAACATTTTTAACGTGGGGGTCCAACTCGGAGGCGACATTGGACCCCTTTGAAGCTCATTCTAACAGTATCCTAACAACTAGTCTTCCGTTCGAACAAGCCTCCGATAAGCTTTCAATTTTTTTTGTCGGGATAGTGGGATTTGAACCCACACTCTCTCGAATCCGAATCGAGTGCCCTACCGGATTAGACCATATCCCGATAAAAAAGAGCGTGCTATATATACACCACCGGATCATAATGCTCGTCAGCATTCCCCGCTAGGCATTCTGCCAATCCTCTCTCACAGTCAGGGTGGATGGATTCGAACCATCGACCTCCTCGTTCCAAACGAGGTATCCTAACCAGACTGGACTACACCCTGAGATGGATTCAGTTGTTAATGTTCGTTTACTACTATTTGATTATAACACACTTTTAAAGATTTGTCAAGAGCTTCTTGGCTGAATCGTCATACCGACCGGGGGAACTGCTTTTGGTCGTGAAGTTATTAGGTGCTCCCCACGGATTCGAAACGATGGAGGGTTGAAGACCCTCCTCAATCCTTTCGCACCACAGTGGGGGCAAAAAACGGGATGAGGGGAGTCCATGCTCTTTTCCAGTTCGATCTTTTTTCTGCAATTGTTACAAAAATAGTCGTACCTAGGCATAAAATTCTCCCAGAGGAGCCCCATATGGGAATCGAACCCATTCCTTATCCTTACCAAGGATACGTTCCACCTTTTGAACTCAAGGGGCAGTAAGTACTACAATCATCAATTTTCAAAAAATGTCAAGAAAATTCTACCATACTCAAATCACCATGCATAATGACAATATGCGTATCAGCGTCTCCGAGTTCAAGATGATCTCGCATAACCCCAAACGCAGTATCAAAATCCGTATCTGACATACTTGCTGGTAGAGCAATAATATACTTTTTCTTCGGGTCAAGTTCTTTAATCCGTTCAGCCATCCCCTGACCAAAAATTTTATTATATGCATTTACTCGTTTATTAATTTGAAGATACTTTATCACTAAGAGCACTTCAACAAACAAAATTAAAATTATTGCGACAGACGAAAAGATTATTTCCATTTCTCGATTACTCCTTATTTCTTTCAAAATCGTTTTTTCTCGTGTTATCCTATCGGGTATACAACTCCCTAACCTCAACAGCGAGTTTAGGGAAACCCATATCTTTTCTGCCTGTGGACGGTGATATGAGACTTGATACCGCTACCAAGCACCCTGACCGTTGGACCTGTCAATACACCACATCAAAGAGTCCATTTTCTGATAACATGAGGAAGTCAAGTCCTCTACCCGCCAGTCAGCATGTCCGCCCGAAGCGTAGACGAAAGTAAAATATGGAAGATTGATTTTCTGGCAAACCAATCAGATATTTGATTATACCACACTTCTTTCAAACTGTCAACCCAAACGAAACCTTGTTTCTTTTCGGAATCTTGGTTCATCCCGAACTTTTATTTGATTCTGTTCTTCCGGATACCTTGGAATTGGATCATTTCCAAAAGATGCAATTCGAGATAAAACCCATTCGATATCTCGTTGAGAATATTTCAGGTCTGTTACTCGTTTATATGAATGACGTAAAGGCATCGGAAATTTTTTTGGATCAAATTTTTCCTGAAGTTGTAATTGAAAATAAAGTTGTGCTTGTCCTTGTGGTACTTGAGCAAGTAACGGAACGATTCCCGCAATTATATCAGGTTTCGGCCAATATGTCAAATCTTCTGTATCAATATCTAAATCATCTTGTTTTTTAGATGCGCCAATTACTACGATTTTGTGATGTGTTCCGGTATCAATTTCTATTGCCATTTTTAAGTAAAGCATTGAATGTGCGAGGTGGTCCGGACGTAACTTGCGCCAAACAACCTTTTTTTGAATACCACTTGGTGTACGTCGTTCCTCAATATCTCGTTTTAATGCAGTAACATGACTGATTAAAATTTCCACCATTGGAGGTAAAACTGGAGGCATACCTGGAAGAGCCCAGTAACCTTCACGAATTGAATCCATCAAATCATCGAATGCTTCTGCTCGGTTGATAGCAACATCTTTAATCAGGCTACCTTCTTTTTTTATCCGAAAACGAGTTTTGATATTAGCGTAATCTGCCATGATAACTCGGGCAGGGAATTTACCTTGAAGTGCTCGAATAGAATGTCGATTTGGATCAGCATCAGCAACAACTCTACGAACTTTAAAAAGCTTCATTAAGGTCTTAACCCTAGCAAAACCAGCTTTGTTTGGATTACGTTCATCTTCAAATGGGACTAATTCAATCCGGATAACCTTAGGTCGTTTGCTTCCTGGTTCAAGTTTTCCAATAACAACTTGGAGTTCATTTCCTTGGTCAAGACCCATGTAATATTTGCTTTTACCATCGTGCGCAAGTTCTTCCATAAATAGCTCATCAAATGCAGTGGTCAAAAAATCTTCCTTTGTAACACTACCACCTGCAATTTCATAAGGCTTACCAAGTCGCTTACGATAAAATTCAACAAGAGTCTGTTCAGGATCAATAAAATGCTTATACAGGACCATCATCGGATGAACCATCATTTGGGAAATATGGAATCCAATAGACTCATTACTCTTACTAGGACGTTCAGCAACCCATCGACCATGTTCTTGAATGATATCTAGTTCAAACCGTTTAGGACAAGAGTGACATCCAAGAAAAACATCTTTCGGGTCTTCCAGTGATCCAACAATTCTAAGATTTACCTCCCAATCAAGTTCTTGCCATTCACCACATCCAGGGCAACGAACCAACCATTTTCTCATATCACTCAAAAGATAACGACCATGAATACCGTAGTTTGGAAGAGTCGGAGTACTAAAATAATATTTTAACTGCCAACGTGAATCATCAAGTCGATTGAGAGCAGTACTCACATTAGCCGGATTAGAGAGGTCTAACTCATCGATCATAATCGCATCAGCAGGCATCATACGAGGCTCAACTGTAGATTCCATAAAGAACAAATAAGAATCACCAAGTTGTTTTGCTCGGGTCGAATCTGGAATACCAAGAAGACTACGGAGCTTTTCAGAACTTGCAATCATTGGATCAATTCGAGTAGTTACAAAGTCAATATAGTCTTGTTGACGAGGAAGCATATAAATAACTCGTACAGGCCAGTTATCAGCAAAGTGAAACATTTTTACCGCAGCCATCGTACTCATACCAACCTGAGTAGGCTTCATAAGAATCATTTGTCGAGCACGATCAACTGGGTCTTTTTCAATCATCCAAGGATTAACTTCATTGTAGATTTCTTTGATCCAAGCACGAGTTTCAACTTCCCACAGTCTTCCCTGTAGAAGGTCTACGTGCGCAATTCCATACGCCAATGGGTCCATTTGGGTTGCAAGAGCAAGGTCCTGCTGAGTATTATCTACCATATTCTTTTAATGTACCCCGATCCAACATAAAAACCATCTCATATTCTCGTCCCTTCATTTTATGTCCTTTAGTAACATGAATATAAAGTTTCTTTTGTCGTTCACCACAAATGTGACAGAGTGTTCCCCCCTCATTTTGATCGAATTCTCCAAGAGTTCCATAAAACGGATTACCGTGTGTGTCTAATAATGGTCCATGTGTATCTGTGTTCACGTCGATAACCCTATATGTAGTTTCAGGACGAGCAATAATTGTATTATCAAGTTCACCAGCGATACGAGTTGCTAAATAATCAAGAGCGTCTTTTTGTGCCTTAAGTTGAGGTTGTTCATCAGATGGACTACGGATTTTAAGGTCTACCTTTTGACCAGCAAATAAACTGATAATGAATCGAGCTTGTTGACCTTTTAACGCCAGAATTTTTGGGTCTACACCATCCATGTTTTCAACAGTTCGATGAGGTGTTCCAAGGTCCAGAATATCTTGAGAGGCTTCTACTGCGGAAATAAATTGTTGTTCAAGTCGAGCCATACGCCAACGATGAAGTTCACGTTGTCCAAAGTTTACTGCTACTGCCATTTTAGGATAACGAGATAACCAACCTCGAATTGTATCTTTTCTTCGTCCAATTCGTTCAGCAACTTTATACGTCGGCCAACCACAGATCAAGTATTCTGCGGCTTTTAATACATCATCTGGATATTCTTCTCCATCAAGCTCATCGATAACCCTATCTACAATACTGTGCCATTCTTCTACAGCAGATAAAGGAACCAATGCAGTTGCATCACCAGAAGTTTCTTCAGGCATATCAGTTAACGCTGGAGGTAATTCATTAGTAATCATCCGGGTCCTCAATGTCTACAAAAGAAATTTCATTCATACTGATTCGTTTATTCCGTCGTCGTTCTCGTTGTGTGTCATTCCACACAAAACGTAACCAGTCAGGCCATTCAGTTGCACTTCTCCCGTACTTCTGTTCACAATTAGCACAGATTGCAAATCGCCAAGTAATCCATTTACCACAATCCTCACCCAAGCATTGGTGAAACCCAGGCATGTTTATTCCTTGGACATATTAAGAGATATCGTAGTTACTGCTTGTTTCTCCAAGGAACCAATAGAGGTTCGAGAAATATTCATCAATCGAGAAATAGCCCCTTGTGTAAATCCTTGCAACCGTAAGCCCAACACCACTTTTTGTTTATTGGGTAATATTGGAAAAGTATCTCTTAAGATAATTCGACTAAGAAGGTCATCTTCGTTGTCTTCATGTATCGGATATGGGTATTTTCGTGTCATCAGTCTTCCTTATGTACTACAATCATTTTATCATACGGGAACAATCTTGTCAAATTTTGAATACTTGACAGAGAATTCATTCTATGGTATAATTTCAACAGTTATTGAAATCTCTATAAGGAGTGAAAGCTATGTCATTAACAAATAGCTGTCGTTTTACAGGTCGGCTTGGACAAGACCCAGACTTGCAGTATACTCCTGGTGGTACTGCAATCGTAAAAGTAGGTCTTGCTGTTAAAGGCCGACGCAAGAGTGGTGATGAGTGGATTGATGAGACCACATGGGTTAATATCACAGCTTTTGGCCGACAAGCTGAAACACTACACCAAGTTGCGAATAAAGGCGATCTTATTCAAATAGATACTGAATATCAAACCAGTTCTTATGAAGATGAAGAAGAGAACACCCGGTATCGTCATGATTTCATTGTACGAGAATGGAATCTTGCTGCTCGTAAGGGCGGACCTTCAGCGGAAGTTCAAAAATCTGAAGAAACTGATGATCAAGATGACGATCATTTGCCCTTCTGATGGTTAAATACGGTGGGAATGATATTAGAGCCTTTGCAAGAGCGATACAAGGAAATGCCCCTTCTGGCATTAGAGACTGGTCTATTGATTTAGCTTATCATCTTGCTATGGCTCTGATTTCTCTTGACAAATTAAAAGAAAAAGGAGTACAAACAACATATCGACGTAAACAGTTAGTTGAACCCGCATTACAAGATGCTTGGCGACAATTGGTACACATTCGGCAGCGACATATAACAGATGAAATTGCTCTAAATGACATCATTCGCCAAGTCAGCTTGACTCGTACCGGAAGGATTATAATTGATGATTCACCGGATACCTCTGAAACTAGGCGACGTACAGACGACTCTGGAGATTCGAGTTCGTTTAGACAAAGACTATATCGCAGAACAGATACGAAAAGGTATAGACGTAGAATCTTTAGAAAACCAACTTCTTGATGAATTTGGAGAACTTGTTGCCCGGATTGAAGAAGAACTTGGACTTAGTGAATGATTGAAAAAAAAGATAAAGCTCATTGGCCTATTGTACGGGTATGGACTGATGGATCGGCCTGCCCTGAAAATCCTGGACCTGGAGGATGGGGAACACTTTTAATCTACAAAGATCATGAAGAGATTTTAAGTGGAAGCACCCCATGGAGTTCCAATATTCGTATGGAACTTACTGCGGTATTACGAGCCCTTCAGCATTTAGAAGAATCACACATTGTTATTGTATATACGGATAGTCAATATATTGTTGATGGTTTCAGAAACATCATCCATCGAAATAAACTACTTAAATCCCACTATGACGTTTGGGGGTTACTCTTACACTTTGCTCAAATCCACGACATCAAGATTTCCAAAGTTAAAGCACATACAGGAGTTGAATCAAACGAACGGGTTGATAAACTTGCGAAAGCGGCAGCTAGAGGACAACCAGGAGACCCGTATATGTGGAAAACTGAACAATATCTTGAGGAAAAAAAACTTCGTGAAAAGGGACTTGAGAAAAAATCCTGGGAGTGGTAAAGAGAAAAAACAGCAACTTGAAAAACTAAAGAAATATCGCAAAGTTCAAGCTGCTCTTGCTATTTCCCGAGACCTTGCTTACTGTGTTCGTTGTTACTGGTCAGGACGGATCAAAGATTATGAACACGTCCATCATACAGAAGGTCGAGGAACTTACGAAAAAGAACACTATACTAAATTACTTTGTTTATGCGTTGACTGTCATCGCCTTTTCTCAACCATGCGAGTAAAGCTTAAAACCTTTCATGCTGCACAGCGTGCACTCGTTGATCTCGCAAATGAGAATCCAATTAACACTAATTTTGAGCATAATTTCGATGAACAAGATTGAAGTAAATAACCAGAGATACGAACTATTAGTGGAGCTTACGTTTATAGGTCAGCCTCCCCGAAAGAGTAACCAAAGACAAATTGTAACCAGAGGGCGGCATGGTCCGCCAATGCTGATCAAGTCGAAAGAAGCATTAACTTACGTTGAGGATTTCCTGAAAGTTCTTCCCAGAGGATATCGAGATCGAAAGTACGGAAGCCTTGATGAAGACCTCAGACTTGATATTATTATTTGGTACACTAGTCGAAGACCTGACCTTTCAATTGAATTAGTTAAAGACTGCCTGGAAAAAGCAGGCATTATTAAAAACGACCGCTACATAAGAGAAGAGCACATCTACGGATTTGTTGATAAAGAAACTCCTCGGATGACTCTACGCCTCTATCGAATATCTCCTGGACGTGTACCACCTTTTTAAAATAAATATCAGGAGTTTACTATGTCAGCGTGGTTTCCGAATTCTTTTGCTGAGGAGATTTGGCGTATCAAATATGCAGGTGAATTTGAAGATGTAGAAAAGTATTATCAAAGTTTGGCCTCGTTAATTGCTAGTACCCCCGAACAACAAAAAACCTTTTTTAACTTAATGTGGGAAAAGAAGTTTTCGCCGGGTGGTCGTATTCTTGCTTTTGGTGGACGACCAACAGCAATGATGAGTCTTATGAATTGTACAACTCATGCTATCGAGGGAGACAGCCTCGAAGATATTGCTAATGCTTCATATAAAATCATGAGGGCTTCTTCCCGAGGACAAGGAATAGGAATTGATCTTTCCAAACTTCGACCCAGAGGATCACCAGTCAACAACGCAGCCAGAACATCTACAGGGGCAGTTTCATTTATGAAGATGCTTAATGCTATTGGAGAAACAATTGGTCAAGAAGGACGACGAGCAGCACTTTTATTTTCTTTATCAGTAAATCATCCGGATATGTGGAATGAAGAAGGTTATGATTTTCTAAATATAAAGAAGAAAGCAGGTAACATTGAAAATGCTAATATTAGTGTAGGTATTACAGATACCTACATGAACAGTGTAGGTAATGGGGTAGCTTGGCAACCAGTGTATGCGGGAAAAACCGGAGAACAACAATTCCAGATGGGAGCAACTATCTCAGCAAGACAACTATTTCACAAAATAGCAGAATCAGCTTGGGAATCAGCCGAACCTGGACTTCTCATGTGGGATACGTCTCGTAGATTTTCTAACTCTGATTTATTTGGATATCCTATTGTTGGGGTTAATGCATGTACAGAACAAGTCTTAGATCAAGAAGGCGTATGTAATCTTGGATCGATGAATCTTATGGCTTATGTGACTGATCCGTTTACCGTTCAAGCTAAATTTGATTTTAAACAATTTGCAATTGGTGTACAACAAGCAATTGAATTTCTGGATACCGTACTTGATGTAGAACTCACAGCAGAGGTATCTATCAGTGATCAACAACAAAAATCAGTTATAAACTTACGTCGGGTTGGTTTGGGTGTTATGGGTCTTGCAGATGCCATGGCAGCACTAGACATTACTTATGGATGGAATGCAAAAGCAATCCTCTTTTTAGAAGATGTTTTTATCTCTCTTCGAAATAATGCTTATCTGATATCCAGCAAACTTGCAAAACGAAAAGGTGCGGCTCCAGTATGGGATAATGTTGATTTTGATCAAATACTGGAACAGGGTTTCTACGCAACGTTACCAACAGAACTTAAAAGGCAGATAAAACAAGTTGGTGGGACTCGTAATGTCACGCTTCTTAGCATTGCTCCTACCGGGTCAATTTCAAATCTTCTCGGTGTTTCTTCAGGAATCGAACCTTTATTTGCTCATGAATATACTCGGCGTACCCGAATTAACGGGCACGATAAATTAATCCAGTATATTCATCCCGGAGTCATCTTTAGTCGAAAACTTGGTTTGTCTGATACTCTTTGGCCGACAGCATACGAAATACCCCCTCTCGACCATATAAAAATTCAGGCTGTTATCCAACGATTAATTGATCAATCAATATCTAAAACAGTGAACCTTCCTGCTAGTGCTACAGTTGAAGATGTAAAAGAAGTTTATATGGAAGCTTGGAGACAAGGGCTCAAAGGGGTTACTGTTTATCGAGATGGTAGTAGACAACAACAGGTTCTTTACAAGAAAAAAGATATTTGTCCTCTTTGTGGAAATGGTATTATCTACCGAGATGGTTGTCGAGAATGTTCTTCATGTAGTTGGTCTATCTGCGAAACCTAGCTCTTGACAAGTCCTCCTAAGTATGGTATAATCAGTTATCGTTAGGAGGATTTTGTTATGTGGCTTGCATCCAAAGTTTATATTGCGTACACCATTGTTTGTGCACTCGTAGCAATTCTTTTTGGAACAAATCCATTCAACCCAGGACTCTTAATTTGTTTATTCATCCTTTGGATATTTGCAACAATCCTTCACTCAGAATTCCGAAATGGATGATATCAAAAGTACTTTGATCTCCCTGGCAATTATTGCTCAGGGAAATTCATATAGCCCGTATTCAAAATTTCCTGTGGGTGCGGCAATTGTTGCAGCTAATCCTACTGGAGGTCTTCAATTTTTTACTGGAACAAATATCGAAAACGCATCTTACGGTTTGACCATTTGTGCTGAACGAGTTGCTATTTTTAACGCTATTTCCTCTGGATATACCAAGTTGCTGGCAATGGCCTGTGTTACAGAGGAAGGCAAAGGAACATCTTGTGGAGCATGTCGGCAAGTAGAGTATGAATTTGCTCCTGACATGGAAATTTACTTCTGTAATGATCTCGGAATGATTGTTTCTGAGTTTACGCCCCGAGACTTATTACCAGAAGCATTTAGCAAGGAGAATCTGGATGTGTGAAGCTGGTGAAAAGAAAAGTTTACTTGTCGAACTCCTACCTCATACTTTTCAACGTATGCAAAAACAACTTATCAGTGATGAAGAACGTTGGGGAGAAACTTGGAGACACCGTACATTGTACAATCAAGATCATCGAATGGCTGCTCGACTTCAGGATTATCTTGATCAATTTAAAAATGCCCAGGTCCCTCTACCATATGAGAAAATCGCTTGTCTTGCTCACATTGCACTTGTAAGAATCCACCGAACTGACCTTTTACTCACTGGAGAACAGAATGAACCTGCTTAGTCTAGTTGCTGGTTTTGTTGCACTCGTTGCTTTCATTGTTGGTCTTATCGTAATGGACCTGCTTTATGCTCATCGATTTGGGTGGGTAAGAAAACGACATCGGCTTTTAAATATCCCAGTAAAACCAATTACTATCGATGCTTTTGATTGGGCAACGCTTGCTACAGGTAACTCGGGATGGAAAGAAATTGAGGAAGCGTGGCTTCGTAAAGCTCAAGAAGTTTATACTGTTTTTTGTGAAAAACAAGCAGATTACGGTCCAACCAATATTGCTGTTGGTGGAGAGCAGGGAGTTACAACAAGAATTGGAGACAAGGTTTCACGTCTCTTTGAACTTCTAGGACTCACTTCTCGTGAAAATAGTGGGGAACCTGCAAATGAATCCGTGCGGGATACTTGGATAGATATTGCTGATTATGGACTGATCGGAATGATTGTTCATGATGGTGATTGGCCGTTAGTTACTCCTACCCAAGTTTGGGGTAAGGAAGCTGCATTCGAAATATTATTGGAAATGATTAAGGATGATGAACAACTAGCTGAAATTTTGATGAGTCAATTAGTTGAGACTAAACTTGCACAGTTAATTGCTGAGGATGTTGGTGGTCAAGTAGTCAATGACTAAAAAATTAACTCTGACCAAAAAGTATCGGAGATACCATATCCCCGGTTTACCAGAGAAATGGTATGTTCCAGTGTACCATGGGCGGAACATCATGTTAACTCGTTTTCCTCCTACCCCATGGATGTATGGTAGAGCTTCTGAAGCGCAAGCTCATGCTGAACGATACGCTGAACGAAAGAGTAAACAGAACGCTCGATTTAAGAACAAAGAATATCGACAAGCTGTAGTAGGACGATATGCGCATCATATCTTCCTTCATACTAAACAGGAACAAGTCGAATCAGAAATTGCAATTAAGGAAGAAGATGAATGAATATGAATACGGTCCAAAATACCCTCCTGGAGAAATAGTTTTTACAGAAGAAACTGGGTGGGCGACAGTTAAGACAGCAACCTGGAAAAACGGATGGACGTACATCGTTGAGTTGGATAACGAAAAAGAAATTGAGGTGAAAGAATGGCAAATCTTGGTTTAATCTACTTACTGCTCGGAGTAATTGTAGCGGGTCTTCTCTACTTTGCAACGAATAAAATCCGTCAGAAGTCTCTGGGAATACAAATAATAGTTCTTGTTCTTTTAATTCTCTTTTGGCTTCCACTTGTCCTCTGTAGTATCTACGTTGTTATAAAAAGAGGTTCAAATGAGCCGTAAAAGTAGAGCACTAAAAAAATTACGAACTGCGGTAATCCGTGCTCGAAAACATGCCAACATTCTTAAAAAAGAACGAGTAAGAATTGGTAGTACTATGAAAAACCTAAACAACCTGTATGGATCGGTTGAAAAAATTGATATTGGAGAATCAAGTGAGTAATACACATTTAATCACGTTTGTACTGGATGAAACGTCATCCATGATGCCTCGTAAAGCAGCAACAATTAGCGGCTTCAACGAATGGATGTCGGAAATGGAAAAATTTGTTGGCGAGGTTCTTTTCACCTTGATTAAGTTTAACACTGATAAACACGAACTCATGTATAAACAAGCTGTCTTAGGTGAAACCAAGATTAGTCTTACTCCGACTAATTATCGACCCGCAGCAGCGACACCTCTATATGATGCGATTGGTCGAGCAATTCGTGAGACCGAAGATATTCTTGCAAAACGAAAAGATGAACCTTCGGTTACTTTTGTAATTTTAACTGACGGAGAGGAAAACTCATCCGAAGAGTGGACAATCGCATCCATCAAACAATTGATCACTGAGAAAGAAGAAGCTGGTTGGACCTTTACGTACATGGGTGTTAGTCAGGATGCATGGCAGGGTGGTTTTACTCTCAGAGTTGCCGCTGGAAATATCATGAACGTTGGTAATTCATCGGAGTCAATGAGTTCTGCTTTTGCGGCTCATGCTGTGGCAACAACTCAACATCTTGCTCGTGGAGGAGGACAAACGAGTAGTTACTACTCTGATGTCACTGACGAAAATAGTCAACTTATTGAAGAGCCCGACGAAAACGAGGAATCATGGCAGCAAAAAGTTTAGTAAGCGCAAAAACCAAAGCACATACCCGATATAAAAATGCAGCGGGAAAAATAATTCCAAGCGTTACTACAATTATCGGGGGTAATCTTGGTTGGAATAAGGGAGCCCTGATTGGATGGTCTCGTAAAATGGCCCTTCAAGGTATCGATCCCAATAAAGAACGGGATGAGGCTGCTGATATAGGAACCCTTGCACACGCTCTTATCGAAGAACACATAACTTCCACTGCGCCACATTTGAAAGTTGTTCCTGCGGAAAAAGAGTTATACTCTCCAGCTAATCTTGGAAAGGCAGAAACAGCTTTTCTAGCTTACTTAGAATGGGAAAAACAGAATAATGTGGACTTAACCGACCCACGAGTTCAAGCAGAAGCAAGATTAGTTTCTGAGTGGCTTCAGTATGGCGGAACACTCGACTTGATTGCTCCAATTGATGGTGAGTTAAGCCTTATTGACTTCAAATCAACTAATGCTTTGTATCCGGAACATCGAATCCAACTTGCAGCTTATGAATGGCTCTATGAAGAAAATTTTAGTGAGCCGATTCCAACCCATTTATTACAAGTAGGAAAGGATGAAGGAGATTTTCACCATCACCAGTTTGCAGACCTTTCAAACGAGTTGGAGCTTTTCCGTCTGCTTGCCAGGATTCATCAATTACACAAAGTAGTAAAGTAAATAATTTCTCTGGAAGAATAATGTTTTTTGATGTTGACCAAATCATCAAATTTGTTAAAAAACAAGGTTGGGTTCTTGGACGAGTTACTTGGAGACCCCCAACCCATGTTTTTAGGAACGGAAAATCCCTTTGTGGTATTTGGCGACTTGGTATAAGGGTTATCCGAATAATTCCCGGTACGGAAAAACCACTTTGTAGACGCTGTATAAGGAGCGTACAATATGAACATAACAAAAAAAGAGATGGCTAGTGCATTTGCTGAATGGCATCGACGTTGGGCAGCAAATCCTGATGATTTTCAAACCGATGAAGACACCCTAGCAGAAAGTCCGGAAGAAAATGGTCAGGGTTCTATGGAGTATTTCGTGAAGATTATCAAGGAACAACGTATTTAAGAATAACTCGGTACGATATTTTGAGGAGAATTAAATGGCTTGTTCGCATCCTAACAGAGTTATAACCGAATACTTGTCAGGAAGAGCAACCCATCGTTGGAAAGATGGGAAATACGCTTTTTCAGACGAACTTATTGAATTAGATCGAATCGTTGAAGAATGCCCTGATTGTTCTTATGAGTTGATCCTTGTTAAAGGACAAATCATGCCTGAGGACCTTCAAAAAAGGATTAAAGAAGCTCGAAGTTTTATCGAGAATACCACTGAACCAAAAAATATTCACTAGGTTGACTATATGATCCGAGTTGAAAAAAAATTCAACTTACAGCATATAGACAACTAAAAGGAGTTGTTCATGAGAGCTTTTCTAATTTGTCCTGTTCGAAGTAAGGATGCAGAAGAATTTGATTCTTACGTTACTCAGATCGAAAGTCTTGGGTTTGCTTTACACTTTCCACACCGAGATACAAACCAACGTGATGAAACTGGAACAGGTTATCGAATTTGTCTTGAAAATCGAGCGGCAATTGAGGCTTCAGACGTTGTTTTTATTGTGTGGGATGGTGAGTCAAAAGGAAGTCTTATTGACTTGGGTATGGCTTTTGCCTTACGAAAACGAATTGTTTGGTTAGACCTTCCTGAAAAAACTGGACACAAGTCAGTTCAAAACATGCTTCGATACTTAAATGAACAACAAGAAAGGCATGATAGAGTTGTATTCAAACGAGGAAAAGACTCCATTGGAACCGAACTGGATATCCGAAATATCTATGAAGCCCTTGGAGAGTATTAATGTTGGTTCTTTTTTTGGATGACAGTGAACGACGAATTGAAGCTGCCACGAAAGCATTTGAGGGAGATACCTTATGCGTGGCTATGACTGCTGATATTGCGATTGAATATCTCAAGGTATCCGAAGAAGCATGGGACCTTGTAATGTTAGATCATGACTTAGGGAATATTGTTTTTCAAGATAGTCAAGAAACAAACTGTGGGATGGAGGTTGTACGATACATCGAACGAACTCGTCCTAAAATCAATCGAATTATCGTGCATAGTTGGAATGCTCCTGCGGGTGGAAAAATGCGAAAACGACTTCAACAAGCCGGATATAATGTAACCTACCAACCATTTGAGGTATAAAAATGGACCCAAGAAACCTACCCATGAAGGTTTTCGAAAAATATGAACATCACGGCGCAGAAGTCTTTGTAATGCGTGAACTCAAAGGACTTCATCAGGAGTTCTGTTTATGTTATTCCTGCGGCAAATTCAGACCAGACACTTCAGAAAATTGTCCTATTGCCCAAAGAATTTATGAGCTTGACGTAGAACTCAATTTGGTTACCCCGGTTTGGGAATGCGGTGAATTCAGGATCGCTCCGGATACAGATGAACTTCGTGGAGCCCTCAAAGAACTAATAGCCTTTATTCCGGAAGGAGCAAGTCCTCAAGACTATGCTGATATCTTTGGTTTTTCTCTGGAAGATATCGGGGAGGAAACACAAGTTCCTTTTCTGTCAGAAAGTTTTTTGTACGCTGCATTAGGCAAGGAAGATGCACGAACTGTTCGGGCTCTCTTTAGACAAATCTGTGAGAAGCTTGGATTTGATTTTCCTGTGTTGGAATTAGAAGCTTACCAATTAATAAAGGAACAAACATGGGAGTCCTAGATATTCCTGTTGGGGATAAAAAATTCCGGATACTAAATAGACCACGATTCGAGCTTCATCGGATCACAGCTTTAGGTATACACCTTCTCTTAGATTGGAGATATCGAGAAGTGGTTCTTGAGGTTTCTTTAGTTTTGGGTGGTTTTACTTGTGCCTTTCCTTTTTGGCGAGAGGTATGGACACAAAAACAACTTGACGATGCAAAGAAAAGAGTAGGATACCTCCACATACTTTTTGATCCGAATTATAAACCAAAGCCCGATCCTGAACCTTATCGTGAGATAAAAGCGGCTGGACTCTATGTACACCTTTACACAACTGAACATGATATAGAGGTAATTCCATGGGAGATTCTTGAACGTGAGTTAGGTCCGGAAAAATGGGAAGAGTTTTCAATATGGATTGGTGGACAAACCGTTGTTGCAAAAGGTCCGTATTCTTGGGATATCGAGAGATTCTTGAGGGGCGCATCAGCGTTTAGATTCTAATGAAACCAAGTCCTTATCAAGCGAGAATTCTACGTTTAATGCGGGATTACGCTTTGGAAATTCAGAAGAGTGAATTTAAACGGTTTCCAGGAATGTTGGTTCCTTCAGAAAAGATAGAGTGGCCCGTTCGTCGTGAAATAGACAAGGTTATACGAGACGAACTCAAGCGAAATAAAATTCTTACTACTACGGTGAATGCTTTAGAAAAGAAAGGATGGATCATACTTCATAAAAAAACTGAGTGGGGTCTACGAGTATATTATTTAACTTCTGAAGGCGCTGAAAGCATCAAAAATTTAAGTGTCCAGGAATTTATTAGTAAGTCCGGAATAAACTCAGCGATCTCTGCAAAGTTCATGGTCGAGGCTCTTCGGGTAAGACATCCCCGAGATAGAGGATGGCTTGGTTTTGAAGAACTTGTTTTTACAAAGGGATGGAATGCTCGTAGGATCGATCTTTTTTTCTTTAACTTCTTTAGGTCTAAGAATTTTCAAAGAATTGCTTATGAGATTAAACGTAGTCGAGGAAACTTACTTAGTGAGTTAAAAACCCCTGAAAAGCATGAGCCTGTAATGGTCTATGCAAATTACTTTTTCTTTGCAACACCGAAGGGTATTGTAAAACCATCAGAATTACCGGAGAAAATAGGATTAGTAGAAATCGATGAAAATGGTGTTTGTCGAATGAAGAAAAAAGCTCTTCATCTAGGAGACATACAACCCTCTTGGTATTTAGTAGGAAACATTCTCCGACGATCCCATGATGAAGAAGAAGCACAGGAGAGAATGGATGGCAGATAGAACGAGTGCCTCACTTTTTGGAATGATCTTTACTTATCTTGCATCAGATAAAAAAATTGATCAAGCAAAAAAACTTGCTTGGGATATTTATGCTTGGACATATGAATATGATTTTAATACTTATCAGATGTATTGTGATGAAGCGTTACTAGTTCTTGGACTTGCCAAACAAGGTGAAGATGAAGAAGGGGAACCCCAAATTTTGTATCTTGGAGAAGATTATGGAAACTGGCCCGAAATTAAACGGAAGGTAACATCAAATGACTAGAGAAATCTTAGGCGCAGGGTACATTGAACTTGAAGAGAAAACAGTATTCATTTATCTGAAAGATGGAAGAAACAGACCACACATTCATCGGCTCTTTGCGGGTGATACCTTATCCATTACAGATGAAGAAGATAATGAGTACTTACTTCTTTTTAGAATTAAACGAGGAGGAAAAGAAGAGAAAAGAAGACGAGGAATTTTCTTCCTTGTCAATCGTCTAAAACTGTGGTATAATGGTTTGTGAAAGGAAAACACATGACCGAGTATTTTTCATTTGATGATCCCCCTGAATGGGGAAAGAAATTAATGACTTTGGTAGAAGACCTTTTCTACTTTTTTACCGATCCTGAGAATTACAAGGCTACTTTCAACCTTATTCTGGTTATCGCCTTTTTCTATGTTTGTGGGCTTTTTGTAAAGGATATTACAGCAGAGAAACAACCAATTGGAGAAGCATATCAGGGTATTGTTGTCGGACATGTTCTTACCGGAGAAGATAGAAACCCAGAAACCATTACAGGTATCACTAGCGAGGGTAACCCGACGATTCTCGTGATTCCTGGTGAAAAACAGAAGAAAAATATTGTTGTTGATATTGGTACAAGGGTGATTGAGTTTAATACTGACATAACAACCTACTACCGCACTCAACTAAATATGGAGGTTGTTGTACAAATGTACGCTAGTCCTAAAGGTTGGGTTACAGAATGGAGAGTAATTGAATATGGTACTGATTAATCCTGAGCCCCCTGCCCCACCTCCAGGAATAGAAGACAATGTTCTACGTAGAGTAGGACGATTTCTACGTAAACATGAAATGTGGTTAATCCGGTTACAAGCAGTCAAGGATAGTTATCCGGACCCGGAAAATTATGAGACTGTCGAACACCTACAAGGAACCAGAGAATTCTTGGAGGCTAGTAAATTGTTGCTGGAGCTTATTGGTTTTACCGCAACAATTCAAGCAGAACGAGTAACAGATTTACTTGGACTAGTGAATCCTCCGGAAAATCTAGTAGAGTTGGAGTCTGATGAAGAAGAGACCACCAAGGAATAGAGATAATACTGCATTTATTCTGCTTCTTTATCGACTTATTCTTGTGGTTATTATTTTTTACCTGTTAAATCGACCACCTTTGTTGGTCAGATAACCACTAAAATTGGTCAAAGGGAGTTACTGTGTTTCCAAGATATGAAACCTACGCCTGGAAACCGCATTGTACTTTCGAGGATGGTGAACTAATAGAACTTCCCCGAGTTACAGGTGGAATCGACTGGGGACGCAGGATGCCCCTTGTTTACCGTAAGGGATCGTGGCTTCTGGTAAAGGTTCCCGGACACATTGCATGGAGTGGTGTTGGTCAAACTAGGTACTGTTCTACCATGTATATGTTGGTAGAAATCACAAGCGAAACCGACAAAAAGTATGATCTTCTTTTTCATAAGGAAGAGTTGGTTATAAATCGAAATTGGCGAGATATTCAAAAAAGATTCAAAGCAGAAATTGATGAAAAGGTGGAAAAATGAGAGCAGATATTTTTGTTGAGTTAACGATTAGTGTTGACGTTCCTGGTTCAACTTTAGCTGAAGCTGTGGAACAAGCCAAAAAACTTAAGGCATCTGATTTATTCAAAGTTAAACAGGGTGAAGCAACAGATTGGGCAATCTCTGTTCTTGGTGTTAATCATGATTGGCCTTCTCAAGGAGATAAAGGCGAATAATCAAGAGAGATTGGAGAGGGGTTGTAACTGTAATGAGTCTATATAAAACAGATCGAGCAGCTTACCATCGACACGTACATGAGATGTTAATGAATTTGGGGTTCTCGTTTAGACGATGCTTACCAGACGAAACACACTGTGGACAAAAAGTACTGAGACACTATTGGAAAACAAAAAAACGAGAAACAGAAGGAAGGGTAGTAGATGGCTGAACCAACACTTACTGAACGAATGGAAAAACTCCAGGATGCTCTGGAAAACGCAAATCTGAATAGACTTGCGAGTTTCATGCAAATCATTCGAGAAGAGTACTATACAGAAAAAACTCATCTTAAAACTGCAAATAACCTGTTAAAGTTATGTAAAGAAACAATTTGGGATTATGAAGAGTGGATCAAAGCAGTTGACGCTTATCTTGAGAGTATATAACAAAGGGATTAGATGACTAAGCAAGAGTTACCACTGGGATTAAACGTTTATTTTAAGGGTAAACACCTTTATGCACAAGATGTTGATCCGGCTCGTTGTGCGGCTTCTGTTTCTGATAGTGCTGGTTGGCATTCTTCGCAATGTCAAAACAGATGGAAGGTGGAAAAACGAGGTCATCATTGGTGTGGAATCCATGATCCAGATAAGGTAGAAGAAAGACAAGCCAAAACAAATGCAAAGTGGCAAGCCAAGCAAGATGCTAGGAATGCACCGTTCATACATGTCAAAGAACTTGAAGCTGAAGTCGCCCAATTAAAACGATTAATCATTTATGCTGGCGGCATCCTTGCTCATGGAACTCCAGGATCAGCATGGGTAGATTGGGTTATGCGAGTACAAGGACTGCTTGGTATAGAATTCCATGAAGCTCGTTTCAAGAATGGGAATGCAATACCTTTTAAGGAACTCAGAGACAGTGTAAAAGATATGCCAAGAGTAACAGTTAAGAAACTATTTAAGGAGTCGAATAATGGATAAGCACCCAACGAATTTACAGAGTACTGTGGACGCAAAAAAAAGCATTGCACTTAGATGATACGACTCCAAGCAATAATTACGCTGCTAATCAAATATTGGGATGCCTGTGTTCAAATCGATAAGTTAAAAATGGTATTATACACCGTGTTTTGTTCAGCACAACCTACTCCGGAGGAATTTAATATCGTGTTAAATCACGAAACAGGTAGAGCAGAAATATCATGACTCGACCACAAACAATAACCGTTACAGATGTAGAGGGTTTTGGTTGGACGATTAATCGAGACCGGATTACTGCTGTCAAGTGGCATGGAAAAATCAATGTAGTCACATGCAGGGCACATATATTATTGGCTGGACGAGAACTCAAACCAGTTGAATTGGGTGAACGAGATACGCAGAGATTGTGGAAGTGGTACGCCACTTAAGAACCATTAGGAAAGATCAATGACACCAACACCATTAGACGCATATAAAGAATGGCTCAAACAGGGTTACCCAAAACATAGCACAATTGTGAGTCGGGAAGTTCTTGTCAAAATTCAGGAACTACACAAACACCTAAAGAGTTTGGCCCGGTACTCTGCTAAACTTGAGATCGATCTTGATGAAGAGTGTCGGTTGCGTAAGCGTCTATCAGACTTACTTGAACAAACAGCAAACGCTCTTAAAGGACCACCTGATTCGCTGCACCTACATGACTGGTCGGACCTTCCAGAAGTAGCAAGACAGTTTAGAGAAAAACTCAAGTGGGTTATCGGTATCTGTGAAAACCCCCATTATCGAACACAACAAACCACGCTTCAGATGGGCGTACTGTTGGATAGTATCCGTCGCACAATAAGAATAAAGGAACTGATCAAATGACTTGGCTTGAAGCAATCGAAGGAATCTTGGGAATGGGTTTTGATTATACGGTGAATCATTCATCGCAGGTGCGCATGGCCCAAGCACTGAGACAACAGAACACGATACTCCGTAAAACCAATCCATGGAAAGTCAGCATCGCTATTCCTAATGGTTATCAATGTAGATACTGTCGAATTCATGTAAGATTTACCTGTCCTCCAAATCCTATGAGCTTCATGGAAGAACACGAGGAAGACTGTATTTGGCGCAACCTTTCTGATGATGTTAAGGAATTAATGGAGGAAAATTAGATGAGTTGGCTGAGTGAGATTGAGGAAAAGATTAGCGAGGATCATGAATTGTGCATAGAAGACGAACAGTGCATGGCTCGTGTGATTAGAGAGCAGAGCGCATATATCAATGCGAGTCGTGCGGTTGAACAATCTCAAGCAGAACCTACATCTGTTGAAATGATAGCACTCATTAATACCAGATTGGAAGCCGAACAAAATCTCTCTCCCGATGCCAAGGAAGTAATCAATGAAAACAAGTGAACAGGTGTCCTTGTTAATTGAAGCTTTTGTTTTAGCCGGGTACTCTGTGAGTGACGGCTGGCGTGAGCTTCCTCAGAGGGTTGCTCAACTCGAAACCATAGCAACCCTTGGATATGAAATCGTAGAATGGCATGATCACTTCCGGGATAAACCAATAACCATCGGAACCTATCGAGCCTGCCCCCTCATAATTAGAGATTTACGAACTGTCCTGTTGGTGCATCTGGCGGATACACTGGCCTCTAACATGGACTTTGGTGTCCAAGCCGTCACATTGCCATAGCGTGGCAAGTGTTAGGGCAGTTTTCAAAGTGGGCAATATACGCAGGCGGGTATGTAGTACTTGGAGACCGCAATGATGCGAATAAGAAATGGGAAGCCCATGCTAAGAAAGTACCCCACGCCATTTGTCGAGCAGCGATAAAAGCACGGAGGTCTTGTAATGAGTGATCCATATGTATGGTTAAAAAAAGCAGATAAATATGTAGAACGCAGACGACGTATCGCAGAAAGAAAAAAACTGACAGAATTGAAACGAAAGCTAAATAAAACTTACTAATACCTTAAGTACTCTAATTTAGATTCTTCTAAACTTACCGACATAAGAACAGTCATAAGAGCCCCATTCATGGAGTGGGGCTTTTTCATTACACTGGTGAAGAACGGGTTTTTGGTGAAGATGAATCAGAACCGAATATTTTTCATTAGTTTGGTTTGTCAAGGTTTAGGTTGTCAAAAATTGAGAAATGACAACATATATCTTGACATCAGAAAAATGTTCGTGTCGTAAAAATCAAAAATACGCCAATTATGGGATTAACTAGCAATATTTTGCTTGTATCCCGACAACCATCCCGACAAGATGTCGGAATACCTGCATAACAGGAATAATGTGATCGAGCAACAAAATGTTACAATGACAAGAAAAGCTGTGGTGACAAGAAAAATTGTGGGTCGGGAGGTGAAGGAGGTAGGTTATCACATGATAAGAAAGTAATTGGAAGGGAGATAAACACCCGATTCTTACCCCATTCGCTGTGCATTTTTAGCCCTTTTTACCCCAACCTAGGCGTGAAATTGCTCGGCGGTTCTAACGTCAAATACAAAAGACTAGTTTCATTTCGTGATAGACTATGCTTAGTTCGACGGACAAGCGACAGTCCGACAAAAAATCAAGCGCCAGCACCTTAAAAACCTAGGATAACAGATACTAACGGAGCATACGGCACCGCTTCGGCGGGCAATTAGTGGGAATAAAGCCAGCTTGTACCGGCAACTGCTCAAAGCTCAGACTTAGCAAGGTGGGGGATAGGTTCTCATGAGAGCGAATCACTTGATTGAGACGGACAAGAAGACCATAATAGGCTAGGCAGGCGGACGCACGGGCAAGGACTAACAACGGGGACGAACGCACCAGGTTTGACCTAGGTCGGAAGCTCATCTTAGGAACAAAGTGGACCTTCACAACCGAGAAAACACGAGCACCTAAGTAGGCGCACCTAAGTAAACCTACTCGGGGACATAACAACCGCAATTCTTCATTCTCGCTGGTATCCGATATCCAACTGGGAAAGGCTAGGCAATAGGGCTTGCCGGAGCAAGTGCATACGCCTAGACTTGAATTCAACGGCTCTGGGATACGAGCAGTCGGTTAGAACTTAGGAACCACAGTTCAGGACTGGAACAACTAAAAAATTCTTCCAGTTCTGAGCTATGGCTACACAATATTAGAACAAAGGAGCTATACAATGACACGCAAGCACAAAGTTCATCCACTCATGTCCGCCGAAAATGCGCACCTAATGCCCAGTATGAACCCCCACAAGTTCGCTAATGCTACAAAGCGAAAATGGCACCGAGCACGCCGAGCAGGTCAACTAGGCGAACAGATTGACCGCAAATTCTACCAGAATATGTCTACTCGACAGACTGCACTTAATGCAGCGACCCGTATGAGAAAATCACTCTAAGGAGCATGTCATGAACAAAGCAACAGTGTTTGCCCTCGTGTTTGTACTCTGTGTGGTGATTGCATTCAATCACGTAGTACTTGCACCGATGGGATACAATATACTCGACTTGATACCCTAAGTCGAAACTCCCCTAGGTGGGGAGTCACTGGGAAGATGACCTACCCAGTCTGAAGATGACAGGTCACATAGGAGAGTGTATAATGCAAGGGGCACAGGTGTACGTCGCAATAAGAAATGGAGAAATGCCCGGATGGAGAGTTATAGATATCTGCCCGGTCTGTGGGGAGCAAAGCTACACAGTTGAGTGTCAATGGTGTGGTGTGAACATCGCTGAAGTGGAAGAAACCGCCAGCAAGCGAGAAGCTGAGCAGCATATCCAGGACTGTAAGGACTGGAAAGAGTAAAAAAAAGGAGGTGTACGGTGATACGGATAAGACGTTCGAAAGTGGTTCGTACTCTGAAGCGGGGAACGAAAGTAACCCGAGTCTTGGAGATAGGTGGGTTTCGAGTGCGTGATCGAGTGAAGATCAAGCTGAATCCGTCTCTTGTAAATCCTAAAGAGGACGTGATAAGAATCGAGACCTGGAAGGAGGGTAAGTGAAGATTAGTGGGCATTGTGAGAGCCGAGTGCTTTCACGATTGAGTCACATTGTGACCTTGAATGAAGTCAAGGTAAGTGTGGCTCAATTGAGTCCGAAAGTGGGTGAGACATGGGTACTTGTGAAACGTCTCAAGAGCCCAGTGTATATCCCTTGCGGTACGTATGATGGTGCCGTGAATGGTGATACCGTGTGGGTGGTAGTCAAGCGCCGTTGTGTAAGTGATGACGGTGCAGTTGTGACTGTCATGGTTCGTAGATGGGGGCAGCGAATCAAGGCTGATCACGTAATCAGTGGGAGGTGAAAAGTGAAGTGGTATTCACTAGTGTGGTTACCGACTGGCGCACTTGCAACTTATAAAGAAGAAGTTGAGCAACTCAGTGAAGAAGAAGCAAGTGAACGTAATGCTAAGCAAGCTGGTCAAGGCATCGTGAACCTCAGGTGGAGACCTGTGAAGAAAGATGCTGATGGTAACTGGGTGAGAGCGTAAACTCTCCCATAGTGAGGGGGCTCTTGAATGAGCCCCCTCGATTGGGCAATCTTGCCCCAGAATAAAGTGGAGGTGTGTCGTGCGGAAAGTGGAACATAGTGGTCAAAGTCTATATGTAGCTGATGCTACTGTAGATGGGATGTTCCGTTCATTGAGTCCGGAAGAAGCATGTGACTTTCGAGCATGGGCTGATGAACAGGACGAGGGGGTGAAAATCAATCCCCTTTGGCATCCGGTTGTGCAGGACCAGTTGTTTATTAGTGGTAGGGGGATAGAATGAGTACTTTGCCTCCTGTTGATGCAAACAGGAGGTGATTGGGCAATCCTGCCCCCGAAGAAATGGAGGTGTAAGGTGAGTACCACTGTGGTTTTCATGCAGGTGAGTCACAAGCTGACTGCTCCTCATAATCCCGCACTTGAGTACTACAAGCAAGTGTATGCCAAGTGTCGTGGATATCACATGCCGGAGCATTTCATGGAGATTCCTACGTGGATAGCTGTGATAAGCGGTATGCTCCCCAGTGACCGATATGAGAAAGTACTTCATGTGGTTACTGATGTGAGTGAGACGGTTGAGTGGGCCAACTTGCTCCCCCATGGTGCCATCATCATGATGAGCGTCATGGATGTGAATCGCAAGATAGTGCACGCTCTTCTTCAGCAGGTTCGCCGTAAGTTTGTGCTAGGTGGATATGTTGACCCGGCTCAGTTCGAGCAGTACCATAAGGCGGTGTGGCTGGACAGTGTGTATGATGTGCATCATGCAATGCCAACTTCGGTTGAGCAGCATGGTGACCCCGACTACAGTCTGTTCAACCGGATGAGCGTAATTCCTCGCTTGAAGCTGAGTGAAGGGTGCTTGTTCAACTGCGCTTTCTGCACCATCGAGCGTAAGATCACGATGGTTGAGTGGCCGGATGTACTCAGTCAACTTCGTGCCTTGCGTCAACTCAACTTCGAGTTGGTGTACCTGGATGATAAGACCTTCGGTCAAGCTGATAACTGGGCATGGTTGAAACCGATATCCAAGCGGATAAAGGCATTCAATCCCCAGTTCCGAGGGTTCATCGTTCAGACCACTGTGCCCATGATGCTCAAGCACTTTGAAGAATGGGTGTACGAGCAAGATGTGGCATACATCGAAGTGGGTGTTGAGCATGTGGATGCTGACTACTTAGGTAGGATGCGCAAGCCCTACAATCTCAAGAACCTGATGAATCTGTGCCGTGAGGTGCGGAGGTTCAATCGTCGGGGGACTGATGTTGAGGTTGGGTTCATTCCCAACATCATGTTCGCACTGCCCGATGCAGACTACACATCTACCATCGAGTGGGTTGAGCGCAACGTGGATATCATCACGTTCGTGAATCCGTTCATCCTCTGCCAGTATGAATCCTCCAAGGGTTCACTGGTTGAGAGTGCAGAGGGTGCTCATGACCGAGATGAAAATGCCATGGTCAAGAGTTGGCTCACCGATGATGAGGTCTATGCGTCTGGCGTAGCAATGAGCCAGATAATGAACCTCACAAGGTAAGAATGAGGGGACGCTTGTACAGGTCCCCTCGATTGTGCAATCCGGCACTATAAGAATGGAGGTGTAAGGTGGGTTTGCAAGATGCAGTGTGGTTGAATGCCTATCGAGAGGCTGAGGTAGCTGGTGAAGTAGCTGCGGCTGAGTGTCAAGAGTCGATGCTTCAGTTTGCTGGCTACGAGCCGTTCCCTGTATGTGGATTCGCATGGATAGTTGTGCGACCGGGGAATTGCCCCTTTGCTAATTGGCTGAAGAAGAATAAGAATGCCAAGAAGCACCATGCTGGTGGGGTCAGCCTATGGGTAAGCAAGTATGGGCAGTCGCATGATAAGAAGAAAGCGTATGCCCGTGCGTTTGCGGATACTATCGAGCGTGAGTTGATACTCACTCAGATAGCACCCAACATGACGATCCAGGCTGAGAGTCGCTTGGACTAAGAGGTTCGGGGACTTCGGTCCCCGATTGGGGTAAATCCCAGAAAGGAGAGTGTTGTGAATAGTAATATCTTGTGGTTACTGGAGCAGGCTGATGCTCAATCATATGAGGATGGGCTCAACTGGTATACGGATGCACACCAGTGGGCTCAGTACAAGGCTATGCAGTATGGTGTTGAAGTCGAAGTTGTGGCTGCAATCATCAGTGCCTTGAGTCCTCGCAATGAGTGGTCCCGTAACTTAGCTGATACGGATAGACTACTCATGTGCTATGATAGGGGTGACCTTGATTCCGAGTTTGTAAGAAGTGCGACGTTCCGAAAGAATGTTGTAAGAGCTTGGATAGTGCGAGATAGGTTGGACCCGACAGTTGTGATGACCAGTCCCAAGACGAGAGCCTTCGTTGATAATATCACATGGCCCAAGGGCAATGCGGTAACCGTTGATACGTGGGCGTATCGTATAGCTGAGGGTGATCTGAACCTACCAGCTAAGGGGTTGAGTCAACGAGCATATGATGTGTATGCTGAAGAGTATCGTAAGACGGCACGGTTTGTGAATCTCCGCCCTTGTGAGTTGCAAGCGATCACCTGGGTGGAAGCACGTAAGAGAGTAAAAGCTCTCAAGCGTGGTGCCATGCTCCAAATGAGGCTCTTGTAAGAGAGCCTCGATTGTCCAATCCGGGACTTCTCACATAGGAGGTAACAACGATGTTTGCGTGGTTGCATGAATGGGCACGTTCTCGACTGTGGAAGAAACTTCGCAGTCTGGAGTGTGAAGGACAACATCCTCACAGTGTCTTGAATAATGGGACTTGTGATGAGTGTTATCCGGTATACGCACTCCTCTATCCTCAAGGATGGCAAACCTACCCAGGTGATGTATGTGAACATGGCACCTATGTAGGTGGGTGTGGTCGAGACTGGTTATGTGGTCCGTGTGAGTTGGGAGACACGTATATCCCTACTCGTAAGGATACCTTGGGTCAAGTGATGAGTGCAATCCGTACCTGAGGTACGGGGTCTTCGGACCCCGATTGTGCAATCCGGCACATAGTGATGGAGGTGTAGCGTGTTAGAGGTCGTGAAATCTGTGGTTATCGAGTTGGGTCCTGATAAAGTGTACCCTGCGCCTGAACAAGGCAAAGTACGGGTTGAACTAACGATCCGTGACTTAGCTGGTCTGATGGCAACACATCGTAAGGGTGTGTTTGGGGCAGTCATAGCTCAGTTGGCGAATACCAACATTACGTCTCGGTTGGGTCAACAAGTGGCTGAGTACCTTTGGGATACCAACGAGCATCCAACCTTGATACAGGGTGTGATCAACATCTGTTGGTACATCCTGGTCACTATCGGCTATAAGTTGGAGTCCGTGGAAGTGGACTTGCGACTTCAAGCTGGTAAAAACCTCACCACTAAGCTGGCACAACTAGTGGAGGATGGTGAGTTGCAAGGAGGGTTGCCCTGCGTATGATAACTACATCGAGGGAGCCGTCAACATGAGGCTCCCTTGATTGTGCAATTCGGCACACGAGTAAAGGAGGTTGTTGTGGAAAGCACTACGCTCCACCGAGTGGAGGAAGGTAGTGTGAGTCTGTTGCTCTACCTAGATGAGGCAGAGCTTGATAGGTTGAAGCACTTGATGTACTATTGCGATGAGTGCGCAGCCTATCACATAAGAGATGCCTCAGCTAACATGGGCACATTCGTGCAACTACTCAACCAGGAGGTGGAAAGTGCGTAAGCATGTGGTTCTCGACCGCTTTTGCGGTAAACCCCTAGTTGTTACCATTATGCGTGGTGACAAGAAGCGGGAATACACGGGTCGCCAAGCTGAACGATGGGCTCAGTTCTTTGGGCTTCATCGAAAGCAGACGTTCCTTGTAATCCCTAGCGCATAGGAGGTAGACTTGAGACAGCTATTAGGTGCTCTTGCATCAACGATGGGTTGTTTAGTGGGCGTACTGTTTATCGTAGGTCCACTATGCTTGATAACCTACATCGTCCTCAACGTGACGCTCTAGGAGGTGCAACGTGGAGGTGTTCGAACTTCTGGTGGTTGCCCCCACCGAGAGGCAGCGTCTTGACTGGGTGAATATCCTCGGTCATGCGCTGTCAATGATAGTAGGTGGCTTCTCAGCCTACGAGGGTCTGGGTGGGTGGAAGACTGGTCTGGATGGTGTGAAGTGTGAACCGCACTATCGGATCATCGCCTACTGTAGAGACATGAGTGCCCAAGAGGTATTCAGTCTCATGAGTAGACAGATCAGCCTATACAAGGACAACTGTCAACAAGAGGTGGTTCTTGTAGTTCTCAATGGAGAGCCAATCTTCATGGAGAACATCCCCGAGACTTTGATGGTGGGATAATCGGGGAACGGGTGAGTGAGGGGGACTCACCCGATTGTGCAATTCGGCACACAGTAAAGGGAGGTGTAGTGTGAATAAGCCCAGACGTGATGATGGTACTCCCAAGCATATTACTTTGGGTGAGTACCGAAGGCAGCAAAGAAGGGCGAAGTTGAAGAAGAAGATAGCTGCGAAGATCAATAAGTAGCTGTCTTGAGGAGAGGTGCGATCTCTCCTCGATTGAGGTGAAAGCCTCACGGGGATAGCGTGGGATATCCCTTAGCCCCTCACACAGGGAAAGGAGGTAGTGCGGAGACACAGGGGGGAGTGACAGATCGGGAGGGTTCGGGGATTCCGTCCTCATCACAGAACGTTTGTTCTATGCGTTCCGTCTAGCTGGTCCCTACCACAAGTGGGCATTTTTGTCAAGGTTGACAAGAGCGGGAAAGTGTGGTAGGGGCAAGTGTCGCTGGTTGATTGTGGTCCTAGTTTGGTCCTTGACAAGTTGCCTGGGGTATGTTATGGTAGGGGTGTTCTTCTCACGAAGGAAGTACAAGCCTGTACACAGGAGGGCAGATGGACGCATTGAAAGAAGC
>Ga0255054_10000194_pt1 | contig 34407 bp, 38 predicted proteins | sample JV7_2_23_MG_FD_188634 | JGI IMG/M metagenome (GOLD analysis project Ga0255054, IMG submission 188634) | Seawater microbial communities from Jervis Inlet, British Columbia, Canada - JV7_2_23 | ecosystem: Environmental > Aquatic > Marine > Inlet | place: Canada: British Columbia | collected... | reverse complement strand
TGTCGTACAGGTAGATGGTATCACAAAAATTTAAAGTTCTCAGAAAATCGAAATTTATTTGATAATAATATTTCAGATACGTTTACAGTATCTGCAAATATGAGGGCGCAAGATACTTGGTTTTTATAGTTGATATCTGTAATTTAGGCTCAGTTGCGATTAGTTGGAGGTATCAGCAATTTTGAAAGGGTACTTTTATTACCGATAAATAGCCATCTATGGTTTCTACTCAGGCATTATATTTGATAATTTTATATTAATTTATCCGATTTTTCTAACCTTGCTTGGTTAATCCTGCATTTTTATAATCACCGATGTTATGTCATCCTCTATTTTCACCTCACCTATAAATTTATCCAAGATGTCAAAAATTGCATCAATAATTTGCCCTGCGTCTGAAGAGGAGTTTTGTCGAATTGCATTTAGGATTGGCTCTTTGCCTAACATTTCTCCTTTTTTGTTTCGTGCCTCCCAGATTCCGTCTGTACTGAGAAAAATGATTTGGCCATTTGAAAAATCAGTTTTCTTATTATCCTCATAGATCCATTCGGCATCCACACCAAGTGCTATTCCAGATCCGCTCAGTTCATTGAATGAGTCTGACCCAGGATCATAAAGCATGGCGGGGTCATGTCCTGCCCGCACCCATTCGAGTTGTCTCGTGGCAGTGTCAAGAGCCAAAAAAAACATTGTCATAAATTGCCCGGAATCTTCAACATCTTTAACCAGCTGTCGGTTCACATCAGAAATGATCTTGGCAGTGCTGCCCGGTAAAGATGCCCGCTGCCGCAAAGAAGAACGAACAGTGGCCATTAGTAAAGCCGAGGGAATACCATGTCCGGAAACATCCCCGATAGCCACACCAATTTTTTGTTCAGCAGCGTCATCAATAATTATAAAATCATAATAATCACCACCGGTTTCATCACAGTAGACGCTTTTTCCAGCTATGTCGAATCCATTAACTTTCAGATTATTTTTTGGAAGAAGATTCTGTTGAACTTCCTTGGCCAAATTAAGAGACTGCTGCATTCTTTCCCGTTCAATCAGGCCTTTGGTCATTTCATTGATTGCATCACCTGTATACCCAATTTCATCATTTGAAATAACCTGCACTCGTTGGTCAAAGCGACCGTTTCTTATTCTACGAAGAGTCTGAATAATGTCACGGAAAGGGATGCTCAGGTTGCGACTCACCAAGATAGTCAAACAAATGCCGACCCCGATAAAAATCAATGCATTGATATTGATCGCCGATTGTAACTTTGCAAGCGCGAGGGCAGGTTCGTGTTTGCTTCCCGAGATTCCGTTCAGAATCACGATTATGCTGATTAGGGGAATCAGGTTACATGCAAAGAGTAAGGCTACCAGGCGGGTTCGGATTCTAATTCGCAGCGTTTTCGGAATAGCAGAAAGACCGCCGTCTGGAAAGAAATACGGCGCCAGCCGCTTTTGCAACAAGTGCTCGAGGAAAAAAAAAGCGACGGTGACGGTGATTAGACCGGTACTTAGGGCATCGTACAAGGAGTTTTGAACCGCCTGTGATCCGGAATCATAGGCCCAATTCATGACTGGATAAACAATGGCCGCCAAGAGCCACATACTAAAATCCAGTGCGATTAAAACAAATGGCTCGTTTAGCAATCGCTGGCGAGCTTTGAATTTAAGATCCTCAGATATGAATGTGCGCCTGGACAGGGCATTTAGGTAATGGCGGATAGGTTTTTCATAGAGCAAGGTCATCACAATAACGAAAGAAAATGCAAATGGATCAAAAAGCGCATCAATCCAATAGGGGATAGAATATTCAAATAACCCTCCCATCTCTCCGGTTGTGGGCTTCATATGGGTTACCCAAAAAACACCGATGAAATTGGCAATACCGTTGGCAATGAGCATTTCGTTTTTGAGATGGAAAAGTTTCAATTTTTTCATGATTTGTTCTCCTCTAAATGGAGGATTTAAAACCAGCAAGGAGGGAAGGAACTGTTATATAATTTAATAAGTATCTATAACAGCGATAAAAATTTGATTAAAAAATGAGGTTTTGAAAACTAATATATTTGCGTTAGCATGCCAGAAAACCAAACATCACGAAAGTACTGATATATTGAGAGACTGTCGAAAAAGTCAAAAAACGGCGACTTTAGCAATTTCGCATATAATAAAATCAACAACTTACAAACGCTAAATTCACAGATTTAGGGTTTTTCGACAGTCTCTGAGAATATCACCAAAATGGGCAAGTTGTGATATCATCAACGATTGCTCATTTCCATCTCGTCAATCAAGCGATTGATGGTTTTTTTTGAAACTATTGCACCAATCCAACCTGTTCCGGGAATTTTCGGTGTGAATTTAACGTTCCAGCGCACTATAGATTTAGCCTCTTGCGGAGCGATTTCAACGTTACCCAGATAGTCCTTCATGGGAGCACCCGATAAGATGCTATAGGTAAACGAATTAGGGGGAGTTACGGATTCCAACCTTTCACGTACTCGAACCTTGCCTATTGTGATAGTTCTAATAGTACCAACACCATTAGATTCAGGATCGCCTTTTTTTTCAACCTTGACAGCTATGTTAGGACTTGGGGAGCGTGTGAAGTCGCTAATAATGGCAAATGCTTTTTCTGATGGCAGATCCAATTCTCTAGTGATCGTAAAAGTTGTCATGCTTCCTCCTTATTGAAAAGGGTTATATTAAAAAAAATGGTAAACTTGGCCCAATTAGGAGTTTTTATCGATAGGCAGGTGCGAATTCAGCAAATAAATAAAATCAGCAGAGAATCAAAGTGAAATGCAAAATGTGATTATAATTCGGGCCATATTATTGTTGCCTATAAAAATGGAAGATCAGAATCAAGAGAAATTTATTTATCGCTCCGATATCAAAGAGTGGTCTCAAGTTTTGATATATTGAGATAATCTTTATAAAACCACGCCTTTGAAAACCTGTGATACCATAAAATATCACAAATTTCCCCAAACTTGAGATACGTAGATGGTATCACAAAATTTGAGGTCTCAAAAATCTAATCATAAATCAAAACTAAAAAAGTTTAGATATGTTTACCGTAACTGTAGTTTTTAGAGGTCAAATTTTTTACAGATACTATAAGAGATATCTGCAATTTAGGCTCATTTGCAATTAGTTGGAGAAATTACAAGGATTCAGGCTCTAAGAAAACCTGCGGTACATAGAATAATTTGCCATAATATTCAGAATCTGCCTTCTCTGGCAACAGAGCTTTCTTTAAATCCTATACCTTCTGTAAGTTATTTTTTCAATTACGACAGCGCAGTATCGTCATCGAGAAACTTAGGTGGCCATCTCTCTCTTAGTGGGTGTACATAAGTTTCTCTTCCTTTCTTATAGCGGAAGTCACACTTTTCAGCACCTTCCGCTATTGTCTTGTAGCGTACTAACCCCCTATTGAAAGCTTTGCTTACAACATAATCACTCAAACACATATACCGCGCCAATCTCTCTGCACCTTGAGCGCTATATAGTTTGCAGATGCCACATTCTGTTATGTCCAAGCCGTAATCAAAATTTTCATCACCGCCCTCTATGAATGACGATACAAAGTCTCCAGAGTATTTTCGCTTTTGTGATGCTGCTGCTGCGCCTCTTAATTTCTCTTCATATTTCTTGCCGTATTTAAAGCGCCCCACAATGCGAAGAAACCACTTTGGATAATCAGCCATCACTTCATAAGTTTCGAAAATAAGCTTACCCACATCATCGACGTTATGGCCGCGAGCCGACAAAGCCCGATACATTGCCAAATAATAAGCACTATAATTGATCCATTCAGTAAACATATTCCCCTTGCCACCGATGTTAGGAATTTCGGGGCGAAGGGCTTCATAGGCTTGCTTTGTTTCCATTACGAGTGTAGCCGAAAGATCGTCACCGAAGCGAGCTGTAAAGACCTTTTGCGTGGCTTCAAAGAAGGGGCTAAGAGGGTCTGAATCTTTGAACATGGTGTAAATTGTACCTCCTCCTATTATCGTAGCTCCCGCGGTTACTGCGGATATTTTTAGAAATTTTCTGCGGTTCAATTTATATTGTGATCCTCCTCAGTCAAATGCCGACTTTGTGAAATAAATGGTTCTGTTAATATTTTTATGCCTTGCAAAACCTGTGATTAGTAGATGTAATCACCAAATTTAAAGTTTACAGAAAATCGAAATTTATTTGTCCATAATTTCCTCCCTTCATAAAACAAAACCCCAGCTATTCTTTTAAAAGCTGTGGTAAATAGCAGGTATATGCAATAGCGGCAGTAAAAAATGTAGGGTCGAATGGCCCTGCCTCTGCCAGCCCTGCAAATTCATACCCCCATTTGTATTTTTATATTTCGTATTTTTACCCTTTTTTGATTGATATTAGGGCAGTTATCACCAGACCTATGCCTAATCCTGCCAACATAGATCCAACAAATGCTAAAGGAGATTCCTGTATGAAAAAAAATCCAACACCAATACCGATAAGTAGACCTCCACCAATTGCCCATGTGCTTTTATCATTTTTTTTATCTGTCATGCTATTCTCAATAATATCTTAAAATTTCATCCATTGTACTTTCTTTATCACTCATAACGTGGAAGTGAGCTGCGGCCCTTATGAGTGTTGAACTTGCAAGAACTTAAACGATAACCCACAGCTTACACGCCGTCAGTTCCACTGATTGGTTATAACCTAAAGGATCGCTTAAGCTGCATTTGAGCTGAGTACCTGTACCTCTTTTTCAAGGCGCTCTGCCAGCAAATCTTCGGTTACTTCAAGATCAAAACGGGTTTGGAGATTTAACCAAAATTGAGGCGATATTCCAAAAAACCGCCCTAAACGCAAGGCTGTATCAGCTGAGATTGATCGTTTCCCATGAACAATTTCGTTAATCCGTCTTGGAGGTACGCTTATGTCTTTGGCAAGTCGATATTGACTGAGTCCCATTGGTTTCAGAAATTCCTCAATAAGAATTTCGCCAGGATGAATGGGAGGAAGTTTTTTATTTTTCATTATTGCCTCCTAATGATAATCTGTAATTTCAACATCATATACATCACCTGTTTTCCATTTGAAACAAATTCGCCACTGATCGTTAATGCAGATGCTATGTTGTCCTTTCCGGTCACCTTTTAAAGCTTCTAACCTGTTACCAGGTGGAACGCGTAAAGAATTTAATTCGGTAGTCGCATCCAAAATAACCAATTTTCTGCGTGTAAGATGCTGAATATTTTGAGGTAATTTTCTGGAAAGAAGTCTATTGAATATTTTTTCAGCTTCTTTATCCCGGAAAGTTTTTATCATGAGGATATATTAACGCAATTCGTTATTAACGTCAAGCGTTATGCTTGAAGGCTGAGATTTTTATGAATATGCCAATTGTTGGTGTTTAGATTTAGTCTGATATTTTTGTAGCGTTATAACAGTAATATTAGATGGAAAATTTTCCGTATATTGCGCTAAAACGGAAAACTTGTGATATGAAATTGATATCAAAGGTGAGTGTCGCTTTCAAGGGAGAGGGGTCTTTGGAGGAAATAGAGTTCAATTAGATTAAAATGGTCGGTATGATGTTCAGATTAATTTAAATCGAAACATTCGTAATTATGCCGATTGCAAGGCGTGCTTAAGATTCGCTGCAATTTACCAAATACAAATTCAAGGTAATACATAAACCGGGCCTGGCCGAAATGATATATCCAGATCGGGCCTTTATCTTCTCTGCTGGTAATCTCCAGCGGATCCCCGCATTTTTCCCGAACAGCGTTATCTGAATCCCCGATTGCCACCACCCCACCCGGACATCTGTAAGTCGACTGATCGGCCAAAGACCAGAAGTCAATTGCATACGATTTTGCAGCGAATACGATCAACAAAGCGAAGAAGATACCAAAATAGCTTATCTTTACATTCATTGCTGCCCCCACTTTCAGCCGGGATATCATTTTTTTGTTGGCTGTTATTTTTTTTCTTTGACTGAATTCAGTTCATTTTCCAGATTTTTTATTTGCAGTTTGAAGTGATCAAATGCGGGATCCTTCAGGGTACCGGACCTTACTCGGGTTCGCGGTAAAGCGCCAGGATTCCGGATCGTGCCAGTTTTTTCACGCCCATCGGTTCCAGCAGCCGGATGAGGGCATCAATCTTTTGCTGCCCGCCGGTGACTTCGATAACGAAATGAGTTGATCCGGTATCCACAATCCGGCCTCTAAAGGTTTCCACGATTCTCAATATTTCGGTGCGGTCATTTGGACGGGCCTTCACACAGATCAAGGCCATTTCGCGCTTGACGGCTTCCTCACCGGTCATATCCCTGAGTTTGATCACGTTAACGAGTCTGCGGACCTGCTTCATGATTTGTTCAAGCATCTCCGGGTTTGTCTGAGTCGATATCGTGATGCGCGACATTTTCGGGTTGGCCGTCGGTGCGCCGCAGATGGTTTCGATATTGTAACCCCGACTGGCAAAAAGCCCCGCCACTCGGGCAGTCACCCCGGGTTCATTTTCAACCAGCATTGTCAGAATGTGCTTCTCTTCTTTCATTTCTCCCCCTCAAATCGACAAACGGATATAATGAGGCAATCCATACTCATAACCCCTATTATCAGATACTGGAGGAGAGATCAAATTAACATAGTTACTTACCACCTTACTATGTTTACGCCAAAAAAAGATGTCCAGAAGGGACTTGAAAATAAATGATTCTTGATACATAAAGAGATGATCAGGAGTAAAACGCTTGTCGCAAAGCAAACGAAAGGTTCGATAAGATGTTATCCGAATTTTACAATGAGGTTATGGCGTTTGGCCCTGTCGCTGTTCTGCCGCAAAATCTGAACGACAAATGGATTCAGCGGCTGCAAAAAATGGCGGATGATTTTTTGGACAGCAATTTCAACCTGCATACGTGCACCGATGCACGCGAGATCGGCGATCCGGTCCTGGCCGCCTGTGTTTATGAAATACTGCGTTATCAGTACACGGATAAATATGACCTGACCCCCAAAGAGATGGCAGAAAAAGTCGTCATCTATGCACTCTCGATTACGATGGAATCGGTAAACAGAAATGCCGGTTTTGGATTGGAGCCGCCCAGCCTCGACAATATCCTTTCGATGGAACGGATCCTTTCCTACAAACATACAAAACCGGAATTTGTGGAATTGCTGAAAGACGCCTGTATCATTCGTGAGTCGGACAAGGGCTGGTTTCAGAATATTAAAGAAAAGTTGATTTCAGGGATAAAGGGCAGCTGAATTCACCCGCCGATCTGTGAAAAAAAGATCTGATTTGATACCCATAAGAGGACTGTTGAGTTGGTTAACCTAAAATTTAAACATCATTTCAAAAAACAGCCTGCCAGAAAACCTGTGACCCCGTCCGGATAAATGCCGGTTTGACATCGGCCAGCCACTCACTATTTTATTCTAAGCCATCTCAAAAATAGGATTTTGGTTCAAGATCGCGGCGGGGCCGAGCTTAAAACCGCAGGCATACTGTTGTATGTCGAGGATTTGAAGCGAGGCACCAACAAAGATATTGGGCCAAAAGACATTTTTGAGATGGGTTATAGAAACAGACATCGGCATCCAAGCCGTATGTTTTTTAGAATTGCACATACAAGGAGGAAATATTCTCATGTCATATATGCCAAAAAGAGATATTACCGGTGATTGTGAAGGCGATTGCAGGGATCGTATTCGCGAAGGCGAAGAGGATCGGCAGAAAGAAATCGCCAATTCCAAATTTGAAAGCGCGGATTCCTTTCCGAATGCCCCCGGGGCGAAATCACGCAATGATCCGCCCGGTTGGCTAGGCGGGCATGTATAAGGATGGCGTGTTAAATCAGAATTAAAGAAAACCCGGAGACTGCCGGTTGACCGGTCAGTATTCCGGCAATAAAATTGAATCCAAGGGAGGCATCAGCCTCCCTTTTTTTTATCCAGAAATAAGATCGCATCTGTCTGTTTTAAGATTGCATACCCGAATTTTCGCGCGAATTTCTCATCTTCAGGGCCCGTATATCCCCAGGAGGCCAGCAGTGGTATGAGCACCTTTTTTTTCTGCCGGTTTAAGGCAGCGTCGAGCTCTTGCAAGTTCTTAACTGAATCGTCAATAAAATAATACGGCCCGGCCTCATAGCGGGCCTGAATTTGCTGCATATTTTCGGTTTTGGATACCCCTTTATCCCCACTATAAACATCAATGGTCTGCATGTTAAGTCGGAAATGACGGCAAAGCCTCAAGGTTGCATCGCGGTTTTTATTGGTCAGAATAACAAATGGATAAGTTTGGCGACGGATTAATTCATTCCACAACGGCTGATAGGGTTGATGGAGCGCCAGCCAGCATTCGGGGTCTTTTTCAATAAAATGCTTGCGCGTTTCATAAATTCGGATGGTACGCTCGGCGGTGGACTCTTCAGAGCCGGAAATAATGGTTTCATATTCCCGGAGATTTAAAATAGTATCAGAGGCGCGCCGATAATGATTCAAACACCAGTCCATCAGTAAAATGCAATCTCCGATGGGTTGAACATGGTATCGGTTGCGTTGAAACAGTCCGGCCAGCGCTGGCGGCAAATCGGTCAGAGAAGTGGCCAGTTTGCCGGTAGCCGTATTGTAGACCGTTAACGTGACTTCATCGAGTGAATTGATCAGCACGCCGTCAAAATCAAAAATCAGCATCGTCCGGTTATTATACCCCCCACGCCGAATAATTTAGCTAAAGTTTTATTTCAAAAGCCCGATATTAATAGATAGCGTGTTTCGGGAGACACGCTAAGTCACCTTCTTTTTCTAAATTGTAAACCTGGGGTGGTTCTTTGGGACCGCCCCAGATTTTTTTTGGCCCGAAGGCAACCCACCCAAAAAAATTTTCATCTTCAGAAAACCCATGGCGTGCGATCAACAAAATATCTGAAGCTCCCCCGCAAGGCTCTGATATCTTTATTCATCCACCCCACCTTACAATATGTTTTACGGATGCACCTATTTGCGGTTGACGATGTAGATCCCGAGACTTACAAGCACCAGGCTGATAATCAAGCTCAGTGTCAGCGGCTCTTTCAATAGCATTACACCCGCGATGGTTGCAAACACCGGAGTCAGAAAGCTGAAAGAGGAGAGTCGACTGACCGGATAAGAGTGAACCAGAAAGAACCACCCGAGGTAGCTGAAAACCGCAACCAGGATGCTCTGGTAGACAACCGAAACCAGAATCAGCCAGTCGATGGTCTGGACCGGCGTTTCCTGGAAAACGAAACTGAGCAAAAACAGAACGGGTATGGAAAATAAGGTCTGGTAAAAAAGGGTATGGTAGGGTGATACCGCGGTCACCAGCCGGCGTTTGATATACACCGTGGTCAGCGCCCAGACCACGGCGGCGCCGATGGCCAGAAAATCTCCGGTTAATTGCTGTATTGAAGACAGACCCAGATGTGTACTAAGCAAAATTAAAATTCCGGCAAACGACAGGACCAGCCCGGCGACTTTGTTCCAGGACAACCGGTCGCCGGTTAAAAAGAAATGGGCTCCGAGGGCATGGAAAAAGGGAGTGGTGTATAGCAGAATCCAGGCTGAGGAAGCAGTGGTGTATATAAGCGATAAATACAAAAGCCCGAATTCGACTCCGAACAAAAATCCTATAAACAGACCGTCAATAAGCCGACCCGAAAACAGGTCGAGCCGCTTCCGGGTCATCCAGATCATCAAACAGACCGTTGCGATAACCGATCTAAGGCCCGCGCAGAAAAGAGGGGCAATGCCCTCGTTACTGAATTTTATGGCAACGGCGTTCAGCCCCCAGATCAAACATAGAACCGTCAGCAGAATTACCGCTTTGGCATCAAGTTTGTCACCAATTATGGGATCAGTATCCATCATCATATCTTTCCAGAAAAATGCGGGTACGACAAACGCGTAAATGCTCGCCTTTTATACAATAAATCTTGCTATTTGTCACAGGCGAAAATTGATAGTATTTGCATATTGTGCAATAAAAAAAATTATAATATGAAAATTCATCTTGACATAATACTGAGACTATACGATTAGGTTGAACGATATCCAGGAAAGGACATTGTACGTTATGATAGGCAAACCTGTTATAGGCTCTACTATGTCAAGCATACAACGCAGTTGTCGGAAGCCAGTTGAGAAGCATCTTCGGAAGCAAGGCGGGGCCCAAAGTGTCCGCAGAACCATAAAGATATTGCGCTACGTTGCCATGTACAATGAGCGTGGCGTACGACTGTCAAAGGTCGCGGTGGGCACTGAACTCCATGTGACGACGGCAAGTAGAATCCTGTCTGTCTTAGTTGAAGAAGGTTTTGTGACACATGATTCTCATACAAAACTCTACAATCTTGGTTTCGAATTCCATTCACTCGCAAAATCAACCGAGTTTTCCCTCATTCTAAATACATACCGGACGACCTTAGAAAATATTGCCCAAGAAACGAATAATACGACATATCTGATCGTTCGTTCAGGCTACGACACCCTTTGTATTGATCGAGTCGAAGGTGCTTATTCGATACGCATTCATTTCGATATTGGCAGGCGCCTGCCAATTGGAGTGGGAGCCTCCGGAGTTGCACTTCTGGCCTTCCGGCCAGACAGTGAAGTTGGGACGATCCTTTCAAACAATGAACTTCGCTATGCCAGATACAACATGACAATTGAGATAATAGGACATCTCGTCGGACTGGCCCGTGAATTAGGTTATGCCAGAAGCGAAGGGCATTTCTTGAAAGGTGTTACGGCCGTTGCGGCACCAATTTTTAATGCAAAAAATGAATGTGTCGCTTCGATAACTGTAGCTTCGACCAGTGAACGAATGTCTCATCGTCGATGTGATGAGATTGGGCAATTACTCAAATCCGAGATTAAGTTAATTCCTCCATTAATAAGGCGACCGCAGTTAAATGAAAAAAGTTTGTAATGGTATGAAACTTATCAAGTGGCAACTAAAATCATAAGGGGGCTTGGAAATATGCCTAGAAAAAAGCTGATCGGAGAATTAACTCCGGAAGAAGAAAAACGAGCCGAGGAAGTCTATAAAAAGGCTATTGTTATCGAAGGCTTAACTTATGGGCCAACACTTCTTGACCCTAAGTATCCGGACACATTAAAAAAATCAGGAGTAACAGCTACCCATTTTACTGCTTTGGCACCAGAGGACGAAGTAAAAGAGGCGTTATTAAAAATTGCCTTCTGGCTCGAGCTAGAGCAAAATAATATTGTCAAAATCATACGGACAGCTGACGATATCGTTGAAGCGAAGCGAAATGGGGAAGTCGGAATTATTCTGGGGTCACAAGACCTGCGTTACCTACAAGATCACAACCCTGAAAACTGCGTAAAACTGGTTAATGCCTTTCATCAATTAGGAATGCGGATTATCGAATTAGCCTACCTGCAACAAAATTATTTTGGATCAGCAGGTGTCGATAAAGATGCGGGATTAACGATAGCGGGAAGAAAACTTGTCGAAGAAATGAATAGAGTTGGTGTTCTTATCGATGTTTCCCATTGCGGCGATAATACCGTTATGGACACGATTAACTGTTCTCAGAAGCCGGTGGCTTTTACGCATGCCAACCCACGCGCTATTGTGGATCACCCAAGAAACAAATCCGATGAGCAGATCTTGGCTATAGCTGAAAAGGGTGGCTTTATCGGGATATGTAGTTTTGCCCCTATCTCACAAATGAAAGAAGGTGTCCACCCTACAATTGAAGATTTGTTGGATATGATTGATTATGTGGTGAATTTAGCAGGTATCGACGCAGTTGGAATCGGACTTGATTTAACCCCGAATTGGGATTTTGATCCCAGGGCTTTCGAAGAATATGCCAAGGAAAATCCTTTGGTTGCCGCCTGGATGAACAATGATCTGACAAAGAAGAATGCCAAAGGCTCAGAAAATTGCACCAAAATCATTAACTTTGCAAAAGGTTTGGTTGCCAGGGGATACTCGGATGAAGATATCATGAAAATTCTGGGGGGAAACTTTTTAGAACTTTTCCGGAAGGTCTGGTAGTTTCAAAAATCTCGTTTTTTAGTCAAAGGGAGGAAATTGTAATGGCAGATATTTTTGACCCGATAAAAATTGGTAAAATTGAAATAAAAAATAGAATTATGATGGCGGCAACCATGAGTAATTTTGCAAACTTGGATGGCTCGGTTTCAGACCAATTGGTTGCCTACTTAAAAAATATTGCCGCAGGCGATGTTGGTGTAATTGTGACCGGCCATGCTTTTATTGATGACATTGCCAGCAAAGGATATAAACACATGCTGGGGTGTCATCGGTCGGATTTGGGGTTAAATAGACTGGCAAAAGCGGTTAAGGAATATGATTGTGCCTGCATTGTACAATTAAATCATATTGGGCCAAAAGCAGACCCGGCTTTTACCAGGGGCCTTCCACGAGGCCCGATTGACACGGTTTCGCATTTTAGAAAAAAACCAGTTGATGTTCAGATGTTGACAGTTGAAGAAATAAAAGAGCTGGTAAAAGCATATGGTGCGGCGGCGGCCAGAGTCGAAGAGGCCGGGTTTGACGGTGTCGAAATTCATTCCGCCCACAATTATCTCCTGTCATCCTTTATATCTCCGGTCTACAATAAACGTGATGACGAGTATGGCGGGGATCTGGAAGGCAGACTTCGGTTTACGCTGGAGGTTATAGAAAGTGTTAAGCAACATGTCAGTGAAGATTTTATCACCGGTGTCCGGTGGAACGGAAGAGAATTAATTCCTGGAGGCCTATCCGTTGAAGAGGGCGTCAAGATCGGGCAGATTTTTGAAAAAGCGGGAATGGATTATTTAAATGTCTCTCAAACCAGCACGGTGAGAAAAGCTTCCATACCGACAACATTCGATCAGGCAGGTGAATTTACATACATTCCCGCAAAAGTTAAGGAAAAAGTATCGCTGCCTGTCGTCGGGGTAGGCGGACTGCACTCTCCTGAATTGATAAAGAAGGCCTTGGAAGAGAATAAGATGGACATCGTCGCCATTTGTCGGGGTCTTATCGCTGATCCTCATTTGGTTAAAAAAATTAAGGAAAACCGGGGAGCCGAACAATATTTGTGCATTCGGTGCGATTTATGTTTAGAGCGAACCTGGGCTGGACTGGGACTGATGTGTTCGGTTAACTCAATGATGGGAAAAGAAGCAAGCCGCGATTTAAGGCCGGCGCCGCAAAGCAAAATGAAAAAGATAATAATTGTCGGTGGCGGTGTCGCAGGGATGGAGGCAGCGAGCATGGCTGCCCGAAAAGGTCATCATGTGACCTTGTATGAAATGCGTGACCGGCTTGGCGGGCAGGTTTTGGCGGCATCGGTTATTAAAGATTTAGATACCTTTAACGCTTTGGTGAACGCTAATGAGGCCAGGCTTAAATCTTTGAATGTAAATATTAAACTGAACCATAAGGTTACCGCTGAAGAAATCAACAAGCTTCAGCCCGATGCCGTTATTATAGCAACCGGAGCTAAAGAGAAAATCGCTGATATTCCGGGGGGAAATCGAACCAACGTGACAACCGGAACAGCGGTTTTATTTGGTGAATTTCAGGTCGCAGGTGAAGTTGCAGTCATCGGTGCCACGATGATCGGATGTCAAGTCGCATTGCACCTCGCCAACAACAAATGTAATGTAAAACTGATCAGCAAAAGCAGGGAATCCGACTTTGGATCGGGGTTAATGATGGACAATGTTCAAATCGCTCTTGTCGATCGGTTGGCTGAAAAAGAAGTAAAGTTTTATCCTGAGACTGAACTTACGGAAATTCAAGAAAAAGCGATAGTAGTAAAAAGTAGTGGCGGAAACCAAGAAGTCTTTGAAACTGATTATGTTGTCTTTACTGAGGAATTCGTGCCGGCAATCAATATGACTCCTGATATGATAAATGAAAACATAAGCACTTTTCAGGTGGGTGATTGCACCAAACCAAAGAACATCTTTTCTGCGATTCAACAGGGAGCAAATGCTGCTTTTGAACTATCCAAAGGGTAATATCACCAAACATGATCAAGACCTAAATTTTTCTTCTATGCCATAGACCGCAAGCTACCGAGAAAGGAGATACAATGGATAAAGTATTCGGCTGGGCTGGTACGATTTTATACATTGACTTAGCTGCAGCTACAACCGAGCAAGAATCACTTTCTCCCGAGTTTGCCAGGAAATACCTCGGGGGAAGCGGATTCAATACGGCTAAGCTTTTTGAACTTGTCAAGCCGGAAATTGATGCGCTGAGCCCGGAAAATGTTCTTATGTTTGGCGTGGGTACCCTGACCGGCACCTTGGCACCGGGTAGTGCCAGACTTACGGTCACCGCTAAATCACCGCTGACTGATATCTTTGGTGATTCGAACATCGGAGGACATTGGGGCACGACGCTGAAATTTGCCGGTTTTGACCAATTGGTTTTTTTGGGTAAAGCCCAGCACCCGGTATACTTATGGATCGATGGCGGCAAAGCGGAAATAAGAGATGCCTCCCATTTATGGGGTAAAACGACATGGGAAACTGATCGGGCTATAAAAGAGGAAATCGGCGACCCGGGTATAAAAGTGGCCTGTATAGGGCCTGCAGGTGAAAATCTTGTACGCTTTGCCAGTATAATTTGCCCGACCAAGAGAGCGGCCGGAAGATCGGGGATGGGGGCTGTGATGGGCTCAAAAAATCTCAAAGCGATTGCTGTTCGAGGTGGATGCGATGTCAACATCGCCCGGCCTGAAGCGTTTCTTCAGGCCTGCATGGAGGGTCGCCGGGACATCATTGAATCGCAGCCGCATTACGAGGCCTATCATGCCTATGGTACACCGGCCCTTCTTTCATCGACCGCTCCTGCAGGCGTTATTGCGGTAAGAAATTACCAGAGAAACACTTTTGAAGACTGGGAAGCGCTCTCGGGCGAAACCCTTAAACGCGAGTTTGTCAAGACCATGCGCGGCTGTGCTTCTTGCCATGTGGCCTGTGGCCCTTTTCATAATGTTCAATCAGGAGAATTTGCCGGCACCTTCGGCGAAGGTCCGGAATATGCCAGTGCCGAGTTAGGAATTTTGATGGATTGTAACAACCTGGCTGCAGAGCTTAAATATCAGGAGCTATGCAATCAATTAGGAATAGACATTTACAGTGCAGGCACCGGCATCGCTTGGGCGATGGAATGTTATGAAAGAGGGATATTGACCGATGAAGATTTTGACGGAAGGCCCTTGAGCTTTGGTGATTACCAATCGGTAGTCGATATCGTTCCCAAAATAGCCTATCGTCAAGGTTTTGGTAATATTCTGGCCGAGGGTGAGAAAAGAGCTCCCAAGCTGGTTGGACAAGGTTCTGAGAAGTTTCGATATCATGTTAAGGGCCAGTCACCGGTAACCGAAGATCCTCGCGCGCATAAGGGCTTCGGGCTGCAGAATTTAACCGGAACCAGAGGGGCCGACCATCTGAAAGGCAATGTCCTTTACATGCGACATATACTAAGGCACACCCAGATAAATATGGATATAAGCGGGGAAGGTCTGATGATGGATCTTCGTTGCCCGGACGGTGTAGGCAGAGCGGTAAAGTGGGGTGAGGATATGACGGCAACCCTCAATTCAGTGGGAATGTGTACCCGCACCTTGGGATCCATTCAGATTCTAACCCGGCTCTTATGTTCTGCAACCGGTGTGGACTTTACTGATGAAGAGCTGCTCGTTATTGGTGAGCGGATATTTAATGTTCAAAAGGCGTTTAACGCCCGACAAGGATTGACCAGGAAAGATGATGATTATTCTGTTCCGGAAAAGTTCACTAAAGAACCAATAAAAGATGGCCCGTGCAAAGGCATGATATTTGAACGAGACCTGATGCTCGATGAATATTATCAAACCAGGGAGTGGGATGTTGAAACGGGTTTACAGACTATAAAGAAACTGGATAAACTTGGCCTTATGCATGTTGCCGAAGAGTTGGAAAAGGTAAATGCAATTAAGTAGAGGGAGAGGTTGGCATGAAAATATTAGTTGATGCTGAAAAATGCACCGGATGCAATAGCTGCGAGCTGATCTGCTATTTCAGGCGAGCTCAGGTTTTTAACCCAGAAAAATCACGTATTAAGGTGGTGCATCTTGACTACTTGGGGTTCTCTAATCCGGTGGTATGCATCCAGTGTAAGAATCCAAAATGCGTGGAGGTTTGCCCCACAGAAGCATTGAGCAAAAGGGAAGATGGCACCATCCGAATTGATAAAGAAAAATGCAATGCCTGCAGGCTCTGTGTCGGCGGATGCATCATCGGCGCTGTAAATTTTGACAAAGAAACAAATTTGCCGTTGATATGTGATCATTGTGAAGGTTCTCCCGCCTGTGTTGAATGGTGTCCGACCGGTGCGCTAACCATAAATGGTACTCAAAAAGACATTAAAGGAAAGGAAATGGAGTACACCATCAGAAAGACAAAACCTTTTTTAAAGAAATGTGGTATAGCATTAAATGAGTTGGATTGGTACAAGAAGTTTACCGATTAAAATGCTGAAAAATGAGTAAGGATAGGTTAAAGGAGATTTGGCTCATATGAATATCAAGGTAAAAGGATTTCTTAACTTTAAACATGAAAACGGAGATCAAGCCATACACGAAATGAAAGACAATAGGACTACGATCAGAGACCTTTTTGATGCGTTGTCTAAGAAATATGGAAAGAATTTTGAGGATTTAGTTTTTGATCCCAAAACCAAAAAGGTAAAGAGTTACCATCTGATTTTTGTAAATGGCCGCAATTACAGAGATCTGCCTCATGGGCTCGATAATGTGCTAAAGGAGGGAGATGAAGTGGCGCTTTACCCTCAAATAGCAGGAGGATAGTGAACCACTTTTATTTGCAATTTAACCGAATGCCTAAATATCTTCCGCTTATCCGTTGCGAGCTGCCATGGATCATGGATAATTCGTTTTTTTCCGCAGATAGATTGCCCGGGGAAGTATCCGGGTGGCTATTCCAAACCGTTTGTCTCTTGCCGGGAGGGCAAAATGATCGTGAAAGCCGTTTTGGTTGTTCTTTTTTTACCGGTGATTGCGTTTGCCGGAAGTATTGAAAATACTCAACATCTTGAATTATCAATTAAAGATATCCGGTCAATGCACATCACATGCGGGCCGGGCTTTCTGGATGTGTTCGGGGTTGAGGGAGCCGACAGAATAAAAGTAACGGCGGTCGTCAGAATCAGCGGCATCACCCGAAACATGCTTCAGAATTTTTTGGACAAACATGTGTTGTTGTCGCTAAAAAAACGTCACCGAAAGGCCGTCTTGCAAAGTGAATTTAAAAATCAGAACCTGATGAAAGCAGAGGCCAAAATCGATTTAACCGTTGAGGTTCCTAAAAACCTCAGGGTGAAAATAGATGATGGAAGCGGTTCTATATTCGTTACCGCTCTAGGCACAAATCTGGAAATTAAAGACGGCTCCGGATCGATTGAGATTCGAATGAGTACGGGGAGCGTATCCGTTTCGGATGGTTCCGGTAAAATCGAACTGACGGACATCATCGGTAACCTTGAAGTTAAAGATGGTTCCGGGAAGATTAATATTGATCGTGTCAGGGGCAATGTGCGTGTAATCGACGGTTCCGGCAGCATGACCATTAAGGATATCGACGGCAATTTAACGATTACGGACGGCTCCGGCAGCATTGAAATAAATGATGTGACCCAAAATGTTTTCATCAAAGAAGCCGGCAGCGGTAGTCTCGACATTGAAGGGGTTAAGGGAAAGGTGACAACGAGGGAGTAAAGAACCTATCTCAAAAATGCATCTAACGCCCAATAGCTTCGTTGTGAGCCTCCTTAAAATGCTCACATACTCCCGTATGCTGCGCTTTTTCGTCGGCTCACGCCTCGCTCTTCGACGTGATCTACTATTTTTGAGATAGCTTCTAAAGAAATCTAAAATTCCAAAATTTAAGAATCGGACGGTGGATGGCGGCATTGAAGCCGGTTCTACGAATTGACATCTTCTCTGATAACATAATTCAAATAGTCTAAAAACTCCGGATCTTCGCACATCCCCTTGTCTTGGCTGTCACTGATTTTGGCAACCGGTTTGCGGTTGCACTGCACCATTTTAATGACCACCTGGGGCGCGACAAAACCACAGTCATTGGTCAGGTGGGTGCCGATACCGAAGGAAATTTGAACTTGATCATTAAAGCGCCTGAAAATATCCACCGCCGATTCAAGCGTAAGACCATCGCTGTATATGGCCGTTTTGGCTCTTGGATCAATTCGCATCTTCTTGTAGTGGGCAATGAGTTTTTCGGTCCACAGGATAGGGTCACCGGAATCCTGACGGCAGCCGTTAAAGAGCAGAGAGAAAAAACGGTCGAAATCTTTTAAAAATTTATCAAAGCCCATGGTATCGGAAAGCGCAATTCCCAGATCTCCCCGATACTCGTCCGCCCAGCACTGCAGGGCAACCTTTTGGCTGTCAACCAGCCGGGGCCCCAATTGCTGGTGGGCCTGAAAAAATTCGTGAGCCATTGTTCCGATCGGTTTAATTCCAAGCTTCATCGCAAAGTGGGTATTGCTGGTTCCAACCAGACTTCCTTCACAGTTGCCGATCAGGTATTTGAGGACTTCCTCCTGCCATAAATACGATGCCCGTCTGCGGGTTCCAAAGTCTGCAAAATTGAACCGCTGGTTCGCAACAATGGCCTTGTTCAGCAGGCCGACTTTGTCTTTCAGGCGTTTGCGGCCATCTTGCAGCCAGGTATTGTCATCCACACCGTGCAAACTGGAATAGAGCTCGCTGATGGTAGCCAGCACCGGAATTTCATATAAAATGGTGTTTAACCAGGGCCCTTCAATATTAATTTTCAGCTGTTCATCTTCAATGTAGCTGTTAATATAGCTTCTATTCATCTGAAACAGCCTCAGATATTCAATAAAGTCCGGTTGAAAAAAGCGGATGGAGGCCACATAATTCACCTCATCCTCCGTAAATCGGAGCTCACACAGCCGGTCGATTTCTGAATCAACTTTGCTTTTGAAATCCTGCAAGGAGACCGTTAAATGCATTTTATTCCAATTTCGCCACTTAAAGGCATAGCGCACCCACGCACTGGCATATTGATGAAGCACCACCTGCATCATGGTCAGTTTATAAAAATCGGTATCGAGCAAGCTGTGTACCATGCATGATTCCTTTCGCCGAAGTAATGGATCAAATCTGGCAGTAACCGCGTTTTGCTTTATTCACATTGCACAACCTTGGTGCTTTCTTATAAAATCTAATTGATTTAATCAAATTAATAAATACAATACCAAATGAAGGAAAGAAATTGTTATAGGGCTAAAGCCACTTTCTGCTTATCGTTCAGCGGGATTTATAAAAAAAATGATAACGTTTGATCAACGCCGTTCATTTGCTCATTATAATATAAGGATCATTTAAAAATAATCTGCATGTATGATTTAAATTATAAGTTTAAGCGGAGGGCGACATGGCCGTTAAAGTTTTTATTAAAAGATATGTTAAAAAAGGCAAAACAAAAGAGGCCGTAGAATTACTAAAGGACGTCCGCAGCCACGCGCTCAAACAGCCGGGGTATATTTCCGGCGAGACCCTGATCAACCACTATGATCCCTGCAACATAACGGTGGTCTCAACCTGGCAAACGATAGGCGACTGGATCCGCTGGCAGGAAAGTGATGAGCGCTCCGCGAAAAAGGATCAACTGGAAGGTTTGCAGGAGGGGCCGGCAAATTTTGAAATATACGATCTGGGTCTGGCTTCCGGAAAATAAAGGGAATTCTGCCCGTCGAGCGCCTCCCCAACCCTGGCCCAGACCTGTTCAAAGTTTATCCAGCTGCTGCAAAAATGCATAGGTGTAAGGGGCTGATGATGGATTTTGCGCCAGGTCGCGCCGCAGCTTTTCCAGATCGGTTGCCACATCCACGTCATACCATTCCGGCAGCTGATGAACTTTCAGCTGCAGACGCAAGCATGCCGCTAACGTCTGGGAAATGACATCTGCGGTACTCCAGGCGATGTCGTGAAACAATTGCGGATGGTGTTGTTTGACGCCGATCAGGTAGTAGCCGCCGTCGTGGCCCATGCCGAGGGTCACATCGCTATGATCCAAGGCCACAAAGGCCTCTTCCAGATAGGCCAGCGGCAGTGTCGGTCCGTCGCTGTTCATAATAACCGCCTTGCGATAGCCCAGTTCCAGATGATGCGCAAGGGCATTCGCCAGCCGTTCTCCCAGATCGGCACCTTTCTGCGGCATCAACTGAAATCCATTGGGTGCCAGATGGCGAAAATATTCTAGCGCCGGCGGCGGTGTAAATGCCAGGGTAAAATCAGCTCCCTGTACCCGGGCAGCCAGCTCCAGGGTGTCCCGCATCAGGCAGCGATAAAATTCAGCTGCCGCTTCGGGGGTAAAAGGCGGGCAGAGCCGGGTTTTTGTAAAGCCGGGCTCCGGCTTTTTGGCAACAACTATTAAAGACGCATCCATTGGCAATTGATCATTCATTTTCATGAGAATATAAGCGTTCAAATTTTACGGTCCACTTGACAAACCTGGCCTACCACATGATCTTCCGGTATGCAAAGGAACATTCCGTCAGCTTGCATCCACAAATCTTGCATGCCATATTTTTTAGACAAAGCAAATTATTTACCACAGAGATCACTGAGAACACAGAAATTAATTTCTGTAGGTTTGAGCTGATTATAAACATTTTAATATTTTCTCTGTGGGCTCTGTGTGCTCCGTGGTAAAAAATGCACACATGACCATTTTAGGCACTTTAGGCACTCTACAAATGGGTTACATTTTACTAGCGGGCGGAGCTGAATTCAGCGGCCGGATGGCAAAACCGGACCACAGAGCCATCGAACTCGCCGGAGGGTTCGGTGCAAGCATCAGCATTATTCCGGCGGCGGCGGCACCGGATAACAATCATCAGCGCGCCGGACGGAAAGGCGTTAACTGGTTTAATAATCTGGGAGCCGTCAATGTCACCGCCCTACCGTTGATTGATCGGAAATCTGCAGATGACCCTGCCGTGGTCGAAACCCTGCACCGGTCCAAAATGATCTACATGCTGGGCGGCTTTCCCCGACACCTGGCGCAATCCCTGGCCGGCAGCGACAGCTGGCAGGCCATCCTGGCCGCCCATCAATCCGGCGCGGTCATCGCCGGCAGCAGCGCCGGCGCGATGATTCTCTGTGATCATTATTACGATCCCTACGAGAAAAACATATTACGCGGGCTGGAGCTGATACCCGACACCTGTATTTTGCCGCATCACGATACCTTCGGGAAAAACTGGGCTCTCGAGCTGGCACAACGCCTGGCCGGTGTGATTTTAATCGGTATCGATGAGGAAACCGGCATGCTGAATGACGGCCCGACCGGCCAGTGGCAGGTATATGGTGATGGAACCGGCGGGGTAACCCTTTATAAAAACGATCGCAAGACGCATTTTGCATCCGGCAAGCGCTTTGACCTGAAATTTTAGGCAACCCTCGGTTTTGGCCTCAATATCAGCCGGGTGGGCACTTTATCGAAGTTCACCTGTCCCCACCGCCAGGCGGACGATGGCAATTCGTCTTTCATCAAAACACACGGCAACGTCTTTGCCTGGATCCCGGGGGCGGTCGTGAATGGTTCCCTTGTAAATGAGTTCGTCACCATTTTGCTGATATGCATAATTGTGGGGATTGGTATCCAGTCCGCAAAATTCATAGACGGGCTCGAAATTTTTGCGGATCGGGCTGGGCAGGTTGACATTCCAAAAATGTCCGGGTGCCAGATCCCGGCTCAACAGCATTTTTAAAACCGGACGGGCACAATCACCCGTAATTGACCAGTCCACCTTCTGATCTTTAGCGATATATTGAGAAACGGCAATTGCCTGATATCCTAAAATTGCTGCTTCGCGCGCCGCCGCTACCGTACCCGAATTGTAAACATCGGAACCCAGGTTGGCTCCCGCGTTAATTCCGGAAATCAACCAGCCGGCATCCGGAGCGATGACTTTCAAAGCAATGCGCGTGCAATCAGCTGGCGTACCATCGACGCTGTGCCGATTTGGCTCGAGCTGATTTATGCGGATAGGGTCACGGATGGTTACCCGGTGGGCGATGCCGGATTGTGCGTGCTGCGGCGCAACGATGACGACATCACCCAGGCGCCGGACACACCGAACCAGTGCTTCAAGGCCGGGGGCATCAATACCATCGTCATTGGTTATCACAATTTTCAAAACGTTTTTGCGCTCCTCCTTGTATGATAATATAAAATATGGCAGATTCAAACCCCCTAACCGAGGCTTTATTCTTACCCGCAGTTATCCGGCTTTGTCAATATTGAGCATACCGCGGTTAGTCGCATAAGGCCGGGCTTCATTACAGGGTACGGGGATTGAGTTACAGTGGTTGACTTTTTAGCCATTTTTATGATAAACTATTGAAAACAGTATAAAATACGTCAGATTTTACGATTAGAATTTTCCCGAAATAAAATTTAAATCCGGAGTGGATCGCCAATGGCCAAAATAACCGACCTGGATATTCTCGACATTCGCAAAGTGTTCGAAGAGGCGCTTACCCGGTCCCAAAGAGCCGACAAGCGCCAGAAAATGAGATTCAGAAGAAAAATACGCGATGAGGTTTTCAACCTGTTAACCTGGGAAAAACCAACCCCCACCGGAATCATGAACCGGTGGGAGGAACGCCTTCAAGATGTGTTCCATGTGATGCCCTACGGTTTCAAAGAAGAACTATTCAAATTGTTGGCCGACAAGATGCTACACCCGTTTAAAATGAGAAAACCCTAATAGAACCCATCTCAAAAATAGGATTTTTATTCAAGATCGCGGCGGGGCTGAGTTTCAAACCGGAGGCATACTGTTGTATGTCGAGGATTTGAAACGAGGCACCAACAAAGATATTGGGCCAAAAGACATTTTTGAGATGGGTTCTAATTATTTTAGCTCATATTCACTCAACTGTTCCAGCAGCATGCCATAGGCCAGCTGGGCGCGCGAAAAACTTTTAAGCCGGAAAAACTCATCCGGCCCATGGATGTTTTCATCTTTTAAGCCAAAGGCAAAGTTGACCGTATAGGCGCCCAGCTCCTTTAAAAAGATACCGCAGACCGGAATACTGCCCCCCATGCGCGCATAATACGGCTCCTTTCCGAAAAGTTCTTTGTGAACGTCCACGGCCGCCTGATTGCCCGGGTGATCATAAGGAATCAGGTATGGGTCCGCCGTACTGGGATTCGGAATAATCGTCACTTTCACGCCTGGCGGTGTATGTTTTTCGATATGCGTGCTGAGCAGATTCACGATCTGCCCGGGATCCTGGTCCGGCACCAGCCGGCAGCTGATTTTGGCATGAGCGCTGCTCGGCAAAACGGTTTTAACCCCTTCACCCTGAAAACCGCCCCAGATGCCGTTTACTTCCAGAGTGGGTCGTGTCCAGGCCCGTTCATAGGTCGAATGGTCGGGTTCACCGAAAAGTTCATCGACCCCCAGCTCGGCCTTGTAATCGGCTTCATCATAGGGAATTTCGTCGATCTGAGCCTGTTCGGCTTCGGTAAGCGGCCGCACGGCATCATAGAATCCTTCCACCGCGATCCTGCCCTGCGGCGTGTGCATCGTATCAATGAGACGCACCAGGGCATGGATCGGATTCATTATGGTTCCCCCGAAAGTTCCGGAATGCGTATCGCTTCTGGCAGCCCGCACATCAATCTGCAGGTTGCACAGGCCCCTGAGTCCGATCATTAGCGCCGGTTGATCCTCATCCCATTGACCTCCGTCTGCGCTGAAGATTAAATCACAGGCCAACAACTTCCGGTTGACCGAAATAAATTCGGGCAGTTGTGGGCTGCCGATTTCTTCCTGACCTTCAAAAAAGCATTTAACGTTGACAGGCAGTTTACCCCCGCTGTTCAACAATGCTTCAACTGCCAAAAGCGGGGCCAGCATGTTGCCCTTATCGTCGGAAGACCCCCGGGCAAAGACCCGCTCGTCTTTTATCTCCGGTTCAAACGGCGGCCGGGACCAGAGCTCAAGCGGATCAACCGGCTGGGTATCAAAATGTCCGTATATTAAGATGGTCGGCTTATCAGGCGCATGCATCCAGTCCCCATAAACCACCGGATGTCCGCCGGTCGGCAGTATTTGCACATTTTCAAGGCCGGCGGTCTGCATCCGGGCAGCGACCCAGTCAGCGGCTTTCTGAACATCTTCTTTGTGCTCTTTTAGGCTGGAGACGCTGGGGATGCTCAAAAATTCAAGCAGCTCCTGCAAGTAACGATCCTTATTTTCTTCCAGATAAGATTTCCAATCAGCCATAAATGCGTTCTCCTTTCTTCGGCGGGATAAATCCAAGAAGAATCATTCAAGTAAAAATAATAAAAAATATCAAGATTAAACTAGTGTTGTGTCCCACAAACATATTACAAAAGTCATGCAGTATATTTAAGTCCAGTTGAGTTCTTTAAACAACACCTGGTTCAAGCTTCAACGTTCAAAGGTTCAGAGGTTAGATAACTGCAGAAATAAGTCATCAGATGTTAGAGGAAATAGGACAACAGCCAGAAATCGGACACTTAAATCCTGAAACTTCTGAACCCAGAACCCTGAACCTTTGAACCCAGAACCCGGGAACTGACACCTAAAATAAAACGAATTAACATTAATAAACTCAATCTATGTTTTGCCAAGATAAACCCCTTCATACGCTCCTGTACTAAACGGCTTCTCATCAGCAAAAACGCCGGCATCGATCACTTCTCCGATAAATAACGTATGATTTCCCGGTCGATAATGGGTTTTAAGCTCACATTCCAGATAGGCCAGGCATTCGCTTAAAATCGGACAACCGGTTTTGCCTTTTGTCCAATTTAACGAAGAAAATTTAGCCCTTACGTCCGATCCCTTAAACCGGGATAAAAAATCCGTTTGCGTGCTGGAGAGCACATGCAAAACAAAGCTGCCGCCTTTCTCAATAAGTTGATGGGAAAACCGGTTGGGGTGAACGGCCGCCATTATCAGGGGCGGAGCATAAGATATCTGCGAAACCCAGGACGCAATCATGCCGTTGACCGTCTCATCTGCTTTTGAGGTCAGAACGTAAATGCCGTATGTCATTTTCCCAAAAGCTTCAATCCATTTTTCTTTCATCTCACAGAAACCTCCTTTCCGCTGATTTGAATCTCTTTCAATATAAATACGTTTCAGACATCCTAAAATCAACCGCCATTTTAGGTACCCGCATGGGACCGGTTGACTTTCTTTTCGAAATTCTCTAATTTTAACTGTCAATGTTGCCAATAATGAAATGCTAACGTCGAGTATATCATTATGCCAACAAACCTTCCGCCCGAATATTTTCATGCCGAGAAGCGCTATCGCGCCGCTAGGACGCCTGCGGAAAAGCTCGCCTTTATTGAAGAAATGCTCACCATCATTCCCAAGCACAAGGGGACCGATAAATTGAGAGCCGATTTGCGCAAGCGGGTCAGGAAGCTGAAGTCGGCATCTCAGGCCAAAAAAAGTCTTGGAAAACATGAATCGGCCTTCCAAATTAATAAAGAAGGCGCCGGCCAGGTTGTCATTGTCGGCCAAGCCAATGTCGGCAAATCTGCACTGGTTGCTTCTCTGACCAATGCCTCCCCCGAAGTGGCCGATTTCCCCCACACCACCTGGAAGCCGACTCCGGGAATGATGCCGGTAGAAAATATCCAAATCCAGCTGGTTGACACTCCTCCTTTAAGCAGAGACTATATTGAGCCGGAAATGATGGATATGATTCGGCGGTGCGATCTGGTGCTCTTAATGGTAGATCTGCAGACCGACCCGCTACAGCAGCTCGAGGACACGGTGGCCATGCTTGACGAACATCGTATCGTACCGTTGCGCTTAAAAGATCGCTACACCGACCACAGCGGAATTAGTCTGATCCCTTTTCTGGTAATGGCGAACAAAAACGACGACGAAACAACCGAAGAAAATCTGGATATCTTTTGTGAATTACTCGGAGACAATTGGCCAATGGTATCGACCTCGATAGCCACCGGCCGCAACATAGAACTTTTGAAAAAGACCATCGTCGAAAGGTTAAATATTATTCGGGTGTATGCCAAGTCTCCCGGCAAAAAATCCGACCGGGCTTCCCCCTTTGTATTGAAAAAAGGCAGCACGATGGCCGATTTTGCCGGCAAAATTCACCAAGATTTCGCACGGAAACTGAAATCGGCAAAGGTTTGGGGTACTACCGTATTTGACGGCCAGATGGTTCAGCGGGATTATGTGCTGCAGGATGGCGATATCGTCGAATTGCAGATTTAAATGATCGACGCCAACCGGTTGACAGGCCGACTTCACCACCAATCGCGTCCGGTCAGCTTAACCGGATCGCTGTTGCAAACCGCATCCGGTTCAGTTAAATATAAAGGATTAAGAACACTAACCGCGTAATATTTTTCCATTTTTGTAAACAACGTAAAGGAGCTAAACATGACGGTGAAAATTGTCATCAAACGCAAGGTCCCCAAAGAGAAGGAAAAAGAATTGCTGCCGCTCATCAAAGAATTAAGGATCGCCACAACCCGGCAGGCGGGCTACATTTCAGGTGAAACATTACAGCGCATCGACAAACCCGGTGAAACGGTGGTGGTCAGCACCTGGAAAACGGCTGAAGATTGGAATCGCTGGGCCACCAGTCGGGAGCGATCTGCGCTGCAGGCAAAGATTGATAACCTGCTGGGCAGAAAAACAGAATACAAGACTTACAGCCATACCAATTAATTCAAACTGTGAACAAAAGTATACAATTGTTATATGTTTTTCTACACATGTAGTTAAAGGCTGACAGTTAAATTTACAATAACTATTTGATATTATATAATATAATAAACAATTGGGCCGCTTTGCATGGTTTTTGCAGAGGCTACCCATGGGTGCGATTCGCATTTCCTGACGCAAAATGCAAAATTAAAGCAGACGCTCGCATGCTCACATCGCTCACAAAGGGGAGATCCCATGGATAAATATGATGTTATCGGTCTGGTGATTGCCATACTTGCTGTTTCTGTGGTTTTGCTGCATTAGTAAAAAATATTTGAACCTCATAAGGCATCTGCCCCCAAAAACACCCACCGCCATCTCAGTTTTTTTCAGCGATACCTGCTCAAAAAATCCATTTTGTCTCAATTTCTTGTTGCCCATTATTCCCAAATGAATAATTAATGGTTAATATAAGTTCGCGATTCGGTGACTTCAACAATGACAGATCAGGAAATGGGTGTAATGGAAGAAAAAACAAATTTTCAATCGACCGCATTTGACGGAGCCTGTCAGACCATCCTAACCGCATACCCGGAAGCCATCGGGGTGGCCTTTAAATTTTTGGATTGCGGATGTTCGTTGGTTTGCGGTGTTTCTGCCCTGGGCAATCCCGTCGGAGAACTGATCCATGTTTCCGGTCAGCCGGCGCAGAAGGGCAAAAAACCGCCGATCTGCTTTACGTGCAAAAAAGACGACGGTGTGGAACGGATCATCTGGGAGGGCATTCATTGGCCGGGTGATGAAAATGAACTTCCCACCAAAAATTTGCGGCTTTCCATCGGAAGAAATGTTTTCGGCCCCGGCTACATCGAGCCTGACGCATAAAAACCGCTGCACAACGGATGAAGGTTAATTTCTCACCTGTTCATGTCAGCATGGTTTTGGCAATCGGCTCTAACCAGGCCTCCTGGCCGAATGTCTCCGTCAATTCCCGGGATAAGGCCTCCAGTTCCGCCTGACTCCGGGCCTCGACGACCAGATCGCAACCATCCAGCACTTTAAGTTTCCCGTGCTGCTGAATAATGTCGATCACCTGATGCACATCGACCGTAAACCAGCCCTGCATGCGGCTCAGCAATTCTTGGCCTTGAAACGACCGTTCGATCACCAGATCAACCTGCCGCTGTTTTGCTTCCCAGCCAATGACAGCGGGTTGTTTCAGCACAGGCCTTACCGGATCATGCATCGCCGCACATTTGAACCACAACATCGCTCTTTCCACAATTCCTCCTTGTTGACATCTCGCGAAATTTAAGAAAAATATAATCATCCCCTGTACCTGTCAAGGTTAATTGCTTACGCAATTGTTATCTGTTATTTGTTATTCGTCGAGGAACTTAAAACAAATCCATGATGAACATGAAAGATTCCCGACTCAAATAACGATTAGCCAATAACCAGTAACCTATTTTTTTGGAGGCCGCTATGGATATATTTTCCGCCATGACAAACCGTCAAAGTGCCCGGGCATATCTCCCGAAGCCTGTTTCGCGTGCCGATATCGAAGACATTTTGAAATATGCCGGCAAGGCTCCCTCGGCGATCAACTTGCAGCCCTGGGAATATGTGATTGTTTACGGAGAAGAAAAGGATCGCCTGGTGAGGCGCTTGCAGAAAGCGCGCACCGAACGAAAAATTTCATGCGGCCCCGGAACCGAAAATCCGTTGCCGGATATATTTAAAAACCGCAGTCGCCGCGCTTCACAGGCCATGGCGCCTAAAGTGGCTGAGATGGGCCTGGAATTCAATCAGTTTGTCGAGGAGGGAAGCTGTTCTTTTTACGGAGCGCCAATAGCGGTTATCGTTACCATAGACCGTCTGTTTCCAAAGATTCGCTATCTGGATGTGGGCCTGAGCGTATCCTACTTACTGCTGGCCGCACAGGCCAAAGGCCTGGCGACATGTCCGATCGGTCTGGTCGCCTCCTATGGAGAAGAAATCGCAGAGGCCCTTGATATCCCCAATAATAAAGAAATCGTATTGGGCATCGCGCTGGGATATGCCGACACCCAATCGCCTATCAACCGTTTTAAAAGTGGGCGTGAAAACCTGGATGCTTTCCGCTCCTGGTACGAATGAACCTGTCTTGGTTTCAGGCTTCGCCTTTTGGGACTCAAACTCGTAAAACAGCAATAAGGTGAAAATGAAAATCGCGCTGATTGCCAACTCACACTCTAAAGAAGTTAAAAATCAAAATTTAAGCCCTGATCTTGAAAAGAAATTATTAGAGCGCAACATCCGATTTGATCTGTTCACAACCCAATATCACGGACACGCCTTTGAAATGGTAAAGCAGATCTCCATCGGTGAATATGACGCCATTGTGACTATGGGCGGAGATGGCACCAATTATCAGGTGCTAAACGGCTTATTGAAATACCACGGGGACAAACAATTACCGCCAATGAGTATACTGCCGGTCGGCCGCGGAAACTCTTTTGCCAGGGATTTACAGATTTTCAGCATTGAAGACGGTCTGTCTGCCCTGGGCCGTCAAACTACCCGAAAAGTTGATGTGTGCCGGTTTTCACAAGACAAAGATGCCTATTATTTTGTTAATCTGATGGGGTTGGGCTTCGTCACCGATGTGGCTAAAACCGCTGCCCGCTTTAAATGGGCCGCTGACTTCAGCTATGTCGTCGGCGTATTTCATCGCCTGCTGGGGTTAAGTTTCCATGAAATGGTCCTGGAAATTGATGGAAAGATCATTCGCGGCAAAAATTGCTTTGTGGAAATCTGTAATTCAAAATATACCGGCGGCAACATGCTGATGGCACCCGAGGCAAAAATTGATGACGGCTTTTTCGATGTGGTCGTGCTCTCGCCCCTGAGCCGCCTGAGCCTGATTTCAACATTACCCAAACTATTTAAAGGAACCCATGGCGAAAACCCGGCGATACAATTTATCAAGGCGAAGTCGGCAAATGTTTATACACAACCCCAAAAAATTTTACTGCCGGATGGAGAAATTTTTGGGACCACTCCCACAGAAATCAAAATTTTGCCGCGCCTGGTCAGATATTTTACGTAAAGCCTTTTCGGTCGACGGACACGTCGGCGCGACCGTCCTTCCGTCCCGCCTCGGCGGGATTACGGAGGATGCAAAGGCGGATCTTGACCTCACCGTTTCCATCCATTATTTTCTAACATAGCGGAATTGCGCCGTAGCCAACCCGTCTTCGCTCTGACGAGCTTCGACGCGGTTCGCCCCGCCATTCATCCCTGCAGTCCGCCTGAGGCGGACAGGGTATTCTGGCGAAGGCGAATAAATTCAGGCCGCACAGGAAAACGATATGTTTGAAGTCGATGCCCTAACCCGTCAGATCCTCAATAACTGCGACATTAGCGATGCGCAGCATGCCGGACTATATTCCATCTGTGGGCTGGCCCTGCGACTACGAGATCTTTATAAATGGGAACACCGCTTGAACCCCTGGGAAGAAAAAGACTCGTCTGAAATTCTGAATTGGATTGGTGAAAAAGAAGAGCTCTGGGAAAAACTGGCAGATGCAAAATACACGGATCTTTCGATCCAGGGCAAACGCTACGATCCGTTTGACACACCCGGAATCAATGCGGCATTGGAGCCCCATGGCCTTTTCTACGGGGCCGGGTATGCGTTCAGTTTAAAACCGACTTTTTTCCTGGCTGAAATCGAAAATAAAGAGCTGAACAATGGATACACCGTTTACACCCTCGAGCGCGAATTGGCCCGTGACCTGCTTACCCTACCGGCGCTTTCTCAGAACCATTCGATCCTGCTGCGAACCGATTCCGCCAGACTGTTTCTGTGGGATCAGATGACCTATATAAAAAAATCAGGCCGTCCGGCACTGAAATTTGCCCTCGAACACTGCGGGCTGAAAAAGCAGCAAATTGAAGTATGGCAACAGCAGCATCTGCCCGCAATTCTGGCCCTGCAGAAAGACAACTACATATATCACGAGATCGGAGAACTCAGTGATTCTACGTTTCACCGGAAAATCTGGCGCGAATTAATTGCCACCTTTCCGCATTCACCCGTTGAACTCCTCGCCAGAGGCCTCAAAGATCTGCTGGCGGACACCTGTCAAAACGGAACGCTCCCCTATCTGATAAATAGCCACAAAACAGCCGGCCTGGGATTGTATGCCGCCTTTTTGGACGGAATGCCAAAGGCGCTTTTTCCCGAACTGAGGGAAGCCTTTAATAACTTTACCAAAACCCGCAATTGGCGTATTATAGAAGAAGCGACTGCCGCAGGCTTTCGCCGTGCCAAAAATTATACCTCTGAAATGATTCAAATATTTCAGGCAGCTAAAAAAAAGCAGCTGCTGCAGTGGGCCAAAAATGAAATCGAGAAACGCCTGCTGGATAAAATCAAAAAATGAAATATTACGTATATTTTGATGCCTACGGGCACGCCCGCCAGGCAATCAACGAAAGGGAACTGACGGAACACTATCAAAACGATGTGGATAAATTTTGGGAAGCCATGTGCCGCCGGGGACCGAATGCCAATGAGGAACACCTAACCGGCCATGTGGGAACCCTCAGTTTTCAGAATGAAAAAGAGCTAACGGATTATCTTGAAACATTGGGAGATGAAATAAGCGGCTTTTACAATGCGGATTCGGACAGCCGGCCGTACAACTTTTAGCAGCTATCTCAAAAAATGCATCTAACGCCCAAGGGCTTTGTTGCCCCGCCAAAGCGGGAGACGTGATCTACTATTTTTTGAGATAGCTTCTGTACCCTTCAAATTCTATTGACCGGCAAAAACTTTCTGCAATAAATCGGTCACCCGGGCTGCCGGTTGAGTCCGGATTTGTTTCTCCTGCTCGGCCAGCATTTTAAAAAGCCCTTCAAGGGCACCATCGGTGACATACTGATCCAGGTCAAAACTCAAGCTCGTGCCGAATGGTATGCTTTTCGCCTTGGCATTCAAATCCTGGAACGACCGTGTAACCCCGACCTCCCCCATAGCATCTTTAACGATGGGTTTAAAAAGCTCCCGGAGCTGACCCGATGTTTTATCCTCAAAGTAAAGGGTGGCCTCATTATCCCGCCCGTTGAGAATTTTGCTGGCATCCTCAAAGCTCATCTGAGTGATTGCATCCCTGAAAATCGATTTTGCCTCGGGAGCGGCCCGTTCGGCCGCGCGGTTCATACTCAGTTCGAACGCATCCACTTTTTGCCCGTAGCCGGCCGTTCTTAAGAATTTTTCAACTTTCTGTACGGATTCAGGAAGCGGAATTTTAATATCCGGATTTCGATAATATCCATCCGCCTGGGACACCAGGGCCACGGCTTTTTCTGTTCCGACCTCGAGGGCTTCCTTCAGTCCCGCGATGATTTCATCATTCGTGAGCGCTCCTGAACCACCCAAAGCGTCCTGGGCGCCTTTGACAATATCACTTAAGCCGGCTGAAAATCCCAGATGACCACCAAAGATTAAAAAAACAGCCAGTATCAAAGCTATTACAAAACGATACGTTTTCATCATATGCTCCGTTTTATTAAAATTAAAAACGCTCAGCAGCTTATATGGAATCCAGCAGCCACCTTGCGGTCCTGCTGAAGCAGTCCGTTAAATATTTCAACGGCCTCTGACGTCTTCTTTTCAATCAATTCGATATGGTTTGCGGCCAGATAATCCCGCAAGGATGATGTCGACTTCAACAACCCCGGGGAACCCTTGCCGATAACCAGAATGTCAGGTTCGGCTTCTAAAATATCGGTGAGGTCTTCAATCTCCACCCGGTGACCGCTCTTGCGCCACCATTCGGAAACCACCCGTCCGCTAACGATTTTGATGTCATCTGAATAGGTTTTGCCTTTGACGACTATTTTGCCGAATGAAAATTCCGTAATCATCTCATCCAACCATGTAATTGAATTCATGTAAAAAGGGTTATCTTCATTATTTGGCCAAAAAAAGAATTGTCAAGATGAATGCATATGGTAAGATACTGCAGAAAATGGGTTTCAGCCATGACCGCTTATATAGAACCTGTATTTTGCACGAGCCGGAGGCTTTCATATTCTCATTAATTTTCATGAGGAGCCCCTTGGTGTCATAAAATTAGACGCTTCATCCCGCGAAGCGGGGCAAGATTCAGGTAGAAACAGGGCACAGATGTCTCACATGAAGAAAAAGCGCAGCGAAATTGTCATCACGAAAGACGAAGCGATCTTCTGGCTCGATAAAAACGGGCGCTGGCGCAACGCTCATGGGGAATTTCAGCACAAAAAGATCATCGACTATTTCCATTCTTCAATTAAAAAAGACGAAAACGGTTATTTCCTTTTCCAGGAAAGGGAAAATCTCCGGGAAAAGGTCTATTTTCATTATGAAGACACCGCACTGTTCGCTGTGGATTTAATAATAGACAAAGACATAACGCTGATACTGAACACCAAAAAACAGATAAAGCTAAAACCCAGGAGCCTGTTTATAAGAGATGACAATCTGTACATGCGGATGGGGCAAGAAACCATCAAGTTTGCCGAGCGGGGATTGATGAAAATTTCAGATCTGCTGGAGTTTAGAGATGAACAGTATTTTATCAAGGTAAAAAATAGAAGATACCGGATCGTTCAAAAATAAACGACCATTTTTAAAAAAATTAGGACTCAGTTCAACTATTCCCGAACTCTACCGACAATAAGCTCACCCTCGGTTTCACCTTTTCTGACCGGGTGCTGATCCTGTCCCGATGCTTCCGGGACCTTTTTAGACAGGTAACTGAACAGTTCATCCATATTGATCAGGCCATCGGCATCTGCATCCGCTTCGCCCTTCAGTCCTTTGAGCAGATAATAGGTAAAAAGCCCGTGTTTATAACGATCGTCTTCTTTGCTAACCTCATTGGGTGAGCAGGATGAAATGATGACCCGGCCTTTACCTTTGGATATTCTGTCAAAAAAATGGTCGGAAAGCGCTGCTCTTGTTTTTGCAGCCAGCTGGGTTCTTCCACCGGCGGCACCGCTGTAACATGTATCTGCAATAAAAATTAATCTGTCAGACTGGATCCGATGAAAAATTCGGGTAACCTCCCCCATTGAAATGGCTGTTGAATATAAATCATCCAGATTCGCATCAAACGGCAATAGATATTTTTCAAAGCCATCCCCATCAGGATTAATGGGATCCGCTTCAACCGCACCGTGGCCGGCAAAGAAAATGATCACCGTATCTTCGGTTGCGACCTTCCTTCTTAGTTTCGTCCCCAGCATGCTGAGAAGGTTATCTTTAGTTGCCTCCTGATTGGTGAGGGAAAAAATTTGATGGGAGGGCAGTTGCAAATTAGTTTTTAAATAATCCTTAAAGGCATTCGCGTCATTAACGGCATATTTGAGACTTCTCGTTTTCTGATACTGGTTAATCCCGATGACCGCTGCCCAGATTTTCCCACGCTCTTTTATCCTGACCACCTGAATTTTTTCCGCTGCTTCCAATCCATCCGTATCGATAGCTTTCACTAATATCTCATTGGGTCCGTAACTCAGTTGTATTTTTAAAGTGATGTCAATTTTGGGGGA